>TARA_B110000503_G_scaffold143726_2_pt1 | contig 23410 bp, 14 predicted proteins | sample TARA_B110000503 | Tara Oceans TARA_B110000503 (sample SAMEA4397472) | marine metagenome | biome: Polar Biome; feature: [SRF] surface water layer (ENVO:00010504); material: water (ENVO:00002006), including particulate matter (ENVO:01000060) such as... | depth 5 m | reverse complement strand
AAACTTAATAAGATCGCTCAAAGTGACGATTATTATTTGAATCAAAAAAATAACCAATGTACCTGATTTTTGATACAGAGACTACTGGACTACCTCAAAATAAATCAGCACCTGCCGAGGATCTAGATAATTGGCCGCGACTTGTACAAATTGCTTGGCAATTGCACGATCTACAAGGGAATTTAAAATCACAGGGTAATAAAATCATCAAACCACAGGGGTTTACTATTCCATTTAACGCCCAACGTATTCATGGGATCTCCACCGAACGCGCACTATCAGAAGGGCATGATCTTATAAGCGTTCTAGATGAATTCACTCAGGATCTTGATAAAGCAAAAGTCTTAGTTGGTCATAATATAGGATTTGACAACAAAATAATTGCGGCAGAATATCTTCGATCTGGCTCAAAAAATTTATTATCCGACTTTCCAGGTATTGATACCTGTCTACTCACCAAGGAATTCACGCAACTTAAAGGAGGAATCGCAGGGCGATTGAAGCCACCTAAACTCTCCGAGCTGTATGAAAAACTTTTTGGCTACGTCTTCAAGGATGCTCATGATGCTGCCTATGATGTCGATGCAACGGCTAAATCATTCTTTGAATGCCTAAAAAGAGGAATCATTCCTCCATTTGAACCTACGCCTCTTGATGAAATTATCTATCAAGCTCCCAAATTAGCAGCTGCGAATTTTGTAGTGCCTAAAAGTGTAAAAAATAAGATCAAGGATCAAGAAACGGCAACTAAAATATCAGGAGAATTTGTGCATTTACATGTACATTCACAATATTCGGTGCTGCAAGCCACTCCCGAACTCGATAAACTTCTCGATAGAGCCAAAGCTTGTCAAATGTCGGCAGTAGCCCTAACAGATCTGGGGAATTTATTTGGTGCTTTCAAATTTGTTCGTCTCGCAAAAAAGGTAGGCATAAAACCCATTATTGGCTGTGAATTTTATATCTCTGAGGATCGAAAAAAAACACAATTCACCAAAGACAACCCAGACCAGCGTTTTCAGCAAATATTGTTGGCAAAAACAAAGAAAGGTTACCATAATTTAGTGAAACTAAGTTCTTTGGCCTATATAGAAGGCAACTATGGCCTCTATCCACGGATTGATAAGGACCTTGTCGAAAAATACAGTGAAGATCTTATTGCTATTAGTGGCGGTTTACGAGGTGAACTACCAAATCTGATTTTAAATGTGGGTGAAACACAAGCCGAAGAAGCCCTTCTCTGGTGGAAAAAAATCTTTAAAGATGATTTTTATCTTGAATTGAATCGCCATGGATTACCAGAAGAGGAACACCTTAATCAAGTATTACTACGACTAGCGGAAACCCATCAGATTAAAACGGTGGCTGCTAATGAATTGTTTTATTTGGAACAAAAAGATTCCAAGGCACATGACGTGCTGATATGTATCAAAGAAAACGAAAAACAAAGCACACCTATCGGTAGAGGACGAGGTTTCCGCCCGGGTATGCTCAACGATCAATACTATTTTAAAACGCAGGAAGAGATGAAAACACTCTTCGCAGACATTCCTGATGCCATCGAAAATATAGCAGAGATTGTCTCAAAAATAGAACATTATGATTTGGAAAGAGCGGTACTGCTACCGGACTTTGACATCCCTGTAGAATTCATCAATGAAACAGACAAAACGAACGGTGGAAAAAGAGGAGAAAATGCCTATTTGAAGCATTTAACCTATCTTGGAGCTAAGCGAAGATATCCCGAAATAGACGATTCCCTGAAGGAACGAATAGAATTTGAATTAGAAACCATTCAAAAAACAGGTTACCCTGGTTATTTCTTGATTGTACAAGATTTCACCTCTATGGCTAGAGAAATGGGCGTAGCCGTAGGTCCAGGGAGAGGTTCTGCAGCGGGTAGCGTCGTCGCCTATTGCGTAGGTATCACCAACGTAGATCCCATAGCTTATAACCTCCTTTTTGAGCGTTTTTTAAATCCTGATAGGGTATCATTACCCGATATAGATATTGACTTTGACAACGAAGGGAGAGAAAAAGTCATCAACTACGTAGTCAATAAGTATGGATTCAATCAAGTAGCACAAATCATCACTTATGGAACCATGGCTCCCAAGTCAGCCATAAGAGATGCTGGTAGGGTAATGGAATTGCCATTGTCTGAGACCGATAGTATTGCTAAATTAATTCCAGAGCGACCTGGTACCAATTTTGAACAGGCATTCAACGAAATAGCTGCACTTAAAGTAATGCGCAATGGCAAAGACTTGCCTGCGCAGGTTTTGAATCAAGCAGTAATTCTCGAAGGTTCTTTACGTAACACGGGCATTCATGCTTGCGGTGTGATCATTACCCCTGAAGACATGTCTAACTTCATTCCAATGGCGCGCGCCAAGGATTCTGAACTGTTGATCACCCAGTTTGACAATAGCGTCGTCGAAGCTGCAGGTATGCTTAAAATGGATTTTTTAGGCCTAAAAACGCTATCTATAATAAAAACAGCCGTAGAGAATATTGAAAAAAGAAATGGCATCAAAATAGCTATTGACACGATACCCCTAAATGATCAAAAAACCTATGAGTTGTACCAAAAAGGAACCACCAATGGGACGTTTCAGTTTGAATCGCCCGGTATGCAAAAACATCTTAAGGCCTTAAAGCCAGATAAATTTGAAGATTTAATTGCTATGAATGCGCTGTATCGCCCGGGACCAATGGAATATATTCCCAATTTCATAAGTCGAAAACATGGCGCGGAAGTCATTAACTATGACTTACCAGAAATGGAAGAATACCTTTCAGAAACCTATGGAATAACCGTTTATCAAGAGCAAGTAATGCTGCTTTCTCAGAAAATAGCCGGTTTCACAAAAGGTGAAGCTGATGTTCTGCGCAAAGCAATGGGTAAGAAAATATTTAAATTACTTGAAGAACTGAAACCGAAATTCATCAACCAAGCCAAGGAAAAAGGTCATGATGAGAAGAAACTAGAGAAGATATGGAAAGATTGGGAAGCATTTGCTGCATATGCCTTCAATAAATCTCACAGTACTTGTTATTCTGTGGTCGCCTATCAAACAGGCTATCTCAAAGCTAATTACCCAGCCGAATACATGGCAGCGGTACTGACACATAATCAAAATAACATAGATAAGGTAACCTTTTTTATGGAAGAATGTCGTAACCAAAACATTACCGTATTGGGACCAGACATCAATGAATCAGATCAATATTTCACAGTTAATGACGCAGGAGAAATTAGATTTGGCTTAGGTGCTATCAAAGGAACAGGAGAAGCAGCTGTACAAGCCATTGTCCAAGAAAGAGCAGCATCTGGTCATTTTGAAGATTTATTTAATTTTTCTGAACGCGTAAACCTTCGAGCAGTTAATAAAAAGTCTTTTGAGGCTTTGGCCAAGGCCGGAGGGTTTGACTGCTTTACAGAATATCATCGCCGACAATACGTCGAATCCGGCGACGATGGAAATTCCCTAATTGAAAAAGCAATTTCTTATGCCAATAAAGTGCGACAAGAAGCATTAAGTGCCCAAGTATCCCTCTTTGAAGGAGGTCAAGGTCGTGAATTGGCGAAGCCGAAAGCTAGTCAAATAGAACCTTATGGAGAAATAGAAAAGCTGAATATTGAAAAAGAAATGATCGGCCTATACATCTCTGGACACCCCTTAGATCAATTCAAATTCGAGATGAAATTTCTCACCAAAGGTAACTTGGGTGATTTAAAGGAGTTAGAAGTGGTTAGAGGTAGGGAATTTAGAATTGGTGGTATCGTCTCTAGCGTACAACACCGAATGACTAAAAAAGGAAGTCCCTTTGGTCAATTCACGTTTGAAGATTATGGAGATAATTATACCTTCGTGCTGTTTGCAGATACTTATTTAAAATTCAAAACATATCTGGAACAAGGTTGGTTTTTATACTTAACGGGTTCTGTTCAAAATAGATGGAAAAGTGAGGAACTGGAATTTAAAATAACGAACATAGAATATTTGGGAGACATAAGGGAAAAAGTAATTAAAGGTCTTGAGTTGCAAATCCATCTCAATGATATTAATGATTTATTGATCAATGACCTTGAAAGATTAGGAAAGCAATTTCCAGGAAATAACATTCTGAAATTTAATATTTTAAACGCCCATGAAGATCGAATGATCAATATCGAATTATTAAGTAGAAAATTGACCGTAGAGGTAAACCACGAATTGATTAAAGCGATAGAATCAGAACTTGATGTTAGCTATAAAGTACTGACATCTTAAAACTTTTTGGCGTTAAAGTAGGAGGTTACATTTAAAATGCAAAAACAAATTACTTACATTTGCTTCTTGGAATAATCATTATATAAAATTAATATCATGTCAAAACCTTTAGAAATTACAGATGCCAACTTTTCGGAAGTGATTAATACTGATAAGCCCGTTTTGGTTGACTTTTGGGCTGAATGGTGTGGTCCGTGCAAAATGATCGGCCCCATCGTTGAAGAATTGGCTAATGATTTTGAAGGAAAGGCTGTCATAGGTAAAGTAGACGTTGATACCAATCCTGAAATTTCTGCTAAATATGGTATCCGCTCAATTCCAACCTTATTGGTATTCAAAAATGGGGAAATCGTTGACAAGCAGATTGGAGCGGTTTCAAAATCTATTTTGAGTCAGAAAATTGAAGCACAACTGGTTTAAATGATTTTACAAACTCTGTCTTTAAAGGTTTTATAAAAATAGGCAAATGATTTTTAAATTAATGGGCATTAAATTGGCCATTGATAGAATCATCGACATCTTTTTGGTTTAAAATCACTCCAAGTGAAATCAGTGATTACTGAAACCCAACAATGCAACGCTCTTGCTTCAATTGGGTCATACTCGCTCTTGAAAAAGCAGATTTAACATCTTGCATCCTATTTCTAAATACAGTACTTAATTCCTTACGCTTTAGCGCTTCTAGAAATCTTCGTACCTCTGTATCGTTTTCCAATATTAATTCTGGGACTAGGGTAACTTTATTATCGTCTCCTTTTGCCACCATAGTGAAATAGGAAGAATTGGTGTGTCGAGCGGTTCCAAGTTTTACATTTTCAGCAATCACTTTTATACCTACTACCAAAGACGACTTGCCTACATAATTAACCGAAGCATAAAATGACAACAAGTCACCCACTTCGACCGGCTGAAGAAACTCAACATTTTCAATCGATACTGTGACACAATAATTGCCCGCATGTTTACTCGCACATGCATAGGCCGTTTTATCCATAATTGATAACAATATTCCTCCATGAATTTTGCCGCCGAAATTTGCGTAAGAGGGAATCATCAATTCAGTAATGGTTGTTTGAGAATTTTTTACTGTTTTTGCTTCCATAATGGATCGATTGTTTTCTTAAAGGTAAATATTTAGATCACTTACATCACTATTTGACCAATAAAAGAAATTTTATTCACATATATCAACATTTTAAATCACATTTTTAATGTTCTTTAACATACCTATTAACAAGATATCTACATTTTATCAACCAATTACTTATACTATTTTAATTAATGACCTACATTGTCATTCACAATGCGAAAGTATTTGACTAAATTCACACGTTTTTAAGATTGATCAATTGAAGTTTAGTGAACTAGGATTCCATCCAGATTTGTTGCAAGGTATCGATGCCATAGGCTTTGAGTCTGCAACGCCCATTCAAGAAAAAGCAATACCTGTCATTATGGAGGGCAAAGACCTAATAGGCTCTGCCCAAACCGGTACAGGTAAAACGGCCGCTTTTTTACTGCCGATTATTAACGCAATCCTTCTCAAAGGAAACCCTGAAGAGACCAAATGCCTTATTGTGGTCCCTACAAGAGAGTTGGCCATACAAATTGACCAACAAATGCAGGGACTCTCCTATTTTACCCGAGTAAACTCGATAGCAGTTTATGGTGGTGGGGATGGTGATGTATTCTCACAAGAGAAAAGAGCACTTACCGAAGGCGCCTCTGTAATTACCGCAACACCCGGTAGATTGATAGCCCATCTTCAAATGGGCTATGCAAATATGAAAAATTTGGAATTCTTGGTACTTGATGAGGCCGATCGAATGTTGGATATGGGGTTTTATCAAGATATTCAAAAAATCATCTCCTACCTCCCTGCGAAACGTCAAAATTTGATGTTTTCAGCTACAATGCCACCGAAAATAAGGACGTTGGCAAAAGAGGTACTTAATAATCCTGTAGAAATCAATGTTGCCGTTTCCATCCCTGCTGATAAAATCATTCAAGTTGGGTTTGTTGTGCATGATACCCAAAAAATCCCAATGATCGAGCACATCTTGGGCGCCAAGAATTTCTTAAGTGTGATTATTTTTTGCTCGACCAAAGACAGCACCAAACAACTAACAAAATCTCTTAAAAAATTAAAATTTTCCGTCGCAGAAATACACTCCGATTTAGATCAAAAAGAGAGAGGAGAAGTATTGAATCAATTCAAGGCAAAACAATTAGCTATTTTAGTAGCCACTGACATCCTTTCTAGAGGTATAGATATAGAGGACATAGAATTGGTCATCAATTACGACGTACCACACGATGCTGAAGACTACATACATCGAATAGGAAGAACAGCCCGTGCGGCCGCAAAAGGGGCTGCATTTACTTTTATCAGCGAAAGAGAACAAGGCCTTTTTGGACAAATTGAGAAGTTTATTAGTAGAGTCATTCCAAAAGCAGAAATACCAGCTCATCTCGGAGATGCTCCTGAATACAATCCAGAAAAAAACCGAACCAGTCCTCGGTCTTTTCATGGAAAGAAGCGCAAATAGGGAGTTTAGTCACCCTGTTTTCTGAGTTTAGCATAAGCCGTACTTTATTTTCAAAATAAAGCACAATAATGGGCACTATAACTATGTTTATTTTGTTATGTATTTATTCAAAATAAAAAACTCATTTCTCAAGATGAAGTTCAACAAACGATCCCTCCTATTTATCGCCTGTGGGCTAATGGTAAGTGTTTCTTGTGTCTCCAAAGCCGAAAAACCAGCTATTACTTCATTCTCAGCAAGCATCAGTCAAATGCCACAAAGCAGCAAGGTAGATACTGCCACGTTTGCAGGAGGTTGTTTTTGGTGTATTGAAGCTTCTTTTGAGCAAATAAATGGAATATACGAAGCAATTTCTGGCTATGCCGGTGGAAACGCCACGGACGCTGACTACAGCAAAGTATCTAATGGTCAAACTAATCATGCTGAAACCGTTCAAATCATCTTCAATCCGGATCAAATCAATTACGAAACGTTGTTGGATATATTCTTCACCGCCCATGATCCAACCCAACTCAACCGACAGGGACCTGATGTGGGCAAACAATACCGATCCGTTATTTTTTATCATTCTGAAGAACAAAAAATGAACGCAGAAATCAAAATTAAACAATTAACACCTCAATTCGGTAGAAAGATTGTTACTTTAATCGATCCACTCGAAGCCTTCTATCCTGCGGAGGCCTATCATCAAGATTATGAAAGAAGAAATCCTTATCAACCCTATGTATTGAACGTATCTAGACCTAAAATTGATTTAGTGGCAGCTAAATTTAAAAATATTCTTAAACCGACCAATAAATAGGCCCAAGCTTAATAAATTCAATTTCTGATTTTAACAACAACATGAACGAAGCATCGAAAACAAATACAAGCCATTTCATTCATATGGTATTTTTCTGGCTTAAAGATACCTCAGCTGAAGAAATACTTTCTTTTAAGAGGCGGGTAACAGACTTTCTAGATGAAATAGCAGAAATAGATCGATATCATGTCGGAACACCTGCCGATACTAGCAGACCCGTGATCGAAAGAGGCTATTCTGTTTCGTTGGTTGTTGAATTTAATAATAAAGCAGCACATGACATTTATCAAGTCCATGAATCACATCAAAATTTTGTAGCGGATTCCAGTCATCGATGGGAAAAAGTATTAATATTTGATGCCGATCACTAAGTTAAAGAACGCGGTAGATGGTCGATACTAATTACGCGTACAAATACCATTATAGGGACAATAACCGCATTTTTTGACGTCAGATATTTGATCAAATGGAATCTCTGTATTCCATATCTCAACGAGCAACTCATTCAAGATTGCTTCAAACTCTGGTAAATAGCGTTGAAATGAAAAAACCGGCACTTCCGCCTGTCTTCCCTGCTTTTCTGTCAATTTCCAATCAAAATTTTGATCAAAAAGATTTTTGCTATTAAATAGACCAGGCTGAATACTGTCATAAGGCTCTCTATAGCCATTCATGACCATATAACTATAAAAGAATATCTGAAATGCTGCTTTATTTCTTTTGGGATTTTCGGCATCTATTAAGGATGGAATATTCACAAATGTCTTTTCATCCTTACCTGTTTTATAATCCAATACCCGCAATACGCCCCCCTTTAAATCAATTCTGTCAATTTTACCCTTAAGGGCAATGAGGTGTTTTTTGCCCTTGACCTCAATAGGGAAGTCTAATGAATACCCTTCCTTGGTACTAGATTCTAAACCAACTATTTTGAATGGCGCGTACTCTTGATCATAATCTAAAATCTTATTGATTATTTTTTTAATGATATCAGCAGCAATAATACTTCGGCCTTCCAAAACGATCTTTTTCTTATTATTCTTAGTTTGATGATGCTTATTAAAGGCTTCATTAATAGCTCCATTTACACCCTCCCTAATCCAAAAAAAATCTGTCTCATTAATAATGCCCGTCTTCTTTCGAGTAATAAATTGCCCATAAAGAAGCTCCATGGCATCATGCAAGATGTTTCCAAAGATCATCGCATCCAATTCTTCTTGGATCTGATCCTCTTCATACAACTGCTCAACATATTTAAAATAAAAACGCAACTTGCAATAGAGATAAGTATCCAATGCTGAAGGAGTCAGCCTACTCATGTATTTGGAGCTAAAATCTGAAGTGAATCTGTCCATTTTTCGCATTACCAGATCATCCTTTATTACGGAAATTGGTTTTTTCGCACCTAATGAGATTGGATTCGCCATGATTTGCTGCTTGATAACATGCCCTGACTCCAACGCTAACTGTTTCACTAATCTGCTCAATTCGCCATTAATATTAAATTCAGAAACCGTATTGTAATAGAAAATAACTTTGGAGGATCTCTGTAATAATCTATAGAATAAGTAGGCATAAATCGAATCTTGATGCTCATGCACTGGTAAATTAAAAGCCCTCCTAATATTATAAGGTATAAATGATCCTTTATTTGGCGCTGCGGGCCAAGCATTTTCATTCATACTTAAAACAAAAACATGCTCAAAATCGAGATTTCTAGTTTCGAGAATTCCCATTATTTGAATCCCTTTTAGCGGTTCCCCTGAAAAAGGAACTTTTAGACTTTTCGAAATTTTCTGAAATAACTTAATCAAAAATTCGTAGGTAATACCCTCTCCCTGTTCAGCAATCATGATTTTTAATTGATGAACATGCTCATAATACTTGCCAATGAACTCTAATTCAAGATTGCGGTCACCCTTTTTTAGGGTATCATGAAGACTTTTAAGAACTGCAATCAGATAGTCAATAGGCGTTTGTGGAATTGAAAATATTAAGGTAAGTAAGTCTGAATTAACAGGTATTTCTTCAAGATCAATATAAACCAAATTATACTTTTTGATCTTCTTTACAATATCCTGATGCCCTTCTATATTGAGATTAACAATCAATGGGTGTTCTAATATTTCTATGACTGGCTTGTAATAAAAAGACGCCTTATTTTTGAGCGTAGGTTTGTTACTGTTTTGAAGCATTAACATGCTTATCAGCAAAGAGTATACAGGTGTGTCCTTTAGAGGAAACCCCATCGTAATATTGACGTGCTCAAGTGACAATGGCAAAGAATGTAATACAGGGAAGAGCATATATTCATGAGGCAACACAATAACAGTTTTTTCCGAAATAAAATCTGCCTTATTCATTAATTGAACCAAATCTGCTCCAAGCGCCTTGGCTTGGCCAACTTCCAATGAAACGCCAACCGTCTGAAAGGATTTTGGCAATGCGAAATTGGACGGTAGCTCCTTTTCAAAAGTGGCTCCTAAAACCGAATCCCCTCTATACAGCCTATGAAAATACCCTGCTTCTTGATTAACGTCATTGACATAATAGCTGTCTGTGTCCCAGCAAACCTCCGCACATCTATTCTCAACATAATATTTGATTATTTTTTCTTCTACATGAGTCAAGGCATTGAATCCGACAAAAATAATTTGATGCCCGTCTTGATATGCCCCAGCCGTAAGCGCATCTAAAAAAGCCAAATAAATCATTCCGTTATAGCCCTTTCCTTTGGAAATTAATAATTTTTTATAATCCTGATAGATGACCCTGAGAATTTTCCATGTTTCTAAAAAAGCATCTTGATTTTTAGTGCTATCGGGAAGGAAAGTTGACCAAAAAGATTCTATGATACTTTTTTCTTCTTCTGAAAGAAAATAAAATTCCTGATCTAGCTCTTTTTGGGATTTAATACTTGTAAACAAGTGTTGTGCATTTACCTCATAATGATCAATCTCTTCAAAATCCTTTACGATCATTTCACCCCAAAAGAAAAACTTCTCAAGGCGTTCAGCGTTAATCTGATGACTATCATAAACTTGATGCAACAAAAAAACAGCCTCTAGCGTATCTATCTTTTCAAGTACCGATTTAGAAAGTACAAAATCCTCAAAACTGATTATGGTAGGTAGCCAGATAGGTTTTTTAATATTTTTACCCAACTCCTGTTGTAGAAATAAGCCCGCCCTTCTGTTTGGAAAGACAATGGTATGATTTCTCAAGTCAGAGAAATCTTTAAGTAAGTGATCCGCAAGATCTCCGATAAAAGTCTTCATATCAATAACTTCCAAAAGAGGTAGACAAAAATATTATTTTTTTCGCACAATGGTAAATTGAACCAATTGCTCCAATGCTTTTCGATAGGGTGTTTCTGGATAAGTTTCGAGTATTTCAAGTGATTCATAAAGATAGCGATTCATCACTTTATAAGCATAGTCGATCCCTCCTTTTTCTTCAACAAAACTCACAACTATTTTAACGTTTTTTGGGTTTTTTTCACTAGAACTAATCAACTTTTTAATTCTAGAAACTTCAGATTTTGTGCTTTGCTGAAGGGCAAATATCAAAGGTAAAGTTAATTTTTTCTCTCGAATATCTATTCCTGTAGATTTTCCAATAGCTGCATTATCGTAGTCAAACAAATCATCTTTTATTTGGAAGGCCATCCCAACTTTGGTTCCAAATTGACCCATTTTATCAACTTCCAATTGGGTTGATCCAGAAGAACTAGCACCTACCTGACAACAAGAAGAGATTAAACTGGCCGTTTTTTGTCTAATGACTTCATAATACAACTCTTCGGTGATATCTAATTTCCTGGCCTTTTCCATCTGAAGTAGTTCACCCTCACTCATCTGTTGCACTGCATTGGATACAATCTTGAGTAAATCAAAGTCATTATTTTTAAGCGCAAGTAACAATCCACGTGACAATAAAAAGTCACCCACTAGTACCGCAATTTTGTTTTTCCACAACGCATTAATCGAGAAAAAACCCCGTCGATAATGGGCATCGTCAACAACATCATCGTGGACCAAACTAGCCGTATGCAACAACTCTATTAAAGCTGCGCCTCTATGGGTAGATTCATTAATTTGTCCAGTCATTCCTGCTGTTAAAAAAACGAAAAGGGGTCTCATCTGTTTCCCTTTGCGCTTAATTATATAGCTCATAATCTTATCCAGCAACTTTACATTACTGACCATAGACTTGCGAAATGTTTTTTCGAAGTCCATCATCTCCCGCTGAACCGGAAGTTGGATGTCTTTGATTTGTATACTCATTTATTATACAATGATAAACTACTTAAGTTGTTTAAAAAAGGCCAAGAGATACATCGTTGTTAGTTTTGTATATTAGCATGAAAAATATCATGAAAGAATCCGTTTATCATCTCTTAGATGTCTTTACCAATCAACGCTTCGGAGGTAATCAGTTGGCGATATTTGAAGATGCAACAGAAATTCCAACTGAATTGTTTCAAAACATAGCAAGAGAACTTAATTTATCTGAAACCGTTTTCTTATATCCAAAGAATGATCAAGGTCATTACCCTATGAGGATATTTACGCCTGTCAAAGAATTACCAACAGCTGGGCACCCTACCATTGGTACTGCTTATTTTTTGGCTCAAAAATATCCACAGCAAATAGGTCAATTAGAGCTAATTATGTCTCAAAAGATAGGTGAAATAACCGTCAAGGTAGACATATCCTCCTCAGGAGTCACCATGGCTACCATGTATCAAATCGATCCTATTTTCGGAAAAGTATTCGATAATCGGCACCAAATTGCCGATTTATTGAGTTTAAAAGAATCCGATTTATTGGCCTATCCAATCCAAGAGGTTTCTTGTGGCGTGCCCTACATTATCATTCCTGTTAAAACCATTAAAAATATTGAAAATATTATTTTCAGAACAGATATTTGGGAGCAATTGAAACCGCTATTTAATGAAAATAGTGTCTATGTATTTACACCTCATGGAACGTTGCCAAACGGAGATTTGCATGGACGCATGTTCGCACCAGAACTAGGGGTAAACGAAGACCCAGCCACAGGCTCTGCCAATGGGCCACTTGGGTGTTATTTATTTAAGCATAATATAAAAAAAGGCCCTTTAATAAGTGAGCAGGGCTTCGAAATGGGTCGACCAAGTATTCTCCATATTCATATTGAAAATGAAGGTGATAAGATCACAGCAGTCAAAATTGGTGGACAAGCAATTATTGTAGGCCGAGGAACATTCTTCCTTTAAGAAACATTTTTCATAAAAATAATCGATTGATTAACTTCGCATCGCTAAAGACACTTAATGAGTAATTCAGGACCGATATATAAAGACATCCTTAAACGTAAAAATGATTGGCCAATTGTCAATCTGTCCCAAAATAAAAATGAATTTTTACGGCAAGTTGCTCAGAGCGCCTTTGATGGTATCATAGAACGAAGCGGTGAAAAAACCATTCGAGAGTTGTTGGAAACAACTATTTACCGTGAGAAACAACGAATCATTAACAACCCTTGGCGCGTAGACCCCAAGGATGAATTAGCATTTTGGAAGTATATTCAAACGAAACATCTAAATTGTGATGAAAGAGCTGATGGGGAACAAGAAAGGCAAAAAATATTGCTTGAAATCATTGATCGCTACTGCAAAGAAATCGTAGGTAATTTCAATAAATCCTCTTACCGATTCGCTAAAAGCTTTACCACTTTTGGATTTGCCAGACTGTTAAATGCTACCCGAGTCAAGGGATTTAAATCTATCATCAGCCGGCAATTAGATCTTCACGATCAAATACACGTGGTCGGACACCCGGAGCAATTAAGAAAATTGGCGCAAATTGGTACGGTGGTACTGGTCCCTACCCACTTTAGTAACTTAGACTCTATACTTATCGGTTGGGTTATTCAATTTCTGGGACTTCCTCCTTTTATTTATGGCGCAGGGCTGAACTTATTCAATATCAAAATTTTGGCCTATTTCATGAATAGTCTAGGAGCCTATAAATTAGACAGGAGAAAAAAGAATCCCATTTATCTAGAAACATTAAAAGTATATTCAAATATGGCCCTACAATGGGGTTGCCATAGTTTGTTTTTCCCTGGCGGCACCAGAAGTCGTTCCGGTCAGATTGAAAGCAGTCTCAAATTGGGCTTATTAAGCACCACTATTGAGGCGCAAAGAGCATTAATTCAGAAAAATAGCGATGATTCAAAACCCATTTTTATCGTTCCGGTAGTCATCAACTATCAGTTTACACTTGAGGCACCACTATTAATCAATGAACATTTGAAAATCACTGGTCAAGAGCGGTATTTCAAAGAATCAGATGCTTATAGTAACTCCAAAAAAATCACCTCTTTTTTGTTTAAATTTTTCACCAAAGGATCAGATATTTCTGTAAGCATAGGACGTGGACTCGATGTATTGGGAAATTATGTCAATGACGAAGGCAAAAGCATAGATCAAAATGGTAACGAAATAAACATAAAAGATTATTTTGTAAAAGATGGGAATATTAACATCGATAAACAAAGAGAACATACGTATGTTCAGATTTTATCAAAGCGAATTGTAGAGGAATATTACAAGAACAATCGCGTTTATTCCAGTCATTTGGTAGCCTATACAGCTTTTAAAATGCTTGAACGAAGTAAACCTAAATTAGACCTGTATAATCTATTGAGATTATCTGTTGATGATTTAGAAATTGATTATGAAGCATTCAAATCAAATTTCAAAAAACTCCGTAAAGTAATTTTGAAAATTCATGCAGAAGGCAATGTTGGCGTCAATCCGCGTCTTCAAAAGAAAGCTGAAGACGCCATTAGTTATGGTCTGGCCAATGTTGGCATGTATCATGCCAAACCACCATTAGTCAAAATAAAAGATAAAATTGTGATTCTTAATCCAAGTACGCTTTATTACTATCATAATAGATTGGAGGGATATGGACTTGAAAAACATATCTAAGCCCGTAGCCGTAATTGGCGCTGGTAATTTTGGTATTGCTATTGCCAATATTTTGTCCGAAAAATGCAAATATGTCCTACTGTACGCAAGGACAGAAAAAAAGGCAAAAAAATTACGAGAATTAAGGAAGCACGACTATCAGCAGCTGGCAGATAATATAGAAATTACCACAGATTTATCTATTATTGGTGCTGAATGTGATGTGATATTTCCCATTGTACCTTCGGCCAATTTCCGGGAAATGATGCAGAATTTAGCACCCTTTTTAAAACCCTCTCACATTTTAATCCACGGTACAAAAGGCTTTGACTTTGATATAGAAAAAAAAATAAAACCTAAACTTTTAATGCCAAGAGGTCAGATTTTCACCATGAGCGAGGTGATCAGACAAGAATCCTCAGTGATAAGAATTGGATGTATTTCCGGGCCTAATCTATCCAAAGAGATAGCCCTTCTCAAACCAGCCGCTTCTGTCATTGCCAGTGAATTTGATGAGGTCATTCAAGTGGGATACAAATACCTGAAAAGTGACCGCTTTTTAGTCTTTGGAAGCAATGACCTGATAGGCACTGAACTTTGCGGAATTTTAAAGAATATTATTGCCGTTGGGGCTGGGACGATTGATGGCATGGATCTGGGCGAAAATGCCAAGGCATTGTTCATCAGTAGGGGACTTGTCGAAATGGTCGAAATAGGCAAATTAATGGGTGGAAATGCTGAACCTTTTTTAGGTTTGGCTGGAATTGGGGATTTAATGGCGACATGCTCCGGAAACTTAAGTCGCAACTATAGTGTTGGTAGGCGCCTTGCACAGGGTGAGAAAATTGATGACATCGTTAGCTCTACCCATGAAATCGCTGAAGGAATCAAGACTATAAAGATCATTTATGAATGGTCAAAAATATCTAAATTAAGAGTTCCAATAACCGAAACTTTGTATAAAATCATTCATGATGAAATAACCGTTCAGAATGCGCATATTTTTTTAATGAAATTCCCCTTCAGAACAGAAATTGAATTCCTTCGGAAAGAGGTTAATGGACAAGATGCTTAAGAGCCTCGATCCTTTGAAGTAATGTGGGGTGTGAATAGTTAACAAACACGTAAGCTGGGTGCGGTGTTAAGTTAGACAAATGATCCTTGCTCATTTTTTTTAATCCTTCTATAAGGGGTTGCGCTTTAAAATGCGTTGCAGCATAGGCATCTGCCTCGTACTCATTCTTACGACTTATGATGTTCATAATGATGCCCAATAGCCTCGAGATAGGGCTATATAAAATCCCAAAAGCAAGGAGATTAAGATGTATTGCAGTCATATTACCTCCTAGCGCATAACTTATTTGTGTATTCATTATCATCAAAGACAATACAAACAGCATCAATCCAGTCTGAATAATTGTCATGAAAGTGGCCAAATAAATATGTCTTTTTTTATAATGTCCTACCTCATGCGCAAATACAGCAGTCAATTCATCTACGCTGTGCTGAGACACCAATGTATCATAAAGCACCACCTTCTTCTTCTTTCCTAATCCTGAAAAAAACGCATTGCCTTTGCTTGATCTTTTGGAGCCATCCATTACAAAAACATTGGTCAATGGAAAGGCGACTTTTTCGGCAAAAGAAGCAATAGCACTCCTTAAGTCCCCATCTTCAAGTGGTATCAATTTATTGAACAATGGCAATAGCAATGAAGTATAGAGCATGTTTATTCCGAATATAAAAAGCGTTATTACTATCCAGAAATACCACCAAAAATCTGTTCCTAAAAAGGTCAATAGGACGATAAAAATCAGCAACAGCATTCCTCCCAAAATTATTGTCAAAAAATATCCCTTGATTTTATCTAAGAAAAAAGTCTTTATGGTCATTTTATTAAAACCAAAACGTGCCTCAATGACAAAATTTTGATAAAGCGAAAAAGGTGTCCCCAATAAATCAGAGATGATGAAAAGAATTCCAAAAAAAATCAAAGGTGTAACTGGCTCAATCGGGCTAAAATCACGTATCCAACTATCTAATGCTCCAAACCAGCCCAACCAAATAGCCGATACAATCAAGATAAAAGAAACCATTTCTGACAACCTAGAGAATCCGTGCGTTGCTCGCTGATAACGTTGAGATTGATCATAACTTTCCTGATCATAAATGTCAATCAATTCTTCAGGAATCGGCTTTTTGGAACTCCTTTCATTGAGCGCGCTCAACACCCGATCCAATAAGTATTCAAAAATGAGTATCCCTAATATAAAATTTAAGATAAACTGTTCTTTCATAGATAACCCTTGCTAATTACTAACCTTAAAAGCGATCAAAACGACCTAAATTAAAAAACCCTTTGCACTATTTAAAAAATAAAAGGTACCGGACATTTTACTTCCCCAGCACCACGCGGCGGCTTACGCGAATCGCGAAGATCAAAAGAATAACTTAACGATAACTCATGTGCCCCTCCACTATTCAACCCTAGAGCCGATAAAGTAAAATCATAACTATACCCCATTATGGTCGGACCCATTTTTAATCCAAATAAAAGAACCAAATCACTAGCGCCAATGCCAGAAAAATTAGTGTCGGGAAAGCCCCGATACCAAAGTCCGACCATGACCGGCTCAAGCATCACTGTTAATCCAAAATCAAGTTGTTTGAAATCACCCTGATCCTTATAATTGATTGACGGAATCAAGCTCCATTCATTGCCGTTTTTTGACTCTAATCTTCTATTAAGTTGGCTGAAATATATTTTATAACCTCCATGTAAGGAGAACTTTTTTCGTAAAGGACTCTCATCTCCTGAAATTGATTGATTAGGCTCCATTACATGATGAAAAGAAGCACCTAACCAAGCTTGTTCATTGAAAATAACCCCTCCAAGGGCCATATCAAAAAACTCGACACTTAATCCTGTATTAAATTGTTCTGCCGTTTGGGGTGAAATCAATCCCGTATCATCAAATTGATCACCAAAAGTCAGTCGATCATAATTCAAATCTCGCCAAACATACCCTCCTTCGATACCAGGGCGAAATGTCCAGTTATCGTTCAATCTTACCTGATAGGCATACTGCAAAGCGGCACTTCTTGAATTAAGACCTGCATAACCCTCTCTATCTGAATTGACAATCAATCCCAAACTACTGCTTACATCTGTAAAATGGTATGAAGTATAGAAAGAATAAGTCTCAAAATTAGCATTGATGGAAGGCCATTGATTCCTGTAATTCAATCCAACACTCCCTTGTTGGTTGATCCCAACGAGTCCCGGATTCAAAAACATGGGATTCCCATAGTATTGAGAAAACTGTGTGTCTTGTCCCAAAAGCACTTGAAGTTGAAGGGTCAAGAAAAACAAAAAAAGACTTAGATGACGCATCTTTCAATAAAAATATTTAACCCAAACTAAACGGCTCAGCAAGTTCAATAAACTAAATTTGATAATATACTTTAAGTCACTCATGCCACGTTTAATAAACCCATAGTAATTTGCGGTAAATTTAAAGATTTGCATCCACAGTTAAACATCATTATTATTAATTCATTAACACAAGCTTCTTTAGGTCTTATAAAAAAACTCCTTATTGGGATAATTATTGTGTACGCCATACCATGTTACGGACAAATAATTAGTGAAACACAGTGGTTCTTTGGGGGTTCAGAATACAACTTACAATTTGATAAAAACGGAATACTTGTTTATGAGGAGTCAAGAATGGCCCCAGACTTTGGGTCAGGAGGTCCTGCGGTACTCTGCGACGCTATTACCGGTAATCTAGGTTTCTATTCAGATGGAGTCAAAATATATGATGGCTCGGGGGAAATCATGTTTGGGGCTACTGATTTAAATGGTGATCCATCCTTAAATCAAACGGCTGTAGTCAGCCCCTTCCCAAATAGCTCAGATCAATACTTGCTTTTCACTAATTCTAGTGAAATTTCCGCAGTAGATGAGTTACAATATGCCATCATCGATATGAGTGCCCCAGGTAATGGTAGCACAACCGCACCTCTCGGAGAAGTTATTTCGAGTGGGAACTCAGTCGGTTTGTTTATGCCCGCGGATGGTATGACTGTGGTTCAAAGTGCTTCTGATCCTAATTTGAATTGGCTTATCACTCAAAATCGAGGAACCGCTATCTTTTATGTTTATAAAATCACTCAGGATGGAGTAGATACCACTCCCATTAGTGTATTGGATCCTTTTAATACCGACATACGCACATTTGAAGCCGCGAATATTTCAATGAATCCGCAATTTTCTGTTTTAGCCATTGCTCCGAAGACTGCGCTTCGTAATGTCATGCTATTAAATTTCGATGATATTAATGGCGTTTTAAGTTATAACAATCAGGTATTAGAAACGGGCTTTCCCGACGACGCCGAAGAAAATACTTATGATGTGGAGTGGTCAAATGATGGCACAAAATTGTACATATCTCGTTATGGATCTCAATCCAATCTTACTGGAAATGTTTACCAATATGATTTGACAGACAGTTTAGCTTTCATCCATTCAATACTACCTGATCCTATTTATAGAAGTTATGGCCTTAAAAGAGCCATTGACGGCAGAATATACCATCTGTACCAAGTGGCTGACAATGAAGCCTATCTACTGAATCGTATCTCAAATATCGATAGTACATATGATAGGGTCTCCTATGAGACCGCTTACTCGGACATCGATTTTAAGGGGACTCAATTTCCCGAATTTGCACCTAATAACTTTGATGATTTTAGCTCGATTGACTTTACCTATTTAGATAGTTGTCAAGATTTGTCGACCAAATTCTTTCCCATAGTGGACCCGCCGGCTAATCAATATTTTTGGAATTTCGATGATGGCAATGTTTCAAACTCAATTGCCCCAATACATACCTATGAAGGAGCGAATACCTACAACGTAACACTTACTGTTGAGCTAAATGGACGAACAAAAACAGTATCAAAATCAGTTCAAATAATCAGTGAAGAAATGGAAGTGAATTTAATTGCTGATACCACCATTTGTCAAGACGAAATACTTACGCTCGATCCAGCAACAGAAGATGCTATCAGCTATCAATGGAGCACTGGGGAAACTACCTCTACCATAGACATTGATACGGCTGGTATTTATTGGGTGGAAATTACGGGAGTCTCTGGGTGCGCAAAATATGCGGAATCAAATGTAACAGAATATGGAGCACAAGTTCAGATTCAAAATAATTGGTATTTTGGCGAAACCGCCGGTATCAATTTTACAAATGGACCCATTCCGATAGACGATGATAACCTCATGAATTCTCTGGAGGGCTGCGCCACGATTGACGATGCCGACGGCAATTTATTATTCTACACCAATGGGAAAACAGTTTGGAACAAAGAACATAAAATCATGCCCTTTTACGACTCCATTGGCAGTCTTATCGGCGATAGCACCAGTGCGCAAGGGACGCTAATTATGCCTTTCATGGATGATATTACAATGTTTTACATTTTTACCACCAGTGAAGTAGTTGGTACTAAAACCAATTATCCGATGCGATACGCTGTGGTAGATATGAAAAAAGACTCCGCTAGAGGTGCTGTTGTGCTCAATGATTTACCCCTTTTTAATGAAAGTATTGAAAAAATCGCCACCTCAAGTTTTTCATTCAATGGATGGCTAATTGGTCATGAATTTGGCAATAATTCCTTTCGAGCAAACCTCATAAATAACACAGGAATCGGGCCTACCATTTATACGCCTATCGGATCAATTTTAGAAGAGCAAGAACCGAATCACGCAACAGGATACATGAAATTTGGTAGTGGGAATCAACTCTTTGCCAATGGGATACCAGGTCTCAACGATTTAGAAATATTTGATTTTGATAATGAAAATGGACGTTTTGAGAACGTCAGGAAAATAGAAACACTTGAAACTTCTAATATTTATGGCCTAGAATTTTCGGGTAATGGCTCCAAAATTTACACTGCAACCTCAAATAAAATCATTCAGTACAACTTGGACAGCCTAGAGGCTGATGATGCACTCATCTATATAACCGACAGTAAATATGACGGCTATGAATCCGCCGGGACCTATGGTGCGCTTCAAAGAGGACCCAATGGCATCATCTATGTTGCCGTTGATCAAAATTCGATAATTGGGACCTTATCAAGTCCCAATTCAGAAGGCGCTTCAGCGAATTTTAACGTCTCTGGATTTGATTTAGTTGGTCATCTCAGTAGAAAAGGACTACCTGCCTGGATCCAAAATTCAGGATCCTCCTTGCAAGGCCCTACACTAAGTTATTTAGATGCTTGTTTTGGATTACCTACACAATTTGCTGGATCAGGGACGTCCATTTTAGATGAATTCTTTTGGGTTTTTTATGATTCACTATCCCAAACGGACACCTTATATTCCGTCAATGGTGAATCTGTAAGTTATGAGTACAATAATACCGGACTACAATATTTTACCTTAAACATCACCAATCGTTGCGGCTATGATAGCTTGCTTTCAGATACACTAGAAATTTATTCCCTCCCTGAACCTCCTGAAATCCCAGAGAGTGCTTCTATTTGCAATGGATCCTTGGAATTGTCAGCTTGGGGCGAAGATCGAGAAGATTTTAATTATTATTGGTCCACCGGTGAAACAACAAGAACCATTGAGGTCTTTGAAGCTACTACCCTTTTTACGGCCATTATTAGTACTCAGGGATGTTCTTCAGATACATTAGAAATTTTCATCGGTGATGGTCGTCCAGATATTGACTTGGGTCCTGATATACAATATTGTCAATATGCAACTGCGGAAAATCTGAATAGCTATATCACTGATTTAAATACCCAGCAATGGAGTATAAACAGTGAATCAGCAGATACAACCAGTTTTCAAACCGTTTACACAGAACTAGCAGGCATCTTCGAATATGTCTTATATGCAGAAGAAGCCGCTGAATTCGGTGGCTGTAGCAACGCGGATACCCTCATAGTAACCATCAAATCTGGTCCAGAAGTAACGTCAATTTACACCGCGCCGACAAACTGCGGAGAGAATGATGGCGTATTTAATCTAGAGATTTTATCTACGGGCAGTTATAGATATACCTTCAGTGGCATGGGGATTAACACCTTTAATTCAGTCGATGGCCCTGATATTGTAATGGCTTTGGGGGGATTATCAGCAGGTATTTATAACTATAAAGTGACTGATTTAATCACTTCGTGCACTGTGGAAGATCCAGTACTTATCGAAGACGATGCCTCCTTTTCATTATCGGCAACCAATCTACCTGAATGCGAAATTGACGCAAATTTAAGATTGACTATTTCAGGAGTTGCATTGCCTTCCTCTGTAAATCTTTACATCACAGATATTTATTCAGATACGATATATACTGAGCAAAACGTCTATGTACCCCTAAGCATTACCCCTAATTTAGACTCTGGCTTTTATTATGTTCTTGTCGAGGAGATTGGAGGAAATGGACCGTGCATTCAATCAGATACGGTATTAATCACTCCTTTGATCCCTGGAATTGATGATTGTCAACCTCAAATTTTTGCCCCAAACGCTTTCAGTCCTAATGGCAATAGCCAAAATGAAAATTTCTTTGTTTACTCCAACCTTTTTATAGACCAATTTGAAGTCTATATTTATACCCGTTGGGGTCAACAGGTCTATTATGCCAATGATAAAGATTTCAAATGGGACGGTAGCTTCAATGGTAAAGTGTTGGGCCCAGCTACGTACGCATATATCATTAAATTTACCAATATCGAAAAGCCAGAAGATGGTATTTATACCCAATATGGATCAGTAACCCTCATAAAGTGATTTTATTTTTAGCCTCGTCATCAAAATCTCTAATTTAAAAAAACATGCAACAATACCTAAATTCATTTCTAGATTTACTTTAAATGATTTCATTCCAAAATGAGTTGTAAAAAAAAAATAAATAAATGGCGGATATAGGAACTGATATTGGCAAAGCCATTCATATCCTTCAACAAAATGAATTGGTAGCAATACCCACAGAAACGGTATATGGTCTTGCTGGAAATGCCTTGGAGCCAAACGCCATTGCGAAAATTTACTTAACTAAAAACAGGCCCTACTTTGATCCCTTGATTACTCATGTGGATCGGTTAGAAAAAGTATTGGAACTTGTGACGGACATTCCAGAAATCGCGCTACAATTAGCCAAGAAATTTTGGCCAGGCCCCTTAACCCTTCTATTACCTAAGAAAGAGGGAATACCTGACTTACTCACTTCGGGACTTGATAATATGGCCATACGAATCCCAAACCATTCATTGACCCTTGATCTACTCAGAGATTTAACCTTTCCACTTGCTGCTCCCAGTGCCAATCCATTTGGTTATGTATCACCCACCAATGCCAAACACGTCAATGATCAACTTGGTGAAAAGATTTCATATATACTAGATGGCGGAGATTCCCAAGTTGGCCTAGAATCAACCATTCTATCAATTCAAGGAGAACAAATTAATGTTCATAGATTAGGTGGTTTAACTCTCGAGTCTTTAAGACCATTTGGCACTATTAAACTTCTATTAAATCAAAAAAGTAACCCCAAAGCACCCGGACAATTAGATGCTCATTATGCCCCAGGAAAAAAAATGATTGTCGGAAATCTTCAAGCACTCGTAAAACTACATCCCTATGAAGATACTGCTATTATTTCTTTTAAAACGCGATACAATCATCCAGGGAAACAAGTAGTATTATCACCCCAAGGAGATCTAAGTCAGGCCGCCACTCATTTATTTGGCGCACTCAGATTAATGGACCATCCAGAGGTCT
>TARA_B110000503_G_scaffold27822_1_pt1 | contig 23468 bp, 17 predicted proteins | sample TARA_B110000503 | Tara Oceans TARA_B110000503 (sample SAMEA4397472) | marine metagenome | biome: Polar Biome; feature: [SRF] surface water layer (ENVO:00010504); material: water (ENVO:00002006), including particulate matter (ENVO:01000060) such as... | depth 5 m | reverse complement strand
CAGGACACGGTGTTGTTGCGTGCCAGGGTTGGTATGGTCTTTCAGAAACCGAATCCTTTCCCAAAGTCGATTTACGAGAATGTTGCCTACGGCCCACGAATTCATGGTCTTGCACATAGCAAGGCAGAGATGGATGAGATTGTGGTGAACAGTCTGCGCAGGGCCGGTCTGTTTGATGAGGTCAAAGATCAGCTGGATAAACCGGGGACGGGGCTTTCAGGTGGGCAACAGCAACGCCTTTGTATCGCCCGTGCAATCGCAGTCAGTCCTGAAGTGATTCTTATGGATGAGCCCTGTTCAGCACTCGATCCAATTGCCTCTGCGAGAATTGAGGAGCTAATTGATGAACTCAAAGAAAACTACACGATTGCTATAGTGACGCATTCAATGCAACAAGCAGCACGGGTGTCGCAGCGTACGGCCTATTTTCATCTTGGGAAACTAATCGAAGTCGGCGACACTAAAGACATCTTTACGATACCTCGTCACCAGTTGACTGAGAACTATATTACGGGTCGTTTTGGCTAATAAGTGGGCTGCGATTAGGCTATAACTGGTCGCCTACAGTCGGCAATTAACAGCAGTCCTTTCTTAGCCAACCTGAAAACCTGCGTTTCGGTGGTGCGACTAGAACGCTCGGAAGCGTCTTTGAACGTGGCGCTGTCTTATTCTTATCTGTTCGCTCCGTTGTTCTTGCGTGACGAATGCTGTTGATTCAGGGAGATGAGAGCGGATATCTTTGAAGGGGACTTTTGTAGCGCTAATACTCGGCCACTGTTCGGGGTCGGGTGTTGTGCTATAGGCCCAACGGGGGCTCATAAAGCCTTCAGGATGGCCGCTCGTATCGAGCCAGTTAGGTACGCCCGGGTCGCTGTGCGCGATGACAAGCCTGATGACACCATCAGGGTCAACACTCATTTGGTGTCCATTTAGGCTGCCGATCTGGTTGGCATATTCCATCGACTCACCCCACAGGTTGCCGAGTTGGAAGCCGACATAGTGGGGCTGTAATTGTATTCTATTCTCTATAATCAGAGCTTCGTCGGTGTTCAATTCAAATATCCCTCCTGCATATAAGTTGGTACTCATGCCGCCACCGGTTGCGCCCGAGGCAGCGTTGATTTGATTGAACACGTTACGTTTGAAGCCTATCCCTGGAATCGTGCCCTGGCGTTCGCCGTAGGTGCCCATAGGAATGGTCCAAAAGGCATTCCAGAAAACCATCTGATTCCTCACAATCTCACCAAAATGCCGAATGTCGTCTGCAGCTTGTTGTGGCGAATACGCAGGTGCATGCGTGCCAGCATTTCCTATCTGCGTAATTTCAAAGTGAATAGCTTCCTCGTATTCCCAGTCATTGAACAATTGTCTGCCGCTGACATAGGTGGCATAACGCTCAGGTTCCATAGCAGGGTCGGTAGGATGCGCTCTGGTTACTGTCTTTAGGGTACAAATAAAGTTCCCCTTATAGTCGGTCGGCCGCTCTGGCGCTAACAAGATATCGAAGCTGCCATCAGGGTTGACCTCAATGAGCGAGGAGTCCAGCCGTCCGGTCTGAGTTTTCATGCCGGGGCGTAGCTCCGACAGATCACCTGAGTCCCCCGCCAGGCAGCCCGAGCTGGTTTCAAAAATAACGTAGTGGGGCGCTTTTCGCACGCCGTTAGCAGTGGCTCTACCTTGCCAGTGACTAGTGTCTTCCGCGCAACCTCGAATAAGATATTGCTCGCGCCCATCTATTGGTGTGTAAAAATAGACGGCATCAGCATTATCAATCGTCCCTCTAGTCATCACACTCAACGCGTTGCGGAACTGCGGTCGGGCGGGGTCATTGTGGAATGCACGTTCCACGGCGGCATGCATAAAGCCCATCAAATATCGATAACCCTCAGCCAAATTACGATCATTCGCCGGCGGTGGCATCATATTAGGCTGGTCGATAGCGTTGCGTGCCTCCTCAAGCACTAGAATCATCTCATCCCACGCCTCACGCAAACGCTCCTTTGAGTTGGCTAATCCAGTATCCATTTCACTTATCCTTTCAAGCGGGTTGGTTAATCATACGCTGGCGTCCAAGTCAGCTGGCAGTAAAGCGCTGCCCAGTATGGTCTGTCCATCCAGTGATTTCACGGAAATTCCCATACTGTGCACTAGCTGTCTGCTGTAGCAAATCTGACCCAAAATACTACCGCTGCATAGGGCCAGTGCTGCCTCAGCCATCATTTCTACGGGTTCAGCCATATCTGGATTGCGTCTGGCAATATCACGAACATATTCTGCACCGGAAGTGAGAACGATATTCTCTGGTGCCAGCGTGTTGACGTAGATACCGTGTTCGGCAACCTCATGGGCTAGACCGGCAGAATATCGATTGAGAGCGGCCTTCGTGGCCCCGTAAGCCGTAATAACGTGAGCAGCAATGGCTGAGTCCCGATAGGGTACGATAGGCTGCTCACAGCTGTGAGAGCTGATATTCAAAATCCACCCAGCGCCTCGTTCACGCATACTGGGCATTGCCTGCTGCGCCAGTTCTATGGGCACGTTGACATTGAGATCGTACATTAAATTGCGCTGTGCCGTTGTTACTGCACTCGGCAAAGTCATATCAGCAGCAGCGGCATTGTTAACGAGGATATCGATGGGGCCGAAAAATTCTGCAGCCTGCGCGAGCAGGTCTGCTCTTGCTTGAGTGTCTCTAAGGTCACAGGCGATTGCGGCTGCTTTACCGTGCTGCGCTTGTATAAGAGCTGCGGCTTCCTGCAGCGTTCCCTGCAGTTTTCCGTGTGCACCAAGGCGAGAGGCGCACAACACAACTGAGGCGCCCTCCGCAGCAAATCGACGTGCGATCGCCAGCCCTATGCCTCTGCTTGCCCCGCTGATTAAAGCAGTTTTCCCTGTTAATGGTTTCACGATTGCGACTCCCGCGGCCAATTATACTCGTCAAAGAAATCCGAAAGTTCTGTCTCGATACGTTCGCGCGATAGCTCATAGTCGTCGATACTGTATTCAAAGCGCGTATTATGCCCTCGTTCATTATTCTCTTGGGCTAGTAACCAGCTATCAAACGTCTTCGAAACATTTATGCCGAGCCGGTGATAAATCTCCAGTACGGTTTTTCTCGGCTGCGTAGTGAGCTCGCGGTAGTCGACAACGACGCGAGATGACGCGGGATGTCGTTCGAGTACTTCATATGGGTGACGGAAAGTATCAAAGGAAATATCTGTCAGCATGCGCAAGGATTCCTCGAAGTCTTCACGTCGCCAACCTTTCGCGTGCCAGGTGACCTCTACTAGTTTGAGTACGCTGGGGATGCACTCGGTCGGATCTCGCATAACTACAACAATACGCGCATCGGGAAACGCTTCGATTAACGACTCAACCCAACCACTCATCACTGGATTTTTGCTCAGATGAACACCATTGCCGCCGTTTAGCAGCAGTTGACGTTTGATGCATTCGCGGTAGTGATGCAGCCAACGACGCTTCTTTTTTTGTGGCATCTGGTCAACATGGAATAAGTCGATGATATCCATCATGGGCACATCCAGCGCCCATTGCTGGGTGACAAACGCTGCACGCATTACAAACTGATCTTCTTCGGAGTTCCAGAGGCTCATATCATGGATATGACGATACTTGCCGAACATTTTCTCGTCCCACACCTCCAGTCTTTTTTTAATGGGACCACCGAGCAGGTGCTTATCGACCCAACCCAGCGTGCGGATTATTTTTTTTTGTAGCAGGGAAGGAAAAAAAGTTTCCCAGTACAGAAAATAGCTAAAAGATTCTCCATCCGAAGCCAGCAGTCGATGGGTTAGAGTGGATCCGCTGCGCGCATGACCGACAATAAAAACCGGCTGCTGCACTCGTTGTCGCCATAAGCGCGGAAAGAAAACGTAGTCCAGAACGAAGCATAAAGCGTGAAAGCTTGTACTAAGCGGAACCCGGATGAGCAAGCGAAAGAGCATGCGTCTGCGCCCTGGCCATTCCTTAAGTGTCCAGACGTGGCGGAGAACTCGCCAATAATAATCGAAGTCAAAATACATTTGCTGGATGGCGTCCTGTTCTTTTGCGGCTTCAGCGACTTTGCCGGCTGCCGATATAGTGTACGGCCTAGACCTAATGAACCTATTATCTGTGTGGAGAGTTCAATAGATTTTTTATTGAGATGCACAATCATATCGCTATAGATGTCCTTGGGCACCAAAGTTTGCCAGTGAAAGCCCAGTAGATTGTTAATCGGGTATGAAATACTGGCATTATCCGGTTTTAGATGGCGTCTGTTTGATACGTGGCCTTTTTTATACGATAAATTGTGTTTTCCAACGGCAGGGGAAGTTAGCTATGTTTGAGGTATTTGCCTCCACACCTGAAGGTATGGGGCCAGGAGACATTGGAGCCTATGCAGCACGTGCTGAAGCTATGGGTTTTAATGGTTTGCAAGTGCCAGATGCCGTTCATGATGGACTTCTGCTCTCTGCTATGGCGCTTAACGCGACTAAAAAACTGACGGTAACCACGGCTGTGCTGGTGGCCTTCGCCCGCAGCCCAATGGTTACTGCAATCGCCGCTTGGGATTTGCAGAAAATGTCAAAGGGCAGGTTCGAAGTCGGTTTAGGGACTCAGGTTCAAGCGAATATCGAAAAGCGCTATTCTGCTCGCTGGGATTCTCCAGTGCCTCAGTTGCGCGAGTATGTGCAGGCGATGAAGGCGATTTTTCACAGTTTCCAGACCGGTGAGCGTCTGTCTTTTGAGGGTAAGCATTACACGCTGACGAAGTTACAACCCTTCTTTAACCCGGGACCGATTGAGCACCCTGATATTCCAATACTGTGTGGTGCGGTGGGTCCCGCGATGACCACGATGGTCGGTCGTATAGCTGATGGCATGATTACTCACCCCACCAATACACCCCCCGAATATATTCGTGAGGTCTGTCTGCCGCGTCTGCAGGCGGGCTTTGAGCGCGCGGATCGGTCCGCAGATGACTTTAAACTTGTGCTCGGACCTTTGACGGCTACAGGAAAAGATAAACAGCAAGTAGCTGTCGAATGGGAAAAAATGCGAAATCTACTTGGCTTTCTCTATTCTACGCCCGCATATTGGCCCAGTTTGGAGTTGTTTGGCTGGCAGGAAAAGGGGCAGCAATTACTCGATATGACCCGGCAAGGAAACTGGCAGAAAATGCCGAGTATCATCACTGATGAAATGCTGAGTACATTTGTACCCTGCGGAACATACGGTGAAATCGCACAGATATTTCACTCCCGTTTTGGTGGTCTTGCCCATCGCATTACCTTTCCTATGCCGGAAAACCCCATAGATGATGAAGTCTGTGGTGTTGCCGTTAGGCAACTGCAGGAATCTATTACGGCATAATGGAGCGCTTTTGCACGCTACAATTCGCTGTCGCTCTCGTCACAAAGCCTTCATGTCTTGATGACATTCGGAGCCCATTGTCAGTTTTCGTCATAAAGCCGTCATGTTTAACAGGAAATTGTCAGTTTTCGTCATAAATCTGTCATGTTTAATTTGTAATCTTCCCGCAGTAAGAGTGAAGTACGTCTATTTCAACTGTCTATTTACCGGGAGACGAAGATGAAGAGGTTGATTTTTGCAATTATAGGCTTTGGCGTGATCAGCGCTTCGGGTGCTATTGCGCAAGTGCCTGAAGCGGAGTGGGAGCAGTTTAAGGCCCAATTTGCGCTAATGTCACAACGCGTGAATGCGCTCGAAATGGAGAATCAGCAGTTGCGGGCGCTAACGAATACCACGCTCATCGAAGAAGACCTGGAGGCGACCAACGCCGAGGTGGCCTCCCTGCAGAAGTCGACCAGTAAGATGTCTTGGTCGGAGAGGATAAAGTGGAAAGGGGATTATCGATTTCGTTACGAGGCCATTGATGAAGAGGGAAAAGATGATCGCGACCGTTGGCGAATTCGTGCGCGCCCGGCCTTGGTGGCAAGGATCAACGACACGGCAGAGGTCGGTTTCGGTCTGGCGACAGGTTCTGATGACCCTGTATCAAGTAACCAGACATTAGGAGATGGCAGCGCTAGCAAAAGTATTAACCTTGATTTGGCTTATGCTACTTGGAGGCCAACAGAAGAAGCATATGTGACGGGCGGTATTTTTGCCAATCCTTATTATCGACCTAATAAAAGTCAATTGATTTTTGATGGAGACTTTCGGCAAGAGGGCATTGCATTAGGCTGGGCAAATGACACGTTTTTTGCGAATGTCGTGTATAACTTTATCGAAAGTGACAGCAAGGAGGGCGAATACGGCGTCTGGGTTGCTCAGGCCGGCGCTAATTTTGAGCTTTTTGAGAACGCAACCTTGACTGCTGCAGTGGGCTACCTCGATATACCAACGAAGGGGCAGACAGCTATCTACGACGGTTCATTTTTTGGCAACTCATCAGTGGCTGATGCTAATGGCGTTGACGTCTATGAGTATGATTACAATTTGTATAATGCGTCAATAGCGCTAGATTTGACGGCTTTTGAAATGCCATTGGTGCTGTTTGCAGACTACGTCAAAAATACTGACCCAGACGAGCTTAACACGGGCTATTTGGCTGGCGTCCGGCTTGGTAAGGTTAAGAAGAAGGGTGATTGGCAGGTGCAATATCAATATGAAGATTTAGATGCAAACGCCACCTTAGGCCTTATCACAAACTCTGATTTTGCGGGGGGCGGTACTGATGGCAAGGGAAGTAGTTTCTCTGCTGCGTACGGGGTAGACGATAAATGGTATGTGGCGACCACTTACTATTTCGATAACAAAACAGGCGTTAAGTTGGGTAACGACGGGAGCTACGATCGTATACAGCTTGATACTGGCTTCAAATATTAAGTCTTACTGTGCTAACCATTTATCGCGGGCCGAGCGTCGGGTGATTTAGTACTAAAAGCCTCTGTCGCGAAACTTGCATCACAGAGGGGCTTGGGTACAATAGGCCCGCGTTTTAACGAACGCAAAAAGTTGTTGCGTCCCCTTCGTCTAGTGGTCCAGGACACTGCCCTTTCACGGCGGTAACAGGGGTTCGAACCCCCTAGGGGACGCCATTTTCAATGAAGCTCGGTACTGTTTCGGGCTTGCCGCCTAAATGGATCGGTAAGCACTGCTCGGTCCAAGGTCAGGGCATATCATGAGTCGTTATTGGAGTGATGTGGTCAATACGCTGACGCCCTATCTGCCCGGCGAACAGCCCCTGCTCGATAAGTTGGTTAAACTGAACACCAACGAAAGTCCTTACCCACCATCCCCTCGTGTAATGGAGGCCATTAGTGCTGTCAGCGCTGATGCGTTGCGGCTATACCCTGATCCCGAATCCGTTGCTCTCAGGCAAGCGATAGCGGCGCGTTTTGGTCTGCAGACGGAGCAGGTCTTTGTTGGCAATGGGTCGGACGAGGTCATTGCCTTGGCATTTATGGCGTTACTCAAGCACAGTCTGCCGCTGTATTTCCCCGACGTCAGTTACAGCTTCTATCCGGTTTGGTCCGCGATGTTTGATATTACTTACAGTACGGTCCCAGTAGAAGGGGATTTCAGTATCGACCCTGCCGCCTACCCGGCGAAAAATGGCGGCATCATTGTCCCTAATCCTAATGCTCCCACTGGCATGCTGATGAGTCTTGATTCTATTCGCGCTTTGCTGCAAAGGAGCGCTGAGTCGGTAGTCGTTATAGACGAAGCCTACATCGATTTTGGTGGAGAATCCGCGACACAATTGATCGATGAATACGACAATCTTTTAGTAGTGCAGACGCTATCTAAATCTCGAGCATTAGCCGGCCTGAGGGTCGGGTTTGCCATGGGCAGTAAAACACTGATAGAGGCCCTTGGGCGCGTGAAGAATTCCTTTAACTCTTATCCATTGGACATTGTTGCGCAGCGGGCCGCTTTGGCATCGATAGACGACGAGCACTATTTTCGCAATAGTTGCGAGCGAGTGATTAACACGCGTAAAACGCTGTGTTCCTCGATGAAGGCACTGGGATTTGATGTATTACCTTCAGGCGCTAATTTCATCTTGGCATCTCACCCGCAATATAGCGCCAGGAAATTATTTTCTGGCCTGAGGGATCAGGGCATACTCGTGCGGTATTTCGACAAGCCACGAATCGACAACCATCTTCGTATCACTATAGGCACCGATGAAGATAATGAGGCGTTGTTAATTGCGTTGAGAGCTCTGCTGGGTAATGACTGATGTGCGTGCGCGTTATTCACTGATGCTTCTGTTGATGCCGCAGCTAACGAGAACTGGTCGTCCAATAATAAAAAATTAGAAGCTGCTTATACTTTTTTTAGTACCAGGCTGCCGATGCTATAGCCTGCGCCAAAAGAGCATAGCACCCCCAAGTCCCCACTGCTCAAATCGGCCCGATGCTTATGAAACGCAATGATCGAGCCGGCGGAACTAGTATTAGCATACTCATCGAGAATAATCGGCGCTTCATCCGCGCTAGCGTCTCGGCCGAGAACGCGTTTGGAGATTAATTGGTTCATGCTGAGGTTTGCCTGGTGAAGCCACAGTCGCTTGAGCTGATCAGGTGAAATGCCAAGGGATTGCAATTGACCCGATATTTGCGCAGCCACTGCCGGGCAGACCTCTTTGAATACTTTACGACCTTCCTGCATAAATAATTTGTCTGTTGCGCCGGTCCCGGACTCGTCGCCCCGGTTGAGAAAGCCAAAATTATTGCGGATATTGTTGGAGAAAATCGTTTGCAACTGACTGTCTACGATAAGGAATTGCTCGGTACTGCTTGCGGTAGCTGCGCTCTCAACGATGATCGCAGTAGACACGTCACCAAAAATGAAATGCGAGTCGCGATCAAGAAAGTTCAGGTGACCGCTACAAATTTCCGGGTTGATTATCAACACGCATCGCGCGCTGCCGGCGCTGACGGCGTCTCGAGCCTGCTGAATGCCGAAGGTGGCAGACGAGCAGGCCACGTTCATGTCAAAACCGTATCCCTTGATGCCTAGCGCGTCCTGGATCTCAACAGCGATGGCGGGGTAGGGACGTTGCATGTTTGATGCGGCGACGATAACAGAATCGATGTCAACGGCAGTCTTTCCAGCTTGTCGCATGGCCTCCTGGGCCGCCGCGACGCCCATTTCACATTGGATCGACTGAGCCTCATTGGGGCGCTCAGGCAGGCGTGGCGCCATCCGTTTCGAATCGATAATACCGTCTTTGTTCATCACATAGCGGGACTTGATCCCCGAGGCTTTCTCCACAAACTCCGCGGAAGATTGCTGCATGGCCGCCACTGTGCCTGCGGCGATTTGCTCTGCCTGTTCGACGTTGAAGTTGTCTGCATAGGCATTAAACGAGGTCACCAGCTCTTCATTGCTGATGGATTCTGCCGGGGTAAAGAGGCCGGTTCCGCTGATAACGATGTCGGGCATTGTTATAAATCCCAGTAATTAACGGCTATAGTCCACTGGTAACGCTAAAAAATTTGATAGGACTTTTCAGTTTAATGAGCCAATTAGCGCTGGCTAGTTGGAACGAAGTCGCGTTCGGTATAGCCCGTGTAGAGCTGCCGAGGGCGCCCAATCCGATAGCTGCCACTGATCATTTCATTCCAGTGAGCTATCCACCCTACCGTGCGACCTACCGCAAAGATCACCGTGAACATACTAGGGGGTATGCCGATCGCTTTGAGGATGATGCCAGAGTAAAAATCCACATTCGGGTACAACTTCTTTTCAATAAAGTACTCATCCGAAAGGGCTATCTCCTCAAGACGTTTTGCAATCTCTAACAGCGGATCATGCTCGATACCCAGTTCCGCGAGCACTTCGTCGGCGGCTTCTTTCATTACTTTGGCGCGGGGGTCAAAGTTTTTATACACTCGGTGACCAAAACCCATAAGTCGGAATGGGTCATCCTTATCTTTAGCGCGAGCGACAAACTCTTCAATCCTGGAGACATCGCCGATTTCTTTTAGCATCTCAAGTACGGCTTCATTCGCGCCGCCATGCGATGGCCCCCAAAGCGCAGCAATGCCTGCGGCAATGCAGGCAAAAGGGTTGGCGCCAGAGGATCCGGCGAGACGCACGGTGGACGTCGAGGCGTTTTGCTCGTGGTCGGCATGTAGTAAAAAGATGCGATCCATTGCTCTGGCAAGTACGGGGCTTATTGTGCTCGGTTCACAGGGATTGCCGAACATCATGTGAAGGAAGTTTTCTGCGTAGCTTAGGCTGTTGTCCGGATACATGAAGGGCTGGCCTATGGAGTACTTGTAACTCATTGCTGCTAGGGTGGGCATTTTGGCAATTAAGCGAAAGGCGGCGATTTCCCGGTGATGTTCGTCAGATATTTCCAGGGAATCATGGTAGAAGGCGGAGAGGGCGCCTACCACGCCGCACATTACCGCCATCGGGTGAGCATCGCGACGGAAACCGTTGAAGAAGGTACAAATCTGCTCGTTGACCATAGTGTGCAGCCCTACGGTGCTTAAAAAGTGCGCTTTCTGATCCGTAGTGGGAAGTTCACCGTAAAGTAACAGGTAGCAGGTTTCGAGATAGTCGGACTGCTCTGCAAGCTGGCCGATGGGGTAGCCTCTGTGCAGAAGAATGCCTTTGGCGCCATCGATAAAAGTGATTTTGGACTCACAGGAGGCGGTGGAGACAAAACCAGGGTCGTAGGTAAACAGGCCTTTTGCGGTGAGACTACCCACATCGACGACGTCAGGGCCCAAAGTGCCGGAATACATTGGTAGCTCAATAGCATCGTCAATTCCGTCGATTTCTAGAGTTGCCTTTCTGTCGGTCATAAAGGGTCCTGAGTAGTGATTTGATGCGGTGCACCACTATAAAGTCTCGGAAATTTTTGTCAATTGAACCCACGGCAATTGTCGTGGAAAGCCGAGAGTTGAATCTAGGTTCGGGTAACAGGGTTAACGAAGATCGACGGGGCTCACAGTAAACTTGATTTTGTGGCCTTTTACGATAACGGATTTGTATTTATGGCGCTAAATGCCTATAATCTTGCGCGTTTTAATTGTATCGCCATGGTCGTGGCTGGCCAGCAGTCTTGGCCCTCGCCAATCCGATTAATCGCCCTACGGGCATCACACAGACGGTAGCTTACTTGTGAAAGATAAACGGCCTGTAAACTTAGACATCGGGTCCATGCGGCTCCCCATTACTGCATGGGCATCGATAACGCATCGCGCCACTGGCGTATTCCTGTTTGCCGGTATTGCCGTCTTGTTGTGGGCCCTGGATGCCAGCCTGTCCAGTGAGGCAAGCTTTGATGCGCTTCGGGAGAGCCTCCTATTCAAGCTGGTGTTATGGGCCGTGGTCTCGGCCCTGATTTACCACTCTTTAGCCGGAATAAAGCACTTTGTTATGGACAGGGGTATCGGTGAAACTATGGAGGGGGGCATACTGGGTGTGCGCATCGCCTGGGCGCTTTCGGCAGTGCTGATTGTGTCGGCGGGGGCTTGGATATGGTGACTTCAGCGACGACCGCGAGCCGCACAGGTCTCTACGATTGGTTCATACAACGTACAAGTGCAGTCATTCTGCTGGCTTACGTTCTTGTTTGTGTGGGCTGGATGCTGGCCAATAGTGGCTTTGGCTATACGCAATGGTCAGGGTTGTTTGCCCAGACTTGGATGAAGGTATTCAGCTTGCTTGCGCTGGTGGCCTTGGCTGGGCATGCCTGGGTCGGTCTGTGGGTGGTGTTCACTGACTATCTAACCGAACGTATGCTAGGGGCAGCAGGTAAAACCATTAGACTGTTAGCAGAGGGCGCGAGTGTCATCATAATGTTGGCGTATTTTGTCTGGGGAATTAAGATTTTGTGGGGTTCATAAAGATGGCGGCTATTCGCACTATTTCATTTGACGGTGTCATCGTTGGCGGCGGCGGCTCGGGTATGCGGGCGTCCTTGCAAATGGCTCAGTCTGGGTTCAAGACTGCGGTAATTTCAAAAGTCTTTCCAACACGATCACATACCGTATCAGCGCAGGGTGGCATCACCTGTGCCATCGCATCATCAGATCCTGACGATGACTGGCGCTGGCATATGTATGACACTGTAAAGGGCGCTGATTATATCGGTGACCAAGACGCGATCGAATATATGTGCAGTGTCGGGCCCGAAGCGATCTATGAGTTGGAGCATATGGGGCTGCCATTTTCCCGTACTGAAGAGGGCCGTATTTATCAGCGCCCCTTTGGCGGGCAGTCAAAGGATTACGGTAAAGGCGGTCAAGCTGCGCGAACCTGTGCCGCAGCTGACCGCACCGGGCACGCGCTACTGCACACCCTTTATCAGAGTAACCTGAAGAATGAGACCGTATTCCTAAACGAGTGGTATGCCACTGATCTGGTGAAGAATCAGGACGGCTCCGTCGTAGGGGTTATCGCTATCTGTATAGAAACGGGTGAAACCGTCTATGTGAAGTCTAAGGCTACCGTCCTTGCCACTGGTGGGGCAGGTCGGATCTATGCGTCTACAACGAATGCGCACATTAATACCGGAGACGGCATTGGGATGGCCCTGCGTGCGGGTTTCCCGGTACAGGACATTGAGATGTGGCAGTTTCATCCGACCGGAATTGCCGGAGCGGGCACGTTGGTCACTGAGGGTTGCCGTGGAGAGGGTGGCTATCTCATCAACAAGGACGGTGAGCGTTTTATGGAGCGTTATGCGCCCAACTCCAAAGATTTAGCAGGACGTGACGTTGTGGCTCGCTCGATGGTGAAGGAGATACTAGAGGGGCGCGGCTGCGGCCCCGATGGCGACCATGTCTATCTCAAGCTGGATCATCTGGGTGAGGAGGTTTTAGAGAGCCGTTTACCCGGTATTTGCGAATTGTCTCGGACTTTTGCTCATGTGGATCCGACAAAAGAGCCGATTCCTGTTGTGCCCACCTGTCATTACATGATGGGCGGCATACCGACAAATGTTAACGGACAGGCTATCAGCGTTGATCAAAACGGCGAAGACTTTATTATCCCTGGTCTTTACGCCTGCGGCGAAGCGGCCTGTGTCTCTGTGCACGGTGCTAACCGGCTAGGCGGTAACTCGCTGCTTGACCTGGTGGTATTTGGGCGAGCCTCCGGTTTGTTTATTGAGAAGTCTCTGCGTGAGGGTATCGAGTTGCGCGATGCGTCTGACACGGATATAGAGCGGGCAATGTCTCGCCTGAACAAACTGAATAACTCCACCGGTGGAGAGAAGGCAGGGGAGTTACGTAAAGAATTGCAGAATACGATGCAGAACTACTTCGGCGTATTCCGTAACGGGCCTTTGATGCAGACGGGGATTACTAAGCTAGCCGATTTGCGTGAGCGGATTGAAAATGCCGAGTTGTCTGACAAGAGCGATGTCTTTAACACAGCTCGAATAGAGGTCCTTGAGTTGCAGAATCTTTTAGAGGTCGCTGAGGCTACTGCAATTGCCGCCGAAGATCGCAAAGAGAGCCGCGGTGCCCACGCTCGTGACGACTTTGATTCACGCGACGATGAAAACTGGCTTTGCCATTCGATGTATTTTGCTGATAGCAAGCGCGTGAGTAAACGCGGCGTGAACTTTGAGCCAAAAACAGTCCCAACATTTCAACCGACAGTACGCAGTTATTAAGAGGCGCTAATCATGTTGCAAGTCAGTATTTACCGCTATAACCCGGAAATCGACGCTGAACCTTATATGCAGGATGTCCAGGTAGAGACCGGCGGCAAGGATCTTATGGTCCTGGACGTGATGGAGTTGATCAAGGCTGAGGATGAAACCGTCGTTTACAGGCGCTCTTGTCGTGAGGGTGTGTGCGGTTCCGATGGCGTCAACATGAATGGCACGAATGGACTTGCCTGTGTGACGCCGCTATCCAAAGCAGTGAGAAAAAACAAGCTGGTGCTGCGTCCTTTGCCGGGTCTGCCGGTCATTCGCGACTTAGTGGTCGATATGAGCCTGTTTTATGCACAGTATGAAAAAGTGCAGCCTTACTTGCAGAATCAGTCACCAGCCCCTGCTATAGAGCGGCTGCAGAGCCCCGAAGAGCGGGAAAAACTGGACGGTCTCTATGAGTGTATTCTCTGCGCATGTTGCTCTACTGCCTGTCCGTCTTTTTGGTGGAATCCAGACAAGTTTATAGGCCCAGCTGGCTTGTTACAGGCCTACCGTTTTCTCGCTGACACTCGCGATACCGCCACGGATGAGCGTCTGGCTCGCTTAGCCGACCCGTTTAGCGTCTTTCGCTGCCATGGTATTCAGGCTTGCGTCAATGTGTGTCCCAAAGGCTTGAACCCTACGCGGGCGATTGGGCACATACGAAATATGCTCTTGTCGCGCGCGACATAACATTAGGATTTATAGTTAATAGATTGATTGTAAACAAATTTTTTAAATTTATGACAGCACGGTATCTTGCTGGTAAAAAGAAGCCTCATATCTGAACTCAGGGGCACAGCGTGCGTTTCTCGCGGTCCATCGGTGTGTGGATGAGCAGCACTAGTCGATTGAGCCCCGGGAGGGGTCCAGATGCAAAATAATTCCATAGAGTTGCTGCGGCAAAGCTCTCATATTTCTGGTGGTAACGCCACGTATGTAGAGGATTTGTACGAGTCTTATCTGAAGGATCCTAATGGGGTGCCTGAGCAGTGGCGAGATTACTTCGACAAGCTTCCGATGGTGCCGTCAGAGATTATCCAGCTTGAAGATGTTCCTCACTCGGTAATTCGCGAGCGTTTTGCTCAGATCAGTAAAATGCGTGTGCGCACTGAAGCCACCGTGCAGTATGATTCAAAGGCCACCGATTACGAGCGCAAGCAGGTTTGTGTGGTGCAATTGATTTCTGCCTATCGTCAGCGCGGCCATCAAAAAGCGAAACTTGATCCATTAGGAATTGCCCAGCGCGAGCAGGTTGCCGACCTAGAGTTAGGCTTTCACCATTTGTCGTCTGCCGACTTTGATACGGTTTTCCAGGCCGGTAGTTTGCATATCGGCAAAGCTGATGCCACGTTGGGTGAGATATACGAGGCACTTGAGAGAACCTATTGCCATACGATTGGTGCCGAGTTTATGCACATAGTCGATACCACTGAGCGGCACTGGGTTATGCAGAGAATGGAGTCTGTGCGTTCTGCGCCAGATTATGGCAAGGAAGTACGCTTGCAATTGCTGAATCTCCTCATAAATGCAGAGGGTCTAGAAAAGTCTCTGGCGTCTAAGTATCCCGGCACTAAGCGTTTCGGACTGGAAGGCGGTGAGAGTCTGATCCCCATGTTGTCTGAGATAATACAACGCTGTGGCGCGTATCGGGCAAAGGAGATCGTCATTGGTATGGCCCACCGTGGCAGGCTCAATGTGCTGATCAATATATTCGGGAAAAACCCCTCAGAGTTGTTTGCCGAGTTCGAGGGCAGGGCGAAGTATGAAAGTTCTGGGGACGTAAAATATCATCAAGGTTTTTCTTCTAACGTGATGACGGCGGGAGGAGAGGTTCATCTCGCACTGTCATTTAACCCGTCGCATTTGGAGATTGTATCCCCGGTTGTAGAGGGTTCTGTGCGTGCACGTCAGGAACGACGTCTCGACGCGTTAGGTGACCTTGTGGTCCCTATTGTTCTGCATGGCGATGCAGCGTTTGCCGGGCAAGGCGTGGTGATGGAGACGTTTCAGATGTCTCAGACTCGCGGGTATAAAACCGGTGGCACGATCCACATTGTGCTGAATAATCAAGTCGGATTCACCACACATGAGCGAGAGGATGCCCGTTCAACAGAGTATTGTACCGACGTTGCGAAAATGGTTCAGGCGCCGATATTCCACGTCAATGCAGACGACCCAGAAGCGGTGTTGTTCGTCACACAATTGGCGGTTGACTATCGTACTGAATTTAACAAAGACGTGGTGATTGATCTTATCTGCTATCGCCGTCGCGGCCATAACGAAGCGGACGAACCCTCGGTAACACAGCCGTTGATGTACAAGGTCATTAGCAAGCATAAAACGACTCAGGACTTGTATGCAGAGAAGCTCGTCAGCGAAGCGCTCATTACAGAGGCCGAGGTCGAGGCTTTGGTGGCGCGATACAGGGACGCTTTAGATCGTGGCGCCCCGTTGGTTAGCAGTCTGGTATCTGAGCCGAACAAGTCGTTGTTTGTCGATTGGTCGCCCTATCTGGGACACGACTGGAGATTGCAGTGCGACACCAGTATCGACATCCAGGCGTTGCAGTCACTGGCTAATACGACCAATCTTTCGCCGGATGGTTTTCCGTTGCAACGTCAGGTATCCAAAATATTGGAAGACCGTCGTAAAATGGCCGCCGGAGCGATGCCGATCAACTGGGGCTTTGCAGAAAATCTTGCTTATGCATCATTGCTGCAAGAGGGAAGCCCGATCAGGTTGACGGGACAAGATGTAGGGCGCGGCACCTTCTCCCATCGTCATGCGGTGCTGCACAATCAAAGTGATGGCAGTACCTATATTCCTTTGCAGCATATAAGCGAATCACAGGCAAAGTTCAGTATTTACGATTCGTTGCTGTCAGAAGAGGCTGTGCTTGCTTTTGAATACGGCTATTCCACCACGTTACCCCAAGGCCTCGTAATCTGGGAAGCTCAATTTGGCGATTTCGCCAACGGAGCACAGGTCGTCATTGATCAATTTATTACCAGTGGTGAGAACAAATGGTCGCGTTTGTGCGGTCTAACGATGTTGTTGCCGCATGGCTACGAAGGGCAGGGTCCAGAGCACTCATCCGCAAGGCTGGAACGCTTCATGCAGTTATGTGCAGAGCATAATATTCAGGTCTGCGCGCCGACCACGCCGGCCCAGGTGTTCCATATGCTGAGGCGACAGGCTATCCGTCCGCTACGTAAGCCGCTGGTGGTGATGTCGCCCAAAAGTCTGCTGCGCCACAAAGAGGCGATTTCCACTATTGAGGATCTTGCCGGGGGCAGATTCTACAATGTAATGGATGAAATCGATGACCTGGATAAGTCGAAGGTTCAACGTATTATCCTCTGCAGCGGTAAAGTATTTTATGATTTGCTTGCGGTCAGGCGAGAGCGCCAACTGAACCATATCGCAATTTTGCGCCTTGAACAGTTGTATCCTTTCCCCGAGGACGAGTTACTGCAGATACTGGCGGACTCATACCCCAATATTGTAGATGCCGTTTGGTGTCAGGAAGAGCCAATGAATCAGGGCTCCTGGTATGCCAGCCAGCACCATATGCGCAGAGTAATACAGCGTCATAAAGTGGATGTGTATCTGCGCTATGTCGGGCGCGATTCATCTGCCGCTGCCGCTGCCGGTTACATGGCATTGCACATCGCCCAGCTGGAACAGTTTATTGATGAAGCTCTCGGAGAAATGCCTTGGGGTTACTGACAACAAGCGGATTCTTTTAAAGGAAATGAAATGACTATTGAAATAAAGGCACCCGCCTTTCCTGAATCTATTGCGGACGGGGAAGTGGCTGCCTGGCATAAGTCGGAAGGCGACACGGTGTCAAGGGATGAGCTGATCGTCGAGATAGAGACGGACAAAGTGGTATTGGAGGTGGTTGCTCCTGTGGATGGCGTGATCACAAAAATTCATGCTGTGGTAGGTGAGACAATTGAAGGTGAACAGCTCCTTGCGACACTTGCTGAAAAAAAATCAGCAGCGCTTTCGTCTCCGCCCGCGCAAGCTGCGCCTGTAGCGACAGGTAGTAATCTTTCAGAAGCGGCTTTAGCAGAGTTACTTGGACCCGCTGCTCGGTTGTTGGTTGAAGAGCATAAGCTCGATGTCAGCGCAATAACGGGTACAGGAAAGAATGGACGCATTACCAAGGAAGACATTCTCAAATTTATAAAAGCTCGAGAAGCCGCATCCGCTGCAAGTGCCACCGCGTCTGTACTCTCCGCGACTATAGACAAAGAGTCGCCGTCAGTTAGCCCTTCCGGCGAGCGAGTAGAGAGACGGGTGCCCATGACCCGCATGCGAGCCAGAATAGCCGAGCGGTTGCTTAACGCTACGCATGAAACAGCGATGCTCACCACGTTTAACGAGGTGAATATGGCGCCTGTGATGGCGTTGCGTAAAAAGTATAAGGATCAATTCGAAAAAACGCACAACGGAACGCGCCTTGGGTTTATGGGGTTTTTTGTCAAAGCCGCCTGTGAAGCGCTGAAACGATTCCCGGCTGTTAATGCGTCTGTTGACGGCAATGATATCGTATACCACGGCTACCAGGATATTGGTGTAGCGGTTTCGACTGAGGGCGGACTTGTGGTCCCGGTCATGCGCGATGCTGACTTTATGAGCCTGGCGGATATTGAGGCTGCGATCAGAGATATGGGCCTCCGCGCCAAAGACAATAAGTTAACCATTGAGGATATGACGGGCGGTACATTTACGGTAACCAACGGCGGCGTATTCGGTTCTCTGTTGTCGACCCCTATCCTCAACCCGCCGCAAACGGGTATTCTGGGTATGCACAAAATTCAGGAACGTCCAATGGCTGTCGATGGTCAGGTGATGATTCTACCCATGATGTATTTGGCGTTGACCTATGATCACCGGCTCATCGACGGCAAGACTGCCGTACAGTTTCTGGTCGCTATCAAGGATCTTATTGAAGATCCCGCTCGGATTTTGCTGCAATTATAGGGACTATGAATGCTTGTGAGTTTGCACACAGAGATAAAGTAACCTGTCTGTCGTAAAGACACCTTTAGTGGGAATGACGATGCCTGAAAAATATGATGTAGTAATAATTGGATCAGGGCCTGCCGGCTATGTTGCAGCTATTAAGGCCGCGCAACTGGGGTTGAAGGTGGCCTGCGTTGAGCAGTGGCTAGATGACAGTAACAATATCCAGCTAGGCGGCACGTGTCTCAACGTCGGCTGTATTCCGTCCAAGGCGTTACTCGATAGCAGTCACAAGTTTGCTGATGTTCGGGATAATTTAGCGGTGCACGGGATATCGGTAAAAAAAGCCGATATTGATATACCCGCCATGTTGGCTCGCAAGGATCAGATCGTTTCGCAACTCACCGGTGGCATAACAGGGCTCTTTAAACACAACGGTGTTACGCCCATCTCCGGCGCCGGAAAGGTCCTTGTCGGCGCAAAAGTTGAAGTGACCGATAACAAAGGCAATGTCCAAGTATTGGATGCAAGTAATGTCATTATTGCTGCCGGCTCAGTACCGGTTAGTATTGCCCCCGCACCGATAGACGATGAACACATTATCGACTCTACGGGCGCACTCACGCTGACTGAAGTCCCCGTCCGTCTCGGCGTTATCGGTGCCGGAGTCATCGGTTTGGAGCTGGGCAGTGTCTGGCGTCGCCTCGGATCGGAGGTTGTCATGTTGGAGGCGCTTGACGAGTTCTTGCCAATGATGGATGTACAGATTGCCAAAGAGGCAGGCAAGATCTTCAAGAAACAGGGGCTGGATATACGCCTTGGCGCCCGAGTGATCGGTACAGAAGTCAAAAAGGGCAAAGTTGAGGTTACGTACACCAGCGCAGGTGCCGAACACACAGAGTTATTCGACAAGCTGATCGTTGCAGTAGGGCGCAGACCCCGCTCGGAAGACTTATTTTCGTCTGACAGTGGCATCACTTTAGACGAGCGTGGTTTCATCTACGTCAATGACAATTGCGAAACTGAAGCACCCCATGTGTATGCCGTGGGTGATATAGTGCGCGGCCTTATGCTGGCACACAAGGCGTCGGAAGAAGGTGTGATGGTGGTTGAGCGCATCGCCGGCAAGCAGGCGCAGATGAACTATGACTGTGTTCCCTCGGTCATCTATACGCATCCGGAAATTGCTGCTGTAGGGCAAACCGAGCAGGAATTAAAAGCGGATGGTATTGAGTGCAAGATAGGGGTGTTCCCTTTCGCAGCAAGCGGGAGGGCGCTGGCGGCCAATGATTCCGATGGTATTGTGAAAATGATTGCGGATGCTGAGACAGATCGCATACTCGGGTGTCACATCATAGGCCCATCTGCAGCGGATCTGGTGCAGCAGGTGGTCATAGCGATGGAGTTTGGATCCAGTGCAGAGGATCTGGCGCTCACCGTCTTCGGTCACCCAACCTTGTCTGAGGCGGTGCATGAAGCGGCCTTGGCAGTAGATGGACAAGCTATTCATATTGCGAATCGAAAGAAGCGCTAGAAAAATTCGTCCGAGTGCGTACAACAGAATAAGTTACCGACGCGCGCGGGTATTCAGCGGGTTCGTTTGGCAGGTGTGTCGTTGCCAAATAACCTTAACGTACAACAGCTAAGAATTGATAACAGGATAGAACATGAATCTTCACGAGTATCAGGGTAAGCAGTTGTTTGCCGAGTATGGGTTGCCAGTATCCAAGGGATACGCTGTAGACACCCCAGAAGAAGCAATGGCGGCAGCGGATAAAATCGGCGGCAATATGTGGGTTGTCAAAGCTCAGGTGCATGCCGGGGGACGTGGCAAAGCTGGGGGGGTCAAACTGGTCAAAACCAAAGCTGAAATCGAAGCCTTTGCCAAACAATGGCTGGGTAAGAGACTGGTCACCTACCAGACGGATGAAGCGGGACAGCCAGTGAGCAAAATCCTGGTAGAAACCTGCACGGATATTGCCGATGAGTTGTATCTTGGTGCTGTGGTCGACCGTTCTTCACGCCGTATTGTCTTCATGGCATCCACCGAAGGTGGTGTTGAAATTGAGAAAGTGGCGGAAGAATCTCCGGATAAAATATTGCGCACCACGATTGATCCGCTGACAGGCCCGCAGCCTTATCAGGGTCGTGAGCTAGCTTTTAAGCTGGGATTGTCAGGGGAACAGATCAAGCAGTTCGTTAAAATTTTCATGGGCTTGGCGCAGTTGTTTGTCGATAAAGATTTGGCGCTGATTGAAATCAACCCTCTGGTGATAACCGAGGAGGGCAACCTGCATTGCCTGGATGCCAAGATCGGCGTCGACAGCAACGCGCTGTACCGCCAACCAGCCTTGCGCGAGATGCATGACACTACCCAGGAAGACGAACGCGAAGTGCATGCCGCTAAATGGGAATTGAACTACGTCGCTCTCGACGGCAATATCGGGTGCATGGTCAACGGCGCTGGCCTTGCCATGGGGACAATGGATATTGTGGCATTGCATGGCGGGTTTCCGGCTAACTTTTTGGATGTTGGGGGCGGTGCCACCAAGGAGCGCGTATCAGAGGCGTTCAAGATTATTCTGTCTGACGACAAGGTAAAAGCGGTGCTTATTAATATCTTCGGCGGCATCGTACGCTGCGACCTTATTGCTGAAGGCGTTATCGGTGCGGTTGAAGAAATTGGTGTGCAGGTGCCGGTTGTCGTGCGGCTAGAGGGCAACAATGCCGAACTAGGGCGACAGGTTTTGGCCGACAGTGGATTGAACATTATCGCCGCCACCAGCCTCACGGACGCTGCCCAGCAGTCAGTTAAAGCAGCGGGAGGAGCAGCCTAATGAGTATTCTTATCGACAAAAACACCAAGGTCATTTGTCAGGGTTTCACTGGTTCTCAGGGGACGTTTCACTCCGAGCAGGCGATTGCCTATGGCACTAAGATGGTTGGAGGTGTTACCCCCGGCAAAGGTGGTCAGGAGCATTTGGGGCTGCCGGTCTTTAACACAGTCGCAGAGGCGGTAGCTGCAACGGGTGCGCAAGCTTCAGTTATTTATGTTCCAGCCCCTTTTTGCAAAGACTCGATTCTCGAGGCGGCCAACAGCGGAATCAAGCTGATCGTGTGTATTACCGAGGGTATTGCAACGCTAGACATGCTTCAAGCCAAGGTAAAGTGCGATGAACTGGGTGTGCGCCTGATCGGGCCTAATTGTCCGGGCGTGATCACTCCTGGCGAATGCAAAATTGGCATTATGCCCGGTCATATTCACCTGCCTGGGAAGGTGGGCATTGTGTCTCGCTCGGGCACTCTGACGTATGAGGCGGTCAAGCAGACAACGGATGCCGGTTTTGGGCAGTCTACCTGTGTCGGTATCGGCGGAGATCCGATTCCGGGGTCCAACTTTATCGATATTCTCGAAATGTTCCAGAATGACCCCGCTACCGAAGCGATTGTGATGATCGGCGAAATTGGCGGTTCGGCAGAAGAAGAGGCCGCAGCGTATATCAAGGCAAGCGTGACGAAGCCGGTAGTCTCTTACATTGCTGGCGTTACTGCGCCCACAGGTAAGCGCATGGGGCACGCGGGTGCGATCATTTCGGGTGGCAAGGGCACTGCTGACGAAAAGTTTGCAGCCCTCGAAGATGCCGGTGTAAAGACCGTTCGCAGTTTGGCAGAAATTGGTACTGCTCTGGCCGAGATTACGGGCTGGTAGGCTATTATTCAGCTACGAAAATGATGGAGGGCTGGTCGCGAGACGAGCCCTTTTTTTTGCCCTGACTTAGGCTCCCACGGGCGGCTATTTACCCCGCAAAAACGATATTATCCCCTGCTAGCGGTTGCATCGCTGGGCTTCAGAAGGTTGCCATGGGTAGGCTGGCAGGACCCCGCAGCACGCAATCGATTGCAATGCCTCACTTGAAATAGGCCCGGTCCACCCCCATATCCAAGGCAGTGTATATATTCCGTTAAATCAACACCTTAAAAACGAGGTTACCATGACTGCTGATGTGAAAAAAGAGACGCTTGGCTTCCAGACCGAAGCAAAGCAATTGCTTCACCTTATGATCCACTCCTTGTATAGCAACAAGGAGATCTTCATGCGTGAGTTAATATCCAACGCCAGTGATGCCATCGACAAGCTGCGTTTTGCCGCACTCGCCGATGATGCCTTGCTAGAAGGGCAGGGAGACTATGCAATACAGATAGATCTCGATAAAAAGGCCAATACCATTACCATCAGCGATAATGGCATTGGTATGAATCGGGACGAGGTGATTGAAAACCTAGGGACCATTGCCAAGTCGGGTACTGCTTCGTTTCTAGAAAGCCTCACCGGCGATGAACGCAAAGATTCTCAGTTAATTGGTCAGTTCGGCGTCGGTTTCTATTCCGGCTTTATCGTTGCCGACCGTGTTCAGGTACATACCCGTAAAGCTGGCGAGTCAGCTGACGCCGGAGTGTTGTGGGAATCCTGTGGCGAGGCAGAATTTTCTATCGAGTCGAAGACCAGGGAAACACGCGGCACCAGCATCACTCTGTCGCTGAAAAAGGACTGCAAAGAATTCGCTGACGATTTTCGCGTGCGCAGCGTGATCAAGAAATACTCAGACCATATATCAGTGCCGGTGATGATGTTAAAGCCATCTGCCCCAACCGCTGAAGACGACGATGCTGTAAGCGATGCAGATACCGCTATTGAGTTCGAGGCAGTCAATGAGGCGAGTGCGCTCTGGATGCGCGGGCGCACAGAAGTAAAGAGTGACGAGTACAAAGCGTTTTACAAACACGTCTCTCACGACTATGAGGACCCTCTGACCTGGAGTCACAACAAGGTTGAGGGCAAGCTTGAATA
>TARA_B110000503_G_scaffold59580_1_pt1 | contig 23589 bp, 23 predicted proteins | sample TARA_B110000503 | Tara Oceans TARA_B110000503 (sample SAMEA4397472) | marine metagenome | biome: Polar Biome; feature: [SRF] surface water layer (ENVO:00010504); material: water (ENVO:00002006), including particulate matter (ENVO:01000060) such as... | depth 5 m | reverse complement strand
GGGATTCGAACCCTGAAGCATGCTATTTCACGCCTCACCATGCCTTCGAATGCCTTGTAAATCAGGCAGTTAAAAAATAAGCCAGGCATTAGAGGGCATCAAAAGGCGTGAGGATGGTCCAATGGTGGTCCCACGCGCACATGGTCTATCCCGGTCTCGGTTGACTTACTGGACCTATAGGCATAGGCTTTGGCATAGGCCATATAAGCCAGAGGATATTCGAATGTCAACTTCTGAACGCCATGTACGCCTCTTTCGCAACGGGCGCAACCAGGCCCTACGTATCCCTCGCGAGTTCGAGTTGGCGGGTGAGGAAGCACTCATCCACAAGGAAGGTGACCGGCTGATCGTGGAGCCGATCCGTAAAGGCAGGCTGCTGGCGCTGCTAGCTTCTCTGGATTCGTTAACTGAACCCTTCCCCGATATCGATGATGACCTGCCGCCACTGGATGACGTGCAGCTATGAGTGGATCCCTGGCGTATTTACTGGATACCAACATCCTGTCCGATCTTGTCCGCAATCCGCAAGGCGTGGTAGCAGCACAGATCACCAAGGCAGGCGAGGATACTGTCTGCACCAGCATCATTGTAGCCGCAGAACTCCGCTATGGCGCAATCAAGTCAAGCTCTGCAAAACTTGCCCAACGCATTGACATGATCCTCTCGGCACTGGAAATCCTGCCACTGGAAACACCCGCCGACCACCAGTACGCATCATTACGCCATCACCTTACACGTCAGGGAACACTCATTGGGCCAAATGATCTACTGATTGCTGCACATGCAATCGCAAATGACCTTACAGTTATAACCGCCAATGTCGGGGAATTCTCCCGGGTTCCGGGGCTGAAAGTGGAGAACTGGCTACAGGCATAGGTGCGCTATGTTGATTTGCACTGAACTTTGACCTACGGGATGTGTAGTCGCCCGTGTTCCCTTTTAGTCTTGCCTCCAATTGACCTCAACCATAGCCCAGCATTCAATTATCGATATCATATCCAGAGAATGAAATTCAAAGGGTAGGTTATTTTATTGTGAAAAGCCTCAAGGGTAGTCAGACAGAGAAAAGTCTCGTCATCGCATTTGCCGGTGAATCCCAGGCGCGCAACAGGTATAACTATTTTGCGGGTGCGGCGCGTGCAGAGAGGTTAATGCAGATAGCAGACATTTTTGCGGAGACTGCCGACCAGGAGAAGGAGCACGCAAAGCGATTCTTCAAATTTCTTGAGGGAGGGAATGTAGAAGTCACTGAATCAATCAATCGAGTGAATACGAGTGCCCATCCCCCGTTAATGGGGTAGAGCCTAGAGCCGGGATATGGCGGAGAGCGAGGGATTCGAACCCTCGATAGGGTATAAGCCTATACACCCTTAGCAGGGGTGCGCCTTCAGCCACTCGGCCAGCTCTCCGTAAAATTTGCGCGATACAATTTGGTCGTATCCACAGGCGCGGCATGATACCACAATCCCAGCAGAATCAAAGTCATAGCCTTGTCCAATACGAGATGATACTGAACGGGAGCCGTGTTTCTAACACGAAATGATACTGAACTAGCCTGATTTCTGTTCATGATGGAAGGATGAATACCATCATGAATGACAACAACATTAAAACCATGCCGCAGGTACGGGCCTTTCTCGACGGTACCCGGACGGTTGAATTCTCTATGCATACCAAGTTTGAGCGGTATGATTTTGTACGCCGCACTCTTATCCGGCTTGCCTATCACACCTTGTCGAAGCCCGATAAAGGGACGGCGCTCAGCTTTCTGGTTTATGTAAGTGGCTATTCACGGATACAAGTGAAGCGGCTTGTCAAAACCTGGTTAAAGCACGGACAACTACGGCCCAATACCAGCGCGGGTAATGGCTTTACCCGCAAGTACACGGATGCCGATCGACGCCTGGCTGGTATCTCGGTATCACACCTGTACAACCTGAGACACTCCAGCACTTACCAGCGGACGCGTCGTAAGTTTGAAAAAACGCGATCGAACCTTTCCCCTATTAGTGAACGCAGAAAGCCTCAACCGGATGGTCAGCCGGGTTATATTCGAGTCGATACCGTCCACCAAGGTGATCAGGATGGCGTCAAAGGACTCAATCATATCAATGCCGTTGGCGAGGTTACCCAATTTGATATCGTCTGTGCTGTTGAAAAAATCTCCGAACGTTACCTGATTCCAGTACTCGAACAGCTACTGGATCAATTCCCTTTTATCATTGTCAGCTTTCAATCACGTTCTGAAGTTCAGTATCATTTGTCTATTGGAATATACTGTCATACGTGACTGAGAGGTGGGTTTATTCCTCGTCTTCCAGCGGGGGCTCGTCGCCGTTGTGAATACGAGTGTAAATTTCCTCTCGGTGTACCGCCACCTCTTTGGGCGCATTGACACCAATACGCACCTGGTTGCCCTTGACACCTAACACGGTCACCGTCACGTTATCGCCTATCATCAGCGATTCACCAACTCTGCGGGTTAAAATCAACATACGTCCTGTTCTCCAATCCAGCGCCTGTGACGTGGCCATAAGGACACCAGCCAGCTCCTAGCATTTCTAATAGAGCCGCCATCCAATCACGCATAAGCCTTTAATTACCAGTACTTACTCTCTGAAACTACAGCAAAATTCATGCAATGAAATACGGTTTTATGTCTCCAGGCGAATGAGTGCTCTCCTTTTTTAGTCAGCGTTTTCGTCCCTTGGTTCCTTTTCTAAACCAAACGATGAATGCAATCCGCGCACCGCCAATTCCAGATATTTTTCCTCGATGATGACGGATATCTTAATCTCAGAGGTCGTGATCATGAGGATATTAATCCCCAGTTCAGCTAGAGCGGCGAACATCTGGCTTGCCACCCCCGCATGTGAACGCATGCCCACGCCTACGACCGAGACCTTGGCTATTTTGCTGTCGCTGGTGACTTTCTCGGCCTTGATTTTCGTTGCCACCTGGTTGAGTACCTCTTCGGCACGCTCCAGGTCATTGCGCGCGACAGTAAACGTAAAATCGGCGGTCTTGTCGTGGCTGATGTTCTGTACGATCACGTCCACTTCGATATTAGCGTCACCGATGGGGCCCAAAATACTGTAAGCCATACCGGGCATATCGGGTACACCTTCGATGGTGAGTTTCGCTTCATCTCGATTGAATGCGATGCCCGAAATTGTCGGCATTTCCATGTCTCTATCATCCTCCGTCGTGATCAGGGTACCGGGGCCATCCTTGAAACTGTGCAGAACTCTCAGTGGCACATTGTATTTACCCGCGAACTCCACAGAGCGAATCTGCAACACCTTGGAGCCCATGCTGGCCATTTCCAGCATTTCTTCGAAGGTAATACGGGACAGTCGGCGGGCTTCACTCACGACTCGGGGGTCGGTGGTGTAAACGCCGTCGACATCGGTATAAATCTGGCATTCATCCGCTTTCAAGGCGGCAGCCAGTGCCACAGCGGTGGTATCGGAGCCACCCCTACCGAGGGTCGTGATGTTGCCGTTTTCATCCACACCCTGAAAACCCGCCACGACAACCACATAACCTGCAGCGAGATCCCGCTGTAATCGCCCATCGTCGATATCCCGAATACGCGCCTTGGTGTGCGCGTCATCGGTGAGAATACGCACTTGTGATCCGGTGTAGGATTTAGCTTTCACGCCGCGCTTGTTCAGCGCCATGCTCAGCAGCGCGGTCGTCACCTGCTCGCCCGTGGACAGGAGCACGTCGAGTTCCCGCAGAACAGGCCGCTCCTGCACCGCGTGCGCCAGTTCTATCAGGCGATTGGTCTCGCCGCTCATGGCCGAGACAACCACGACCAGGTCGTGACCCTGAGCGCGAAACCCGGCCACTTTATCTGCCACCATTCCTATGCGGTCAGTATCGCCGACGGAGGTGCCACCAAATTTTTGAACTATGAGACTCATGCATTCTCGCGATGGTTGTGGAAACCCCGAGGGACCCCAGGACCGGCGCAGCAAGCCGGGTTAAAAGCGCGCCATTAAACAACAAAGCAGACAAAATTTAAACAGTGTGGGCGGCAAAATCCGTCTACAAATAACATCAATCCAGTTGCGAAGCCACCCAGTCGGGCACGGCTTTTAATACCTCCGGCAAGGCCTGCACATCGGTGCCACCACCCTGGGCCATGTCGGGCTTACCGCCGCCTTTACCGCCCAAACGCTGGGCGAATTCCCGCATCAAATCGCCCGCCTTTACCCGACCGGTAAGATCCTTGGTGACACCAGCCGTCAACGCGATTTTATCCCCGGTCACCGCCGATAACAGGATCACAGCACTACCGAGCTTGTTCTTACACTGGTCCACGGTATCGCGCAGCGATTTGGCATCAGCGCCTTCCACGTTTGCCGCCAGCACTTTGATACCCTGCACTTCCACCACGTCGGCGGTCAAATCAGCACCCGCAGAGCTGGCCAGTTTCTGCTTGAGTCGGGCGATCTCCCTCTCGAGCTCGCGGTTGTCGCTGCGCAGGGCGGCGACTTTTGCGGTCACATTCGCTGCGTTGCCCTTCACCACTTCACAAATCGCTGACAGCCGTTGTTCGTTCTGGTCCACCAGCGCCAGTGCTGCGCTACCGGTGACACCTTCAATGCGGCGCACACCCGATGCCACTCCTGATTCGGACACGATACGCACCAGACCGATGTCGCCGGTCCGCTCGACGTGCGTACCTCCACACAGCTCCACGGAGAAGTCGCCTTCACCCATGGACAGCACCCGCACTTGTTCGCCGTATTTTTCACCAAACAGCGCCATCGCACCAGAATTCACGGCGTCGTCCATGGACATCAAACGGGTTTGTACCGCCGTGTTGGCGCGTATCTGCTTGTTGACCATGGTCTCGATAGTTTTCAACTGATGTGCGCTCACCCCTTCCGCATGAGAGAAGTCAAAGCGCAGGCGCTGTGAATCTACCAGCGAGCCCTTTTGCTGCACATGCTCACCCAACACCCGGCGCAGTGCAGCGTGCAGCAAATGTGTAGCGCTGTGATTCAAGCGTATGCGTTGCCGCACGGCAGCATCAACTTCAGCGCTAAGCTGATCACCGCACTTCACCCTGCCCTGCAGCACTTTTATATGGTGCAAGTGTTGGTCCGAGGACTTCGTGGTGTTGGACACCTCCAGGAGCACATTGTCGCCAGTGAGGTAACCCGCATCACCTACCTGTCCACCGGACTCGCCGTAGAATGGCGTACACTCCAATATCAGCACACCGGATTCACCCGCGCTGAGCGCCTGCACTTCTGCACCATCGTACAGCAGCGCTGTCACCTCGCCCTCCCCCGCCAGACTGTCGTAACCGGTAAAACGGGTACGCCCTTCGAGCTTCAGGACATCATTGTAATCCACTTTAAAACTGCCGCTCTCCTGAGAGCGGGCGCGCTGCTCGGCCATGGCCGCGTCGTAGCCAGCAATATCCAGGGTGAGATTTCGTTCGCGGGCAATATCGTTGGTCAAATCCAGAGGAAAGCCGTAGGTATCGTACAGCTTGAAAACCACATCCCCTGGAATTTCAGTGCCCTGAATACTCGCCAGCGCCTCCTCCAGAATTAGCATACCGTTATCCAGCGTACGGACAAACTGCTCTTCTTCTGCCAGCAGTGCTTTCTCCGTCTGTGCCTGCTGTTTCAGCAGTTCCGGGTAGGCGTCGCCCATTTGCGCCGCGAGCGTAGCCACCAGCTTGTGGAAGAACGGTTTATCCGCGCCCAACTTGTTGCCGTGGCGAATCGCGCGGCGAATGATGCGACGCAGCACATACGCGCGCCCCTCGTTGCCCGGCAGCACGCCATCGACGATCAGGAAAGCGCAAGAACGGATGTGATCGGCGATCACGCGCAGTGAATTATGCTCCAGGTCTGTCACCTGCAACAGCTGCGCGGCCGCTTTGATCAGCGCCTGAAACAGGTCGATTTCGTAGTTGCTGTGCACATTCTGCATAACCGCAGCGATGCGCTCCAGCCCCATGCCGGTATCCACGGACGGCTGCGGCAGCGGGTGCAGTTCGCCGCTCTGATCACGGTTGTACTGCATGAACACCAAGTTCCAAATTTCGATATACCGATCCAGATCGTCATCCGCGCTGCCGGGAGGGCCACCCGGAACGTGATCGCCGTGATCGTAAAAAATTTCGCTGCAGGGCCCGCAGGGACCGGTGTCGCCCATCTGCCAGAAATTGTCTTCGTCGAGACGGGATATACGCGCTTTCGGGAAGCCGATGTCGTCAATCCAGATTTGTTCCGCTTCATCATCGGAAACGTGCACTGTCACCCACAGCTTTTCGGGCGGCAGGCCGAGAGTCCCAGTGAGAAACTCCCAGGCATAGCGAATCGCCTCGCGCTTGAAATAGTCACCAAAACTGAAGTTACCCAACATCTCAAAGAATGTGTGATGCCGCGCCGTATAGCCAACGTTTTCCAGATCGTTGTGCTTTCCCCCGGCACGCACACAGCGCTGGCTGCTAGTCGCCCGCACGTAAGAGCGAGGCTCAGTACCCAGAAAGGTATCCTTAAACTGGTTCATGCCCGCGTTGGTGAACAGCAGCGACGGGTCGCTACCCGGCACCAGGGAGCTACTGGCCACACGCGTGTGCTCATGCTGCTCAAAATAGGCCAGAAAGGCCTCACGTACTTCTAAGGTCTTCATATTCAGTCTCGGTTATGCGGCACGGATCGCCGGGGATATTCAGCCCGCCAAATGCCCTTCAACAAACGGTCTACCACCAAGGATATGCAGGTGCAGATGAAAGACGGTCTGGCCGGCGTTCGCGCCATTGTTTATCAGCAGGCGGAAAGCGTCACCCACTCCCTGTTGCTCGGCAATCTTGCTGGCAGCCAGCAGCAAATGCCCCAGCAGAGCCTGATCGTCGGGCTGTGCATCCACCAGTCGTTCGATACCACGCTTGGGGATGACCAGCACATGAACAGGTGCCTGGGGATTGATATCGTTGATGGCGATGCAGTGTTCGTCCTCGTAGAGAAAGTCACTGGGAATTTCACCACGAATAATTTTGCCAAAAATAGTATCTGACATACGAGGATCTATCCTTTTATCTACCCGAGTTTCTCGTCTGCTGTGAGTTGTCTGGCTTCGCTTTCCAGCATCACCGGAATACCATCACGCACCGGATAGGCCAAACCAGACGCCTTGCAGATCAATTCGTCGCTTTCCTTGTCATATTCCACCGGTGCCTTGCTGACCGGGCACACCAGAATACTGAGTAATCTTTTATCGATCATCACCATCACACCCTACAAATAAAAGACAATATTATACGGGCTTTTTCAGGGCTTTGGCATGGGAGGGGCCAGCAATTGTGGGTCTATGCGCTCGTTTCGCCAGTTCATGCGCCAATCCAGGTGTGCACCGGTTGCCCGGCCCGTGGCACCCACCTCACCAATCACCTCCCCGATCTGAACTTCCTGGCCGACATCAACCCGCACCTTGCTCATGTGCAGAAACGCCGAGGACACGCGAAATCCGTGATCGAGGATAACGGTACCGCCGGAGAAGAACAGATCAGGCTCCGCCAGAGTGACAACTCCCGCCGCAGGCGCGAGCACCAGTGTCCCGGTTGGCACAGCCATATCCACACCGTAATGTGGATTGCCGGCCGTGCCGTTATAGTAGCGCTGGCTGCCGTACACGCCAGAAATAGGCCCCAGCGCAGGCCATTGGAGGCCCTCCAGGGCACCTTGTAACAAGTCTGGGCGCTCCAGTTGCCGAGCTTTCGCGGCTGTCACCAGGGCCTGTTCCCTGAGAATGCGCTCCAGATGTTCTGGCGACGGCGTCACGGTTTTTTGCGGCACCCCCTCTACGCGCTGAATATCGTACTCTCGGCGGGCGATCTGTAATGTCTGCCGGCAGGGTACATCGCCCTCCACCACCAACTGCGCAGTGGCTGGCGCATCGCGACCAAAGCCTGCCAGCGTAGTGCCGTCGGGCAGTACATCCAGCGCCTCGCCATCGAGACTGACCGTCGCGTCCGGGGGCACCTTACCCCACACCAGCCCACCCTGCGTAAAACTGCCCTGCAGCTCCAGGCAATTGTCAACGCTACTCTCATCAGCCAGTGCTGGTAAACCTACCAACCCTGACAGGCTCAACACCAGCGCCAGCTCGCTCCCCCATCGTCTGCTCATACTTGCCCCCAAACCCCATTTTGTTGAGCGCGCATTTCTAACAGTGCAGCGAAAGAGAGTACAGCGCCATTTTGTTCTATGACAACAGCGGCTAAGATAGCCCGATGGGAAGATATCGACCACCGCGCGAGCGCGGATCAAAATACATCACCGCCGAAGGCGAACAGGCGCTGCAGGACGAATTGTACCAGCTGTGGAAAGTCGAGCGGCCGATGGTGGCTGACACGGTGCATGAAGCCGCCAAAAATGGTGACCGCTCTGAAAACGGCGATTATATCTACGGTAAACGCCGCCTGCGCGAGATAGATGCCCGCGTGCGCTTTCTCAACAAACGCCTGGACGAGTTAGAAGTGGTGCAGCGCCTGCCCGCCGACACAGGCAAGATTTTCTTCGGTGCCTGGGTCACGCTGGAAAACGAGGCGGGGAAGGAGTCGCGCTGGCGCATCGTCGGCCCCGATGAATTCGATCTGGCCAGCGGTAAACTCAGTATGGATTCACCTATGGCGCGCGCACTCCTGGGCAAGCGACTGGATGATGAAGTCAAAGTACACAGCCCTTCTGGCGAGCAGCTGTACTGCGTCACTGACATCAGCTATCAAACAGCGTGAATCCCGCAAAGAACGGATTTACCGCTTGTGGCGCCGGTGCAGCCACCACATCGCAACACCACTACTGGCAAGTGTTATGAGCAAGACGCCGATCGCATCCATCCACAATACACCGAAGCGACCAAACAAGCGGCCACTGTGCAAATCGAGCAACAGCCTCTCCCAACTCAACCATTGGTCAGGGGCCGGGATCTGCGCGCGAACACTGTCTGGCAGGCGATCAGACACGAGTTGCCGGATAACCGCGCCGCCCGCGGGTGCTCGCTGGGTAAAATCCATCGAATCGATATTGGCCAGCCACCAGCTAGCACCACTCTTCAGCACCAATTGCCCGTCGATCACGCCAATCGCCTGCAGTGGCGCCGGCAAACCGGTGCTGGCATTGACAGATTCCACCAGTGCGCCTTCAGGCGTCAGCAGAAGCATCTCCTCGACGCACCCCGCATAGAACAAACCATCTGCTTCTACTGCTCCCACCAGCTTACCGCTGCACGGTGCTACCTCCTGCGCATCGAGATAGACGAGCCCGCTACTAGCGCGTGTCAACCAACGATCACCCAACTGAAAGGCGGGCAGGTCTGACGAGTCGTCGCCGTAAACTTGCGTGAGCCAGGGCCACGGGACGAAGCTGCGATCCAATCCCAGCTGTGCCGTATGATTCAACACGATTCCGGAGACTGCCAACAGTATTGTAAATATTGCGATAACGATGCCCACACGTCGATGCCAGTGCCACAGTAGGCCAACGAGCCGCGGGCGCCGTCGCATCAGCTCTGCACTTGCGCGTCTAGCCACAAGGCCAGTCGCGTCATCCGTTCAACCGCGCGCACCGACAGCGTCGCGCCAGTGATACCGTCGATGTGTTGTGACAGGTAACCATCCGGAGCCAATGTCAGCCCATTGAACTGACTGGTAAAGAAGGGGTAGCGAATTTCCCAGCCGCGACTTTCGCGAAATGCCAACACATCCACACGCTCGACACGCTGACCAGAAACTGCCACGCCCAACGTAATGGGCTTGTCCTTGCCAATCTCCTCGAGAATCCAGGCCGTGCTACCGCCCTCCTGCCAATAGCGCAGACGCAGTGCAGCGGGAACCCAGCCGACCGCCTCTTTGGCAGCCACACGTGTTTCGTCGGTGAGCCACAATGTTTGCATCTGTGGCTGTTTATCACCAAACGCTAGCCCCAGAAATTCCTCCCGCGTCAAATACTCATCACCAAAAGCAGAACAGGCCGCCATCATTACGAGGACGGCCAGAGCGGCATGGCAGGGCCATGTAAATTTGCGCGTCGCGTACATTAGAAGCTCCAGCCAACCCCTAGGTTCAGACCGTCCAATTCCGCCTCATTGGAGGGCGCATCCTGAAATTGATAGTCCAGCTTGAAGACCACGTGCTCCAACAGCCAGTAGTTAAAGCCGATATCCCATTCACTGAATGCGGTATCGCCACCACCCCCTGCCTGGTTATCCCATTCGCTGTAGCGGGCAAAGAAACCGAGGTCGCGCCGCAACAGCCAGGACGGTTCGATAAACCACCCCTCCTGTTGATCGGCCCCCTCTTCAATGTTGTTGATCGCATTGTCGATATCCCAGCTCGCAGCCACAGCGCGCAGGCCAAACGGCCCGTTGCTATAGGCTACATGCGCCGAGTAGAGAACGGCGTCGACATCCTCCATATACTGACCCTGATACAAGTCCTGCTGGTATTGCAGCGTAGCACCCAACTCGAGACCGGCGATGCCAGTGTACTTCAGGTTCGCTGTGTAGGCAGGATCGGACGCATCAGCCTCCGACACCTTCTGACGGCCGTCGCGGATTTTGAATTGCCCGTCAACAGCATCGAGCATCAGGCCCGAGGTGAACGCCGTGTCGTAACGCCAACCCGGTGCAAATTCACCATTCAGGGCGAGGCCGCCCGCCCACCAGGTCGTCGGTATGATGTTTTTCTCTACGTTATTGCGCTCTACGCCATAAAACGTATCGGGTTCATGCGTCTGGTTAAGAATACCCACCGGAATCAGAAAAAGACCAGCCTTGAGCTGCATCGTGCTGCTAAGGTCATGTTCGATATAGGCCTGCTCCAGTTCAATCTCGCCGTTCTGGCCATCGCCTGCAATGGAGTGCTCCAGTTCCACCTCAGAAAACATCCGGGTGGTGTCACTGAACTCGTGACCGAGATAGAGAACAAACCGGTGAAAATCGATCTCGTCCTTGTCCTTGCCGGTGTCATTCTGATCGGTCAGGTTGTTATAGTGCATTTCGCCGTAGCTACCAATCGTTGTGCGCTCAGTCCAGCTGGAGGCGAGTGATTGCCCTCCTGAGGCAACGCCCTGTTCTACCACGCTTGCCGTGGCTTCAACCTTCACGTTGGTCTCCTTTATCTCGGCATCCGCCGAGGCCAGTTGCGCCTTGAGCTGCGCTATTTCAGCCTGTTGCTGCTGAATGACGGCCCACATTTCTTCCATGCTAGGCGTTGCAGCCACCGCTGCCATCGTACATAGACCAAACGCTAAGCCTGCTATTAAATGCTTCATTCGAACTGTCCTTTGCCACATGGGCCCTACAAATGCGAAGGGCAATGTTATTAGGAACTATTATCGAATGCAATCGTTAATGATAAGGATTCTCATTAGTCTTTGAACCCCCTATCCTCCTGCGCAGCGCGCGCTACGAGGTCCGGTCGCCTGTGGCTAGCATTCACCCACAGGGTCATTTGAGGAGCGAGTTAGCGCAGTGCGCCGTAAATAATATTCTCCAACTGCCCTCTGAAATTGAAGGTGCTGGACGGCATCAGCTGGGTCATAAAGACGACCACCAGTTCCTCCACCGGGTCCACCCAAAAAAGCGTACTGGCCAGGCCACCCCAGAAAAAGCTGCCAACAGATCCCGGGTAACCGTTGCGCACCGGATCCAGTTTGGTCGCAAAACCCAGGCCAAAACCGACTCCCTCGTTCGCCGATTCACTGAACCCACCAGTGGCGAATTCCGACAGATCGGCTCCGCCGGGCAGGTGATTGCGCGCCATGAAAGCCAGTGTGCGCGAACCAATGATTCGCATACCGTCAACCGTGCCTCCCCCCAGCAACATCTGGCAAAAGCGGTAGTAATCACTGACCGTGGAGACCAGCCCACCGCCACCTGAATAAAAGCTTCGATTGGCGTAGTCACTGTTTTGGCCATCGTCCGTCAGCTCCATCTCTTTTTTGAGGTTGTGCTGATAGCAGGAGGCAAAACGGCGAACTTTGCCTGGCTCGATCTCAAACCGGGTGTCGCTCATTCCCAATGGGTCAAAGATAACCTCCTGGAGGAAATCCGCCAAACTCTGCCCACTGATAACTTCCACCAGATACCCCAGCACGTCAGTCGCCAACGAGTAGTTCCAGCGCTCACCGGGCGAGAACTCCAGCGGCAATTTCCCCAACTCGTCCACCATATCCTGCAGTGTGTAACCCTGCCGCACCAGGCCCACCTGTAACTTTCGGTAGGCGTAATCAATATTGGTGGCGCGCAAAAAATCGTAGGTGAGCCCGCTGGTGTGCATAAAGAGATCGCGAATCGTCATGTCGCGCGCAGGACGTTTGGTCTCAAACAACGGCAGGGACCCAGCACGCCACACACGTAAATCCCGCCAACCAGGAATGAATCGATGCACGGGATCGTCCAGTGAAAACAGGCCCTGCTCGTGCAGTGTCATGAGTGCCAGTGAAGTGATCGGCTTGGACATGGAGTAGATACGCATGATGGTGTCTTCGGTCATCGGCGTGCCACGCGCGACATCTTGCTGACCCTGTATATCAAGAAAGCACGCCTGGCCACGGCGCGCCACCAGCGTAATACTACCGGGAATCTTCCCCGGCACCACATAGCGCTTGCCCAGATGCTCACTCACACGAGCTAGCTGCGCACTATCGAGTCCAACCGATTCCGGCGTCACTAAGTCCAGCATTGATCACACCTCGCATCTGAAAAAAGATTGTTAGTGATACCTGCACACGCACGAAAAGGCAAGTGCGTGCGCCGAATCAATCGTCCAACTGCCCGAGCCGATTTCGCAGCGCAGAGACTACCTCAGCCTCAAACCAGGGGTTGCCTCGCAACCATAGGATATTGCACAGCGACGGGTGCGGCAGCGGAACGAACCGCGACGCAAAATCGGCCCAGCGCCGCACGCGCTCAGTCAACGTTTCTTTATTGCGGCCAAGATAGTAATTTTGTACGTAGCTACCCACCAGCAACACCAATTCCACCTGCGGCATGACATCGAACAGGCGGGGGGTGCCACAGTGGCGCGCTCTCCACCCATCAACAACTTATTGCCCGCCACTAGCCTATCTTGATACTATCACGACTCGCAGATACCCCCGTATCCAGCGAACATCCCTTTTGGTCATCCACGGAGCACCCATGAGCCGGCCGTCCCTATTTGAATTGGAAAACCACAACGACTTCATTCAGAGGCACATCGGGCCAACGATGCAGCAGCAGACGGCAATGGCCCGCGCGATTGGCTATGACTCCCTGGATGCACTGATAGACGATACGGTTCCTGGCGCCATCCGTCGGCAAAAACCAATGCAGTTGCCAGGAGCGCAGACAGAACAGCAGGTTATCGCGCGTCTGCGCGAGATGGCCAATCTCAACACCGTCAACCGCTCTTTCATTGGCACGGGCTACCATGACACTATTACGCCGCCGGTCATCCAGCGCAATGTGCTAGAAAACCCGGGCTGGTATACCGGCTATACCCCCTATCAACCAGAAATTTCCCAGGGCCGGCTGGAAGCGCTGCTGACATTCCAGCAAATGATTTTGGACCTAACCAACATGGATCTGGCCAACGCCTCTATGCTGGATGAGGGTACGGCCGCTGCAGAGGCTATGACGTTACTACAGCGGGTCAACAAGAAAAATCGCAGCACGACCTTTCTTGTCGCAGAGGACTGTCACCCACAAACTATTGCCGTAGTGAAGACCCGCGCCGAGGCGCTGGATATCGAAATGGTGATTGGTGATCCGGCAACAATGCTCGACAATACCGAAGCCTTCGGATTACTGCTGCAATACCCTGGTACCTACGGTCACCTGGAAGATATCTCACCTCTGATAGAAAAAGCCCATGCGGCGAATACGTTGGTGGCGGTGGCCGCCGACATTATGGCTCTGTTAGTGGTGAAATCACCGGGCTCATTGGGTGCGGATGTCGTCCTGGGCAACACACAACGCTTTGGCGTCCCGATGGGGTTTGGCGGCCCACATGCGGCTTACTTCGCAACCCGGGATGCGTTTAAACGTTCGACACCCGGCCGCATCATCGGTGTTTCTATCGACCGGCGCGGCAACCAGGCGCTGCGTATGGCGATGCAGACGCGAGAGCAACACATCCGCCGCGAGAAGGCCACCAGCAACATTTGTACCGCTCAAGCACTGCTGGCCATCATGGCAGCGTTCTACGCAATGTATCACGGTCCCCAAGGATTGCGGCGCATCGCGAACCGCATCCAGCGCCTCACCGGCATTCTGGCCAAAGGCCTGGAAGACGCCGGCTTTATCGCCGATAACACCACGTACTTTGACACCCTCACCTACACTGTGGGAGAGCAACAACATGCCATCGTCAAACGCGCGCTGGCCAGCGGTCTGAACCTGCGTATCATCGGCACAGATCGACTGGGTATCGCGCTCGATGAAACCACCGATGCACGCGATATCGCAGCACTGTGGGCCGCGTTTACCAATGACAGCACGCTGCCCGCAGTGAAACATGTCGACGAACAAGTTCGCGAAAATCACGGCATTCCCGATCATCTGCTGCGACCGATGAATTATCTGCAGCACCCGCTGTTCAGTAACTACCACTCAGAAACAGAAATGCTGCGCTACATGCGCTATCTAGAAGACAAGGACATCGCCCTCAATCGCTCGATGATTCCACTGGGCAGCTGCACCATGAAGCTGAACGCGACCACCGAGATGCTGCCGATGACGTGGCCCGAATTTGCTGGACTACATCCCTTCGCACCCGCCGATCAAACCACCGGTTACCACGCCATGCTGACGGACCTGGAAAAAATGTTGATCGAGTGCACCGGCTACGACGCCATATCGCTGCAACCCAATGCCGGCTCGCAGGGCGAGTACGCCGGGCTGCTAACGATTCGACGCTACCACGAAAGTCGCGGCGATACGCAGCGTGAAGTCTGCCTGATCCCGGCTTCTGCGCACGGCACTAATCCCGCCAGCGCGGCGCTGGCCGGTATGCGTGTAGTGATTGTCGAGTGCGATGACCTCGGCAATGTCGATATAGCGGACCTGCGCGCCAAGGCCGAACGTCATACACACGATCTGGCCTGCATCATGGTGACATACCCCTCCACACACGGCGTATTCGAGGAATCGATCATTGAGCTGTGCAAGATCGTGCACCAACATGGCGGCCAGGTGTATGTAGATGGTGCCAACCTCAACGCGCTCGTCGGTATCGCTGCGCCAGGCAAATTCGGTGCCGATGTATCGCACCTTAACCTGCACAAAACATTCTGCATCCCCCATGGTGGCGGCGGCCCGGGCATGGGCCCTATCGGCGTGGGGGCGCACTTGCAACCCTTCCTGCCAAATCACCCGGTGGCGCCCATCGCAGGATTGAGTGCCAACAATGACGTGATCTCTGCTGCGCCCTACGGTAGCGCCTCTATACTCCCTATCTCCTGGGCCTACATCGCATTGATGGGCGGCGACGGCTTGGCACAGGCCACCAAAGTCGCCATCCTGAACGCCAACTACGTCGCGCACCGGCTCAAGGAACACTACTCAGTGCTTTACACCGGCAGCAGCGGCAATGTGGCGCACGAATGTATTCTCGATATCCGCACCATCAAGGCAGAGAGCGGTATATCAGAAGAGGATATCGCCAAGCGCATGATCGATTACGGCTTTCACGCGCCCACCATGTCATTTCCGGTGGCGGGCACCCTGATGGTGGAGCCGACGGAATCGGAATCGCTGGCGGAACTGGATCGGTTCTGCGATGCGTTGATTGCCATCCGCATCGAAATTCGCGCTGTGCAGAATGGCGAACTTGATGCCTCGGACAACCCTCTGTGTAATGCACCGCACACACTGGCAGATGTCGCAGCCAACACATGGGATCATCCCTATGATCGCGAACAGGCTGCCTACCCGGTGGAATCGCTGCGCCGCTACAAGTACTGGGCGCCGGTAAACCGGGTAGACAATGTATACGGCGATCGCAATCTATTTTGCGCCTGCCCAGCCATTGATTCTTACCGGGACGCGGGATAACTAATGTAAAATAGCAGGACGCAACTTGATCAAGTTCAGGTCTTGCGTGGCATCGCCACTTTTTCGATACTGATTGCACATACGCCGTATCTATAACGCGCTAGTGGGGTATCCCACTACGTGGAGATGTTCTTCGTACCGTGGTCCGAGGATTACTTTAATCGATAACTGATGTGGGAACTGCCTTGTCTGCTTATTTTCCTGCTCGTTGCAATTGGTAGGGCACGCTCGAAAACACTGGGATTTTTTGTGCTTTTAGGCAACATGAGCTATTCAAATTATTTGCTCCACCCCTACGTCATTCATCTGATTGATCGCAAGATATACCCCATCAGCGAACCTGGCGTCACCGCGCTTTTCTTCACATTTCTGGCATACGCACTGTGTATAGTCGTAGCTTACGTTAGCTGGCACCTTATTGAGCAGACCTCGCAGCGCTACTTTATAAATAAGTTTATTAAGCCCAGGACAAAGCCCACCGCATCTCAACCGGGCACCTGAATAGTCGACATCAAATTGATGTCTACCAGGCAGTAGCGTAGACACACTGGGGGTGCATTTCTATCTATGAAATTTAAACTAGAGTCGATGCCATTCACAGGTGTTTTTCTGTAGAGTATGCAGCACCCGAGCTAAAGTCGTTGTAGCCACCTGGAAATTGCGAATGGTGGCTCCCCCAATGTCGCCACCATGGTTATTGATTCCCAAGAGTAATCTTCATGCGCTTAAATGGCACACAATACATCGATTGAGGATACTCCCGTAAAAGTTATAGCCACAGTTTCCTCCCTATTACTTTCTACTGCACTGCTACTGATCGGTCACGGTATGCAGCTCACCCTGGTGCCGTTGCGCGCCAGCGCCAACGGTCTGTCGGACTTCATCATAGGGGTGAGCGCATCGTCTTACTTCCTCGGTTTCATCGTAGGATGCATCGCCATACCCACCATTATCGCCAGAATTGGGCATATCCGGGTCTTTGCCGTTCTCACGGCAATAATGACCAGTGCAATTTTGGGCATTGATATGCTGGATGACTGGCAATTTCTGATGCTGTTGCGCTTTCTCACCGGGGTAGCTATCTCCAGCCTGTATACCGCAATAGAGAGCTGGCTCAACGACCAGGCGACGGCGGAAACCCGCGGACGCATACTATCGATCTATATGTTCATCTTGCTCTTGTCCATGGCACTGGGCCAGATGCTGATCAACGTGGGCCCCATATCATCTTCCACGCCCTTTACTCTGGCAGCGATTTTTCTGACGCTGGCCATAGTGCCAGTGGGGCTGACCAGTAAGCTCGCCCCGGCGCCAGTCACGGCTACTCGAGTAGGTTTCAGGCTGCTCTACCAGCGCTCACGATCAGCGTTCGCTGGCGCACTGCTGTCGGGCTTGGTAGTGGGTAGTTTCTGGTCACTCGGCGCTATTTTTGCTCGTAAAAACAGTGAAACCCAGAGTGACATCAGTTGGTTTATCACTACTGCCATTATCGGAGGAGGGCTGTTGCAATATCCGATAGGACTACTGTCCGACCGCATGGACCGACGCAAGGTATTGCTGCTTCTCTGCCTGGGCGGCACGTTCACATCTATTGCAGTGGCGCTAAGTGTAGGACAGTCATGGCATCTGCTTGCAGTTTTTCTGTTTGGCGCTATGGTTATGCCGATATACGCGATTTCGCTGGCCACCGCTGCAGATGTCGTAAAGGGCTCGGAGTTCGTTCAGATTGGCACGTCGGTACTCATGCTAAATGCGATTGGCGGACTGTTCGCGCCACTCGCTCTGGGTCAATTAATGCACGTGTGGGGCGCCCCGGCACTGTTCTGGTCCTTCGCTGCTGTTTGCGCAGTCTTCCTGGCCTATCTAGCGCTGCAACTGCGCGATACGAGGGTTATCAAAGTGTCGGAACAGGTGCCCTTCTCAGCGGCAGTCTCGGAGGTCGCCCCGGCCAGCTTTGACCTCGATCCGCGTGGACCAGAAGACGCGTAATCAACTTTGGGGCGCTACTGCTGCGGCCTTGGCTCTGTTTTAAGAAACAGAATCATCAGCCCCGTCAGCATGCCGGCTAGCCCTTCATAAATAAACTGCTCCCAACCCAGCTGGCGCCACACAAACACGACTATCAGGCCAGCCGCGATTGCGATCAGGCTTGTGGCTTGATCTGGACTTCTACCTAAACAGAGAACAATCAACAATGGCGCAAAAGCGCTAGCCAATGCCGACCACGCCATAATCACAAGACTGAAAACGCTTTGATTGTTGGCCAGAGCCAACGCGAGGGCCACTGCCGTAATGACCACAGTAGATAAACGGATCCATACAGGTGATACCTTCCTGTGCGGCATCAAATCGTGGGTCAATGACGCAGAGCAACTCAACACCAGAGAGTCTGCGGTAGACATAGTGGCAGCGAAAACGCCTGCAAGTATGAGCGCTACCAAAGGCGCGGGCAGTAGTTCCAACGCCATTGTGGGCAGTGCCAACTCCGCATCGAAAGTCGATGTATCCGCAAGATAAATACGCGAAAGCAGTCCAACGGCAATTGCCATCGTATGGAAGGCAGTGAACCAGAGGTAGTACCAGATTTTGGCGCGGCGCATGTTGGCAACACTGTCCAGCGCCATAAATCGCACCATCACATGCGGCTGGCCAATCACCGACAGACCGGCAAACATCCAGCCCACCGCAAACAGAACAGCGCCTGATATTCCAGGTAGCAGCAAATCAGTTGGAAACCAATTAGTGAACCCCGGTATTTTCTGCATTTCGGCATGTGCTGCCGAGACCCCGCCCAGTACATTAACGGCCACCACTAACAGTAGCCCCATAGCGAAAATCATAACGACGGATTGCGCCGCGTCAGTCCAGATTGATGCGCGAATCCCGCCGGCCATACAGTACGTCACCACCAGTAATGCGCCCAGAATAGCACCCGCCGATTCGGGCCAGTCGAACAGTACATACAAGGCCTTGGAGCCCGCAACCAGTTGGGCACTGGCATACGCCAGTAGAAACAGTATCGAGATAGCACCTATCACTCGCTGCAAGCCGGAATTGGTCACGCCATACCAGTTACTCAATACCCCGGCGTAACTAACCTCCCCGCTTTTCTCTGTGGCTGCGCGTAGACGCGCGTGCACAAACAGTGAGCCAAGGAAGTCCCCGGTAATCCAGCCGACCATCAACCATACCGCCGGAAAGCCGGTAACGTAGGTATACCCGATGACCCCGATGAACATATAACCGCTGTTGTTGGTGGCGACTGCCGATAACCCGGTCAACCAGGGCTTGACGGAGCTTCCCGCCAGATAGTAATCAGCCCCCGTGCCACGACTGAGCTTTGCCGAGGAGATACCGATGAGAGTAAATATCAGCAGGAACCCGACAAACGATACGATCATCCGAGTGCGCTGCTTTCTAGACGTTGGCGGCGCAGATGGCCAAGCCGTGGTCATGCACCTCGACCAGCACCTCATGCATTCGTTTGATGGCCGCTTCGTAGTCTGACTCTTCTACGACAAACTGCATATCCACTTGTCGCATCGACTGATGCATCGCCTGAACGCCAATGTCGCCCTCTGCGAGGGTCTTCACTGCTTTGGCCAGGATACCATTCACTCGCAGATCGCTGCCAATCGCGGAAACGATGGCAACCTTCTTCTGATCGATCTCAGCTTCTGGGTAAAGCGCTTCAAGTTCATGCCGGATCCGCTTGATCGTTTTCAAGTTGCAGGCAAGATAATGAGTGATGGTATTTGCGTTGATATCCTTAGAGACAATCTGTGCCTTGAACCGGCCTATCACCGCCAGAATATTCTGATCGTGCTGATTGTTTTGGCCCGCCATATTCTGGTCAAACACTTCTAGTGAAAAAATTCCCTTACTCCCGGCAATGATTTCTACGCATGGCGTCTTGCTGACATAATCAGCTGTGATCAGAGTGCCACTGTGCTCGGGCTCAAAGGTATTCTTGACCCGCAGTGGAATATCATTCTGGCGCAAACCCTTGGCGGCTCGGGGGTGAATCGCCTCCATACCGAGGTTTGCCAGCTGATCAGCGACATCGTAGTTGGTTCTACCAATAGGAACGGCGTTGGCCTCTCCCACCAGTGCAGGGTCAGCGCTACTCAAGTGGAATTCCTTGTGAATGATCGCCTCACTGGCACCGGTGAGAACGGCAATTCGACTAAAAGTCATTTCCGTGTAGCCGCGATCAAAGTTCGACATCAGGCCCTCTTGGGTGTGGGCATAGCCCGTGACTATCGGTAGCGTAGAGGAACAGTCCAGATTCTGAAAAGCCTTTCGAATACGGCTATCTAGCGACATATGCTCTTCCGACTGCCAGCCTGTCAGATCCACAAATATAGCGTTGATACCATCTCGCTGCAGCAACTGTACGGTATTCCAGGCGCTCTGCGCTTCACCGATACTGGACAGCATTTCGCGCACCGTCGCTAGGTGTACATCCAGAGCGAAGTGGCCATGCCGGCACAATTGGTGTAGATTATCCAAACACGCTGCAGCTGAATCCAACCGCTCTCCGACAAATCGATTGGCGCGCTCGACACCCAGTGTATCGGAAAATAGCTCCTTATTGAGCGCATACAACTCGGCGCGTAACAATTCCATTTCGCCGTGCCAACTGCGCTCCAGCTCGCTTCCCGCAAACAGCGCAAAGACGCCTGGATAACCTGTCTTTTTATGTTCCAGCAACCTATTGGTGATACCGGCATAGGCCGAGACAACAACGATGCGACCATAGGGTTCACGCGTACTGTCTCGACCGAGAATAATGTTATCGCGTACGGCGGCGTAGTCGAGCATGGACGTGCCACCGATTTTCTCTACAGTGTGCGAATTCATTGACGATTCTCCCGCTTAGTGGCTGCGCCGACACAACCGCCAGTTGTGAAAATCGTGCTGACAGCAATCTGTAGTGGCCGAATAGAGCGGCGCGAAACTACTGAAAGCACTGTGTCTGCGGTCATGCGTCTACTTCTTCTGCCTCCAGCTCGTAGGCTCCCTGCGCGTTGTGAATTTCCTTGCCGCTAAGCGGGGGATTGAACACACACGCCATTTTCATTTCACTGCGGGCACGCAGTATGTGCTCGTCGTGCTTGTCCAGCACGTACATTGTACCCGGAGCAATCGGGTACTTGAGGTTATCGACGAGTGTCTCTACCTCGCCCTCGCCTGATAGACAGTAGACCGATTCCAGATGGTTCTGATAATGCATGCGAAAGTCTGCACCCGCATAAATGGTCGTGATGTGGAATGAGAAACCGATATTGTCACCCTTGAGCAACAGACGTGTACTTTCCCAGTTACCGTCTGGTGAGACAACTCGACGTGAAGTTTCTTCAGCTTCACTCAGCGTTCTTACTATCATGTTAGGACTACCTTGCGTAGTTGAAAGAGATTCTTCCTGAAAGTGACCTCAGGCAATTTTCCGAGGCTCTTCAAAATAGTCTATAGCCTCCGGTATCTCGCTGACCTTGTCGCACGTTTCAAGAACCGCCTGTTCAACAATATCGAGGCCCCTTTTCAGGTTCTCATCTGAGATGATTAGCGGGCACAGAAATTTCACTACGTGGTCATCTGTACCGCTCGTCTCGATTATCATTCCATGCTTGAATGCCTGCCGAGTAATGGCGCCTGCCAGTTCGCCATTCACACAATTGATGCCCTGAAACATGCCCCGGCCACACGTCGTAAAGTTACCATCGCCATGATTGGCGACGATAGATTCAAGCCGCTGCGACACATAGAATCCTTTGCGCTTGATTTCGTTGGCGAAGGCGTCATCGGACCAGTAGTGATCGATGGCCGCCTTGGCCGTGACAAATGCAAAATTGTTACCACGGAACGTGCCGTTATGCTCGCCAGGTTTCCACTGATCGAGATCCGGCTTGATCAACACCACGGCAAATGGCAGCCCGTAGCCGCCCAGAGACTTGGATAACGTGACGATATCGGGTTTGATGCCGATCTCTTCAAAGCTGAAGTAGGTACCGGTGCGACCGCAACCAGCCTGGACATCGTCAACGATCAATAACATGTCGTGCTTTCGGCACACAGCTTCAAGACTTCTTAACCACTCAAACGACGCAGCATTGATACCGCCTTCGCCCTGCACGGTCTCCACGATAACAGCCGAAGGAGCGTCCACGCCGCTGCTTGAGTCACACAGTACTTTGTCCAGATAAGCCGTGGTGTCAAAATCATCCCCGAGGTAGCCGTCATAGGGCATTCGGGTAGTGCCATTCAGCGACACACCCGATGCGCCGCGGTGATGAGAGTTCCCCGTGACGGCCAGTGCGCCCAGGCTTACGCCATGAAAGCCGTTAGTAAAAGAAATAACATTCTCACGGCCCTTGATGTTCCGAGCGAGTTTGAGCGCGGCCTCAACCGCGTTAGTGCCCGTCGGCCCAGTGAATTGCACGACGTAATCCATGGAGCGCGGCTTGAGGATTTTCTCATTAAAGGCCTCCAGAAACTCTCCTTTGGCCAGAGTATGTAAATCGAGACCATGGGTAATCCCGTCATCGCTAATGTATTCCAGTAATTTTTCCTTAAAGAACGGATTATTGTGGCCGTAGTTCAGGGTCCCGGCACCGGCGAGAAAGTCCAGATACTGAGTGCCATCCTCGTCATAGAGGTATTCGCCCTGTGCCTTGTTAAAAACGCGCGGAAAAGCGCGCGCGTAGCTTTGTACTTCTGATTCAATTTCTTCAAAAATCTTCATCCAGTCATCTCCGTGTTAACTTTTGTGCCATCGGGACCGAGTTCAACGTCGAATTGTTTCCCCAACGGCCCAATCCTCACCAGTATTTCAGTCGGTTTCTCGCCATCAAAATGGATAGCACTCTCAAACAGATCACTCTGCTCCAGCACAGCACCCTCGCGGCGTGCAAATCCCCGAAAGAGAGCCCAGGAAGCCTCATTAGACGCCGTCACGGTGGTTTCCAGGTATGTGACGCCACTACATTCCGGACGCGCCAGGATTTCGCTGAGCATCCTGCCTCCCAGCCCCTGCCCTCGCGCGGCCTCGCTGACCGCCACTTGCCAAACAAACAGCGTATCCTCGCGCCCTGGCACCAGATAGCCACTGACGGCGGCGACCAACTCCTGGCCACCCTCTGCGACTACCGAGGTGGTTGAAAAATGCGTGCACTGCAACAGGTTGCAGTACATGGAATTTTCATCCAGCGGAGGGCAGGCACCAATGAGTGCGTGCAGCGCGCTGCTATCAGTGGAGTCAGGTCGGCGTAGTGTTGTCTGTTTATTGCTCAAATATATATTTATCACTAATAATTAGTTCACTAAATAATAATATCAAACGATTATACGAATTAAGACTTTAAATTCAAGTATTACAGCTTATAATCTGAAATTATGTACATAATATTGCTTATGGCAATAAATATATAAGCTGTAGTTGTGCGTTATTTTCAGAAATACCCACAGAGTGATGAAGAACTATTACCTAGCCGAGACCACTGCGGCCCACTTCTCACG
>TARA_B110000503_G_scaffold3967_1_pt1 | contig 23604 bp, 20 predicted proteins | sample TARA_B110000503 | Tara Oceans TARA_B110000503 (sample SAMEA4397472) | marine metagenome | biome: Polar Biome; feature: [SRF] surface water layer (ENVO:00010504); material: water (ENVO:00002006), including particulate matter (ENVO:01000060) such as... | depth 5 m | reverse complement strand
GAGCCTATGCCCTTTGTGCTTTCAACACCAATTTGACCCCCCATCAACTCCACCAGCTGCTTGGAAATCGACAGCCCTAGTCCCGTCCCACCATAGGTTCTGGAGACTGAACTGTCTGCTTGAATGAACGCACTGAAGATTCTATTTTTTTCCTCTTCAGTCAACCCTGTTCCACTATCCGTCACAGTAAACCGAAGTTGTAATTCATCCTGCCCATTCGGCTCCAATTTTACAGCAACCTCGACGCGGCCTGTGCTAGTGAACTTCAACGCATTGCTGAGGAAATTGGAAAAAATTTGACCGATCCGCATGGAATCCGCATGAACAGCGTCTGGTAAATCGTCATCCAATTTGATGTCTAGGCTCAAGCCTTTCAAGGCTAAACTTGGCTCAAATAGGTGGATCTGGTTGTGGATAAAAGAGCGAAGGTGAAAGTCCAAGGGCGCAATTTCAATCATTCCTGCTTCAAGCTTGGATTGATCAAGAATTTCATTGAGGATCGACATTAAGTTTTGGCCAGACGACCTAATGGTGGTTGCCCAGTCCAACTGTTGGGGCGACAAGTCTGAATCAATGAGCACCTCCGACATGCCTATTACTCCCGCCATCGGCGTGCGAATCTCATGGCTCATACTGGCCAAAAACTGGCCCTTAACAGCATTAGCATGCTCTGCTCCGCTTTTAGCTACCTGCAGCGCATCCTCAGTCAACTTCTGGTTGGTTATGTCGGTACGCAAAGCGATATAACTATCTATTTTGCCCGCCTCGTTAGTAAAAGGTACTATGGTAGTAGCAACCCAGTATATTGCGCCCGCCTTATTGCGGTTACAAATATCACCAGTCCAAACGCTGCCAGCGGTTATGGTGGCGTACAGCTGTTTAAAGAACTCGCGATTATGGAATTTGGAATTTAACATACTATGATTTGAACCAATCAACTCTTTGGCACTATAGCCACTAAGGTCCACAAACTTGTCATTAACATAAGTAATTGTGCCTTTTCGGTTGGTTACCGCCACAATAGCATGCTGGTCTAAGGCAAACTTGTAGTCAATATGCGTGTCTAGGGCTTTGGTAAGCTGATCTTGGATTTGTTGTACTTGTTGTGCTTGTTGTACTCGTTGCTCTATGTATTGGTTAATTTGAGTTTCTCGTAAACCAACTAGATAGCCAGCAATACCTAAAACGAAGGGGGTGGAGTCAATCAACCAAAGCAGTGAAGTGTCGGACTGTACGAGTAATAAACTATTTAGATCAATATTTCCATGCACCCGATAGGCCTCCAAAAGAGTGCCAAAAATCGGAAACAGCAGACCAACTACAGTACCTTGTAGGGTATGGTTTGGGTTTGAGATGGGAGTCAGGCTTTTCATAGTATACAAAAAGGTATCCATATAGATTTTTATGTAATTCTCTATGGCGTGCCGTCTTTAGTCAAGACGCAATCTTTTCGAATAAATACGAGATGAGCCTGAAAGTTAGAAACTAATTCCACTATGAAATGATCCTGATGTATATGTCATTGTTGTGCATAATCACAGGATGAAAACGATCATGAGCTTAGAGCAACTAAAGACCCTTAATAATGTGCGCTATTTTCTCGATGGCACACAGTCTGTTATTTTTGTTAGTCTTTAAGCACCACATAGCTTTGGGCTAGGTGCAACCTTGTCTCTTATACCGTGGCCAGTTTTACTTGACCACTACACACTGCTATTTTCCCCTTAACAAATAGTTATCTGCTTCAATAGCAGAGGAGTCATATGTACATTCCGAGTAGTTGCAAAATTAACGACATATCCGTTGCTCATGATTTTATCAATGAATTTGGGTTTGGCGTCATTGTTTCTAGTTCACTTACAGGAACCCACCTTCCATTTGTATTACATCGAAATGAAGGTGAACATGGCGCTCTTTATAGTCACTTCGCCAAAGTTAATCCCCATTGGCAAGAGCTTGAAGGTACGGAAGTATTAATTATATTTTTGGGTCCTCATAGTTATATATCGCCTAACTGGTATGCTCTATCACCTGCAGTGCCAACTTGGAACTATGCTTCGGTACATGCGTATGGAAAAGTAGTATTGTTAAATGGTAATCAAACGCTAGAAGCTGTTGAGGAAGTTGTACAACAATATGAACCTAATCTTCTTGTTAAACGAGACCTTATAACCAATGAATTTAGAGATAAATTGCTATCAGGTATTGTTGGTTTTAAAATCGAGCTATCAAAGATTGAAGGTAACCAAAAGTTAGGGCAACAAAGAAAAAGAGAAGACCAAATTGGTGTTTATAATGCTCTTAAAAATTCAGAAGACTTAGATGCTCAAAGTTTAGCTAAATATATGGAACAAAAATCTTTGGGCACAGGCAGCTAACAAACCAATCAAGCGGGACAACAGATGCTGCGAAGACCGTCGAGTGTTTTATGAAAGCGGCTGGGCATGCGGGCGATGGAGGTTATGGGCTTAATATAGGCCTAGCTGTGAATCTATGCAAAAGCAACTCGGAGCCTTTCTAAAAGATTGACCTACGAGACTCTGGAGAACCTCGCGGTCAATACAGAGCAGTAACTCTTGGACTGGGCTGTTGTTATAAACTATCAGCACGTGTGTTAGCTAACAATGTTTCTTACATAGCTTTACGTTACTTAGTTAGGTATCAATGATGGTCATGATGTATGGGTTAACTTTGAGCTAGCCTTAAAGACTACCTATAGTTACCTTACTTTTATTATCAATGGTGGTCATGATGTATGGCAAACTCTAAGTAGTCTATATATCTATCGTATTGTACCAATACTCTGAGGGCCCAATTGGGCCTATTTGAGGACTTACAACAGGCTTAAAGTTAAAGAGTCTTCTTCAACTCGGCTGCCATGTTCTCCAAGGCTGTCTGTTCGCCATAGTAAGCAGCCATTGAAGAGTCGTTCCAACCTTGTATTTCTTCAACGATAGGTACAGGTACATTAGCATTACGTAAGCGAGTACGCATTGTATGACGAAGACTATGAGTGGTAGGACACCCTAGACTCTTCAACGCCTTATTTAAGGTGCTAGAAGCTGAACCATTAGCTACCTTACCCTTTCTCATGTAACGGGGAAAAAGGTATACATCATCACTAGCAACTAACGCTTGTTTAGCCGCCAGCAAAGCATGGCCAACTAGTGGGACTTTACGAGTTGAGTGAGGTGTCTTTAAACTACGTTTCTCATTAGCTACGATAACAATGTGCGGAACTAGAGCATCAAGCACTACGTCCTGACACAGTAGGCCAATGACCTCAGATAGACGAGCGCCAGTATCTAGCAAGATACCTACAGCATTAGTGGTGACACCATCTTTGGAGGTAACAAACGTTCTCACCAGAGCTTGCTGTGCCGTGGTGTATACAGGGCGTTGCTTAGCGTCTTGGCGAAGCTTAGGTATTTTAAGCTCAGCGAATGCGTTACTTACAGACAGCGTTAGCTCATGCTCTAGAAGCAATTCGGAAATTGCTGTTCTCACCACACCTAACTCACGGCTTACAGTGGCTGTCTTTTTGCCAGCACCTAAGAGTGACGTAATTAAAGCACTAACGTCTTTACGGCTGTAGTCAGTAAGAGGAAGGTCACCCAAGGTGGTATAGACCCGTTTAAAGGACCGAACAGCGGTATCCATAGCTTTTTTACTAAGGCCACGGGATGCACAGTAGTGTGACTCAGCATCACTTAAGCGTAGCTTGTACTCACCCCGTAGGACTTGCAGAGTGGTAAGAGATACGTCATCTAGATAGTCTTTGGGTTGGCCATTATTGGGAACCATCTCCTGAAGCTTATCGTAATAGAGGTCTAAATCTATCAGAGCAGTCTGTGCGGAGGCAGGTGCTAACTTGAGTCCTTGGTCATTAAGCTGTCTTTCAGCTAGTTTCAACGCCTTAGAGGTGGCGATACCTTCGCGGAGTTGGTAGAAATACTCATCATCCTTACGAGTCTCGCGCCCAGCCATCTTTACGGCAAGGACATCACTGTGAGTCCGCAGCGACTTAACTCTAGAGACAGGCGTAGGTTCGCCACGTTGCTTTAAGATAGCCTTAATGTCGTCTGGAAGTTTTCTGCGGTAATACCACGGAGACGTATCTGATTTACGCCACATATAACGGACTTTCATAACGATGGATACATGATTGGTGTTAAATTTAAACTTCACGGGATACCCTACCTTATCAAAGTGATACTGTAAGTGGTACCGTTTCTCCGTCAAATTCAACAATAAGTCCTTTTAAAACAGGGGCTTATGGAAGTTGAAGTGGCGCGCCAGGAGGGAGTCGAACCCCCGACCAACAGGATCGGAACCTGCTACTCTATCCAACTGAGCTACTGGCGCATATTGCACGGCCCTGAACAACTGTAGGGCTACTGCGAGGAAGCGGTATGATACGTGTGTTGACTCCGAGGTTCAAGACCTCATGCAGAGCATTTTTACTTGTTATAAGCCGTATTTTTTAGCTATTTTACAAACCGATATAAGGGAATGCTCTCTTGCCCTTTCACGTTTGGTTGGAATGCCGTTATAATACAGTTTAAGTTGTAGTAGGTGGTCGGCCATTGCTGTCGTTTCGCTTTCTTTTCACTATTTAGTATGAGGCATTTTACGTGATCACAATTAAGCCAGTTGCCCTGTTCAGCCTTTTGGCTGGTGTTATTTTAAGCCTTGGTGCATTCACTGTAGTGGCCGACCACGACAGTGACGAAAGTATTGCTGAACGCATTAGTGCGATCGGTAGAATTTGCGTAGAGGGTGAAAGCTGCAAAGCACCTGTAGCCGTTGTTGTAGCTGCGCCCGCTGGCCCACGTTCTGGTTCAGATGTTTATGCCAGTGGTTGTGCTGCTTGCCACGATAGTGGTGCTGCTGGTGCACCTAAGCTTGGTGATGTTGCTGCCTGGTCACCACGAATGGACAAAGGCATAGAGAAGTTATTTTCTAACGCTTGGTATGGTTATAAAGCTATGCCAGCTAAAGGGATGTGCAAGAAGTGTTCTGAAGACGAAATTAAAGATGCTGTCATCTACTTGGTTGATAGCTCTAAATAGTTAGACCCACTTTAAAAACCCGGCACTTGTCGGGTTTTTTGTGCACGAGTATAAAGGAAGATATGCCATGTCTAACTATATTAAGGGTATTTTGCTCACCGCAGCAGGTGTATTAATACTAAGTATTGATGGCTTATTAATTCGGTTAATTTCGGCAGAGTCCTTTGATCTCTTATTTTGGCGTGGCCTGTTAATGAGCGTCACCGTGGCTTTTGTGCTTATGCTAAAAAGGTCCACTAGCTCATGGATACCTACAGACGCCGCATCCCTTAGATCTTCATTTTTGATGGTAATCACTACCATCTCGTTTGTAATGGCTATCAACCTTAGCAGTGTGGCCAATGTACTGGTGATTATTAGTTCTCAGCCCCTATTCGCCGCCGTACTGGGCTGGTTATTTTTACGCGAAATGCCCCAGCCTATTACCTGGGTTGCCATTTTTCTATCGATGATAGGCATAGGATGGGTGTTATTAGATTCTTGGTCTGAGCCCAGTTTTATAGGAGACTTATTGGCCTTGGTCTGCTGCCTCGGCCTTGCCTTTAAATTTGTTAATGATAGAGCTGTAAGCCACACAGATATGACCCCCGCCTTAATATTAGCAGGCTTAGTGGTTGCTCTAATGAGTGTTTTTGCAGGTGATCCTATGTCACTATCAGGCAATGAATGGTGGTATATGGTGGCATTATGCCTATTTGTTAATCCGCTAGCTTTCTGCTTGATCACCATTGGCCCAATGCGCATACCTGCCGCAGAAGTGGGTATGTTAATGTTGTTAGAAACTGCCGTGGGGCCACTTTGGGTGTGGCTAGTTTTGAGCGAGGAGCCTGGGTCTGCAGCAGTACAGGGTGGCTCCTTGGTGATAGGCACCTTGCTGCTTCATAGCCTATATCAATGGTACCAACATCGCATTAAACCTGCTTAAAAGTCTGCAAACATGTTCTTAAGCCCATCCAATGTGGCCTGGCCTTGTGCTACATTTTTCTTAGGGTCATCATCTCCTCGGCCTTGCCACTCAAGGTCTTCTTCTGGCAACTCATCTAAGAACCGGCTGGGAGTACACTCTATTAATTCGCCATATTGCTTACGCTTACGGGTGAGCGTGATCGATAAGGTGCTTTTGGCCCTAGTGATGCCCACGTATGCTAACCGTCGCTCTTCTTCCACATTGCCCTCTTCTACCGCATTACGGTGAGGCAATAGTTCTTCTTCCATTCCCATTAAAAACACATGCGGAAATTCTAGCCCTTTAGCGGAGTGCAGGGTCATCATTTGTACGCGGTCGGTTTCGTCTTCCTCTTCTTGCCTTTCTAACAAGTCCATTAACACTAAGCGCGCTACGGCATCACCCATATCGGCGTTATCGTTTTTGGCCACAGCTCTTTCTAACGAGGTTTGTAACGAAGTGATAAGAGTTTCTACGTTAGCCATGCGTTTTTCTGCCATCGGTGGGCCACTGCTGGTTTGTAACAACCAGTCCTGATACTCCATCTCGCGCACCATTTGGCGTACGCTGGCTATGGGGTCTTCTTGTTGCGACTTTTGTGACAAGTATTCAATCCAGGAGCCAAACTCTCGCACCCTCGCTAATGCTGCACCACTAATAAATTGTTCTAGACCAATTTCTTGGCAGGCTCGAATAAGGCTTTCACTCCGGTGGTTGGCATAGTTAACCAGCTTTTCTAAGGTTGCTGCGCCAATTTCCCGCCTTGGGGTATTCACTATACGTAAGAATGCGTTGTCATCTGCAGGGTTTAACAAAATTTTGAGATACGCCATTATGTCCTTCACCTCTGTTCGAGCGAAAAAGGATTGTCCTCCGCTCACTTTGTAAGGCACCTTGTAAGACTGTAGTTTCAACTCCATCAACCTAGATTGATGATTACTACGATAAAGTATGGCGAAATCTCTAAATTCAGCTTGGTTTTGTAATTGGAATTGTAATATTTCGGTAGCGATTCGCTCTGCTTCTGCGTCTTCATTGCGGCAACTAATCACCCGAATAGGGTCGCCAAAGGCTTTATCACTCCACAACGCCTTACTGAACTCATGTGGGTTGTTAGCGATAAGATGATTCGCCACTTTTAGAATTCTGCCAGTAGAACGGTAATTTTGCTCTAGCTTAATCACTTTAAGGGATGGAAAATCTGCCTGTAACTCGGCTAAGTTTTCTGGCCTTGCACCACGCCACGCATAGATAGATTGGTCATCATCGCCTACCACTGTAAAGTTACTACGATAGCCAACTAACTGCTTAACTAACAAATACTGAGAGCTGTTGGTGTCTTGGTACTCATCCACTAATAAATAACGTACTTTGTTTTGCCACTTTTCCAAAATATCTGGACGCACTTTAAATAACTCTACAGGCTGAAGGATGAGGTCGTCGAAATCTACGCCATTATAAAGCTTTAACGTCTTTTGATACGATTCATACACCCGTGCTGCTAACGCTTCTTCGGGGCCATTAGCTCCCGCTATAGCTCTAGTTGGGCTAATTAGATCATTTTTCCAATTGGATATAAGGTGCTGTATCGGTTCACACGAGTCTTCTGCCGCTTCAAACTCTTTGTGTGTAAGGTCCTTTAATAACGCCAGCACGTCTTGAGAGTCGAATATCGAAAACCCAGGTTTGTAGCCTAGCGCTGCCACTTCTTTGCGGATGATATTCAGGCCTAAATTATGGAATGTTGATACTGTAAGACCACGACCTTCTTTACCTGTAACCAGCGTAGATACCCGCTCTTTCATTTCTCGAGCGGATTTATTGGTAAAGGTAAGGGCAATTATTTGATGACCTTTAAGGCCACACTCAGCTATTAAATATGCAATCTTTTGAGTGATCACACTGGTTTTGCCTGAACCTGCTCCCGCTAATACGAGGACTGGGCCCGTAATTGCTTCTAAGGCTTCTTGCTGACGAGGATTTAGGCGGCTCAAGGAATAATTACTCAGTGCAATAGTATCGAAAATGAGCTGCGCATTATAGGTGTTTTTTACTCTACATGCGCCCTAATTATTAAACTGGCTGTTTATCAATCAGCTAATATCAGCTTGTCGAAGCAGCCATTCATGCACCAACTTTTTTGGTGTTTTATTAAGCTTTTGAATCAAAGAAAAAGGCACCTTGCTCAAACCATATTGATGATTCAATGTTGCCATCATGGCCAGCCATACCTTCACCGTCATTTCTGAATCATACAGTGCGCGGTGAAAGTCTCCCGTGGATGGAGTATTGGTGTACGTCACCAAAGTACCTAACTTGTGATTCGGGGCCTGCTGAAAAATCCTACGGGCAGCTAGCAATGAACAACTAAAATCACCAGTGTAAGCGCGTGAAATCTTGGCTAGCTCTGCGTCGAGAAAACGTTTGTCAAATGAAGCATTGTGGGCCACCAGGTTTTCACCATCGATAAAATTTGCAAAGTCATGCATTACTTCAGCAGCGGGAGCTGCAGCAGACAACATAGCGTTACTGATGCCTGTGTAGTTTTCTATAAAAGCACTTACCCGCCTACCGGGGTTCATCAGCGCCTGAAAACGATCCACTATCTCTCCATGCACTATCTTAACCGCACCAATTTCAATAGCACGGTCGCCATTATCTGGGGACATACCAGTGGTTTCAAAATCCAACACTACTACTGTATCAGCCATCGCCATATTGCATTATTTCTCTTGAGTGCCTAAGGGATAGAGACAGGGATAAATAGGAGTGGAGGCCCATATTTTAAGCCAATTGGGCCTACGCACGCTATATAAATTACAGCTTATGCTTTAAAAATGAGTGGTCTATATTTGTTGGCTTTCCATACTCAGCACATCCAATCTACGATAACTTAAGGCTTCTAGTAGGTGGTTTTTTTGGATGTCTGCTGTATTCTCCAAATCGGCAATAGTGCGGGCCACTCTAAGCACCTTGTGTATGCCCCGAGGTGATAAGTGCAGGTTAGATATAGCATTTTTGAGTAACTTCTCGTCATTGGGCTTGAGTTTTGTATAGCTGTCTAATGCTGCCGATGACAAATAGCCGTTAAGCAACCCACACCTTGCTAGTTGTTTTGCTTGCGTCTTTGCCACCCACTGCTTTGCTTTTTCGGTACTTAGACCAGTCTGCGGGGCTAATAAAGCTTCTGCACAGGGGCGCTGTACAGCCACCTGTAGGTCAATACGATCAAGTAGAGGTCCAGACAAACGTTGCAGGTAGTTTGCAACCTTAGTGGGTGTGCAGCGGCAGGTGTTCTGTTCGTCGCCATAATAACCACAAGGGCATGGGTTTGTTGCTGCAACCAGGCGAAATTGAGCCGGTAATATACTCTGATAGGCTACCCTTGATAGATGTATCTCACCACTTTCCAAGGGCTGTCTGAGGCTGTCTAGTACATGCCTTGGGAATTCGGCCAGCTCATCCAGAAATAACACACCATGATGTGCTTGGCTAATTTCTCCTGCTCTTGGCACCCGCCCACCACCCACTAAAGATACTGCAGAAGCGCTGTGGTGTGGCGCTCGCCAAGGAGCTCGCCGCCACGTAGTAGGATCAAACAAACCCAAGCTAGAATTAATAGCTCCAAGCTCTAATGCCTGTATTTCTGTGAGCGGCGCCAACAACCCATGTAAGCGTTGGGCAAGCATGGTTTTACCGGTGCCCGGAGGACCGCACATCAACAGATTATGATTACCCGCTGCAGCTATAATTAAAGCACGCTTAGCTTGCTCTTGGCCACGAACGTCTAGTAACTCGGCACTAGTAGACTGCTCCGCTGTAAAATCAGGCAATTGGGGCTGTTGTTGTTTTTCTGGGTAATGCAGCCACTGGCTGAGTTGATTTAGGTTGCTTGGCGAAAGTACACAACTAGCTTTCGGCATCATCGCCTCTGCTGCATTATCGGGTGCTACCACCATGATTCTATGGCATTTTTGGCAGGCTACGGCCGCACTTAAAATAGCAGGGCAACCTCTGAGTTCAGAACTAAGTGCCAGTTCAGCTACAAACTCATACCCTTTCACTTCCTCTACAGGTATCTGCCCACTAGCCGCCAACAGGCCAATAGCAATAGCTAAATCAAAGCGCCCTCCTTCTTTTGGTAAATCTGCAGGAGCAAGGTTTATGGTGATGCGCTTGGTAGGGAATTCAAACCCAGCATTAATAATGGCGCTACGTACACGGTCTTTGCTTTCCCTTACTGCTGTTTCAGGCAATCCCACAATAGTTAATGCCGGCAAACCACTACTTAGATGAGTTTCCACACTCACTAAAGGAGCGTCAACACCCACATAAGCGCGGCTGTATGTAATAGCATAAGACATTGCCTTTCCTTGGCCGACTGGTAATAACAGTTAAGTTTAGCAGGTGATTGACATACTGCACGAGCGCCCCATTTCGGTGCGCAAACTTCAACTACTGCGCATCTTTGGGGCTAACATTGAGACAAAGTGCAAAAATAGCGGCTATTTAACGGTTTTTAAGCCAATAAAGTTGGCACAATCCCTGCAACCCCCTATGCTAGGCGATATGCTATTTATAAATTTTTAGTGCAAAGGATTCCCCAATGAAATTGGTTACCGCAATTATTAAACCGTTTAAATTAGACGATGTACGAGAAGCTCTTTCGGATATGGGCGTACAAGGCGTCACTGTTACTGAAGTGAAAGGTTTTGGCCGTCAAAAAGGCCACACAGAATTGTACCGTGGTGCCGAATACGTAGTTGATTTTTTACCTAAGGTTAAAATTGAGGCCGCGGTTGACGACACCTTGGTAGATCAGGTGATAGAAGCCATTAGTAACTCTGCCAATACTGGAAAAATTGGTGACGGTAAAATCTTTGTTGTTAATCTTGAGCAAGCTATTCGTATCCGTACCGGCGAAACAGGCCCAGAGGCACTTTAAAAGCATCTTTATTGCAATAAAACCCCAATATTCATCACTTTTTATAGCCCTAAAAAGTATGTAGGGTTTAATGCCGACAATTTATCTTGTATATTATGTCAACCTATTTGTGGCAAATGAAGATCCAGCTTCAATAATTGCTTTAGGAAAGTAGGACATAAAAACGTGGTATCAGCCACAATACAATAAGAGTTGACGATAAAACATGAAAAATACCGGTTTTCGAGGGGAGTTCATTCTTGGCTTGGTCGCTTGTGCGGCCATCTTGGGAGTTGCTTTATATATGGAATTTGCCATGGGTTTAGACCCATGTATGCTCTGTATGAGCCAACGTTTCATTTACCTGGGTATGGGTTTTTTGTTTATGCTGGCAGCCTTACACAACCCTTACTTTGGCGGCCATAAACGCTACGGATTTTTACTTTTTCTATTGAGCTTAACCGGCTTAGCTTTGGCGACCCGCCAACTATACCTACAAAACTTACCGGCAGACCTAGTGCCTGCTTGTGGCCCTAGCTTTAGCTATATGCTTGACGCGTTTCCATTTACCGAAGTGTTCGTCACTATGATTAAAGGTTCCGGTTCATGTGCAGAAGTACAGTGGAGCTTCTTAAGCTTGTCCATTGCAGGCTGGAGCTTTGTATTATTTAGCCTACTTGGGCTGTATTGTTTACGCCTAACTATGGTTCGTACCAAAATTGTACTTATTTAGAACCACCAAGCTAGGCCTTGTAGAACCAAGGCCGCCATCACTCCAGCAATGACATCATCTAGCATGATACCAAAACCACCAGCTACTTTTTTGTCGATCCAGCTAATGGGCCACGGCTTAAGTATGTCGAAAAAACGAAATAGCACAAACCCAACCAAAATCCATACCACACCTACTGGCGCTGCGATCATAGTGATCCAAAAACCAACAAATTCATCCCAAACGATGCCTCCGTGATCATGCACTCCCAAGTCTTCGGCAGTTTTACCACACAAGTAAATACCCACTACACCGGTCACTAAAATCATCAATAGGTAGTGATCAAAGCTAAGTTGAGACAAAGGCAGATACAATACAACTGCAGCGACAGTACCAAACGTACCAGGGGCTTTTGGTGCAGCGCCACTACCAAAACCAAACGCTAGTAAATGTACTGGGTTAAGCCAATTTGGCTTTACATTAACCGTTTTCATGAGCAGTTCCTTAAAAGTGTTGATAGCCTTGAGGGGGCGTAAATAAGCCCTTATCACCATTCCAAATACGACAACCCAATTCAGCACTGACACAACCTATTGCTGTAAGAGGGAGTTTTTGGAGCTGTGAGTAGGCTTGTGCTTGGCTGAGCAAGTGTGGAGGTAACGTAAAGCAAAGCTCAAAGTCTTCACCTCCATTAAGCGCATAGTTGTGCGCCTGGCTTAGTGTCGCATAAGTCTGAAGTTCAGTAGACAATGGTAGGTCTTGTAATTGTAGGTCTGCGCCACAGCCACTGGCCGTTAATATATGGCCTAGGTCCTGCACTAATCCGTCTGAGACATCTAAACAGGCTGTGGCCTTGCTCCTTAACCACTGCCCAAGGGCTATGCGTGGTGTTGGATTCCAAAACCGCTGACTAAGGGCGTCTACGGCATCGCGCTGGTGCTGCATAATCTGCAGCCCTGCTGCCGAGTCACCCAAACTACCAGACACCATAATAACATCACCTATTTGAGCGCCGCTACGGGTGATGGCCTGCCCAATAGGCACCCAGCCCATGGCATGAATACTAATACTTAACGGCCCCTTGGTGGTATCACCACCCGCTAAACTAATGGCGCAATATTTCGCTTGAGCAGCTAGGCCTTGGCTAAAGCTGTCAACCCAAGATTCATCTGCGCTAGGCATAGTAAGGCATAGGTTAAACCACGCTGGAGTGGCTCCCATTGCAGCTAAATCGCTTACACTAGCGGCTAGGCAACGTTGTGCTATTTGAGAGGCTGCCATATCGGCAAAGAAGTGTACGCCCGACACAAAGGTGTCGCTGCTTACTGATAATTGATGCTTAAAAGGAACTTGGAGTAAAGCGCAATCATCGCCAGGGCCAAGAGCCATGACGGGCCCAGGCCGAAGCTCTGGGCGGTCAAAGTAGCGTTTGATCAGATCAAATTCGCCCATATCAATCACTGGGGCAGCCACAAATGTAAACTAGCGAGTGCTAGGGGTTTGTTTTGCTGCAATTTCTACCGCACGGTGATTTAACGCAACCTTGTCTAAGATGCTGTTAACGTATTTGTGTCCATCGGTGGCACCAAATACTTTAGCCAGCTCAATGCACTCATTGATAACAACACGGTAAGGCACAGATACTGAATCGCTCAGCTCATATGCACCCATACGTAATATGTTAAGTTCTATCGGGTCTAAGTCACTTAGCTTACGATCTAAGTGCTGTTCAATCATCGCATCAAGGCTTTCTCGCTGTGCAGCAACGCCGCGCAATAATTGGCCAAACATACGTTTGTCTGCTTTTTGAAAGTCTTGGTCGGCTAAAAATTCAGCCTGTACTTCTATCGCAGTAGCGCCACTCATGTGCACTTGGTATAAAGCCTGAAGCGCCAGTTCTCTGGCAGCACGGCGACGGTCTGGACGACCTTTATTTGCGCTCATTTATGCCTCTAACTGACGTAATAAGCTAACCATTTCCAGTGCAGACATAGCTGCTTCTGCGCCTTTGTTACCAGCTTTGGTGCCACAGCGCTCAATGGCTTGCTCTATTGAGTTTACGGTTAATACGCCGTTTGCAACAGGGATACCATGCTCTAAGCCTACTTTAGAGATGCCAGAAGACACTTCACCAGAAACGTATTCAAAGTGGGGCGTACCACCACGGATTACAGCACCAAGAGTGATGATCGCGTCATCTTTACCTTGCTCGGCAATTTTTTGTGCTGCAAGTGGAATTTCAAAAGCACCCGGTACTCGAACAACGCGAATTTTATCGGCGTCAACACCATGGCGTTTTAGTGTGTCTAGTGCACCTTCAACAAGGCTTTCTACTACAAATGCGTTAAAACGGCCTACAACTAGGGTGTAGTGACCATTAGCGTCGTTAAAACGACCTTCAATATGAGTTACAGACATAAGTTTTCCTTACAATTATCGTGCAGCAACCGATCAGTGATCACAGTCGATGTATTCTTCAATTTCTAAATCAAAGCCAGAAATGGCATTGAATTTCATTTCTTGGCTCAATAAACGCATTTTACCTACGCCTAAGTCACGCAAAATTTGCGACCCGGTACCTACGATTAAGTAAGCACCAGTGCCGTCAGTGTTAAACTGACGAGGGACAACTGTTTCAAAGAAAGCGTCTATGCTGCCCTGTAGATTACCGTCATCAGCTTGGCCCAACAATACCAATACACCTTGGCCTTCTTGTGCAATACGCTCAAGAGAAGAATCAATGGTCCATTTAGGTTTAGACGGCACTGCACCCACTAAGTCTCGCAATACATCCGCCCTATGAACACGTACAACAGTTGAATCTTGTGCATTAATGTCACCCATAGTTAGTGCTAAATGCGTGCCACCATAAATGCTGTCTTGGTAGGTGTGTAAGCTAAACTCGCCATGGCGAGTAGGTAATGTATGGTGGCTGACTTTAGTAATAGTCTTTTCGTTCAAATTACGAAAGTGAATCAAATCGGCAATGGTGCCAATTTTCAAATCATGTTCTGCGGCGAATTTCATCAGATCATCACGCCGTGCCATGGTGCCGTCATCATTCATAATTTCAACGATAGTGGCTGCTGGCGTATAACCGGCAAGACGAGCAAAATCACAACCGGCTTCTGTATGACCAGCGCGGGTTAATACACCACCCTCTTTTGCCATTAACGGAAATACATGGCCAGGCTGAACAATATCTGCTGGCTTAACACTACCTGCCACTGCTGTACGGATGGTATAGGCGCGGTCTGCAGCTGAAATGCCCGTAGTAACTCCTTCCGCTGCTTCAATAGACACAGTGAAATTGGTTTCGTAAGCAGTACCATTGCTTTTCACCATTAACGGCAAATCAAGCTTTTCGCAGTGCTCTCGAGATAACGTAAGGCAGATAAGGCCGCGGGCATGCTTGGCCATAAAGTTAATGTCTTCAGGCCTAACCTGCTCGGCAGCCATAACAAGATCACCTTCATTTTCACGATCTTCATCATCCATAAGGATGATCATTTTTCCTTGTCGTAGATCTTCAATGAGTTCGATTGTGGTGTTCATGTTCATGTGATAACCCATACTTAAATACAAGGCCTACGCAACAGAGCGATGAGTAGGTAAATTTAGCGGGCTATTGTGCCAGATTTCGTGATCAGTGGCTAGTTATCAGCGCCTTTTGGAGTAGCATCAATGCGCCAGTCGCAACCCACTTGTGAGATCTCTTTAATATCCAGCTCATAGGCCTGCGCCATGACATCAAACGGCAAATTAAATAAGGCTTTGGCCTTATTGCCAAGTAGCTTAGGGGCCATAAACACCACCAAATCATCGGTAAGGCCTGCATGCAAGAAGGCGCCGCTTAGACCCGCACCTGCTTCAACCATTACCTGATTACACTGGCGCTGGCCTAATAGCCTTATCACTGCGGCTAAATCCACCTTGCCGTTTTTATCCGCGGCACAAAACATCACCTCGGCACCCGCTTCGATCAACTCTTGATGCTTTTGTGGGTCGCTTTCACAAGTTATTATTAACACTGAACCATGTTGCTGCAACAGTTTAGCTGAAGCTGGCATACGTAATTGGCTATCCAGCACTACTCGCAGCGGTTGTTTTATGCGTTTAACGGTAGCCAAAGGCACGCCAGCTAACACCAATTCGTCGGCGCGTACATTCATACTAGGATCGTCTCGTAACACCGAGCCTATACCGGTAATAATGGCGCAGCTTTGGGCCCGTAATAGGTGTACTTGGGCACGAGCTTCGGGCCCTGTAATCCATTGACTTTCTCCCGACTCCATCGCCGTTCGACCATCCAAACTCATCGCCATCTTATTGATAACATAGGGCTTATTTGTAGCCATACGCTGCAAAAAACCTCGGTTAGACGCCTCACACTCTGTGTGCATCACGGGGCCAATTACCTCTATATCTGCGGCTCGCAACTGAGCCAAACCTTGCCCGGCTACTTGAGGATTAGGGTCTTGGCAACCATATACCAGTCGGCTCACACCCGCCGCTATAAGGCCTAAACTACAAGGAGGCGTATGCCCATAATGACTACAGGGCTCCAAAGTGACATAAGCGGTGGTGCCGCTAGCCATGTCACCAGCGGCTCGTATCGCCATCACTTCAGCATGGGGGCCACCAGCTTCTTGGGTATACCCTACACCTACCACTTTGTTGTCTTTCACTAATACACACCCAACAGATGGGTTAGGCCTAGCTATTAAATGGCCATAACTGGCTTGCTCTAAGGCCAGTGCCATGTATTGCTCATGGGTTGAGTGATTAGCCATTAGGTATCTTGTTGCTCTTGCTCTAAACGCTCAATCTCAGCGCGAAACTCATTAAGGTCTTTAAAACTACGGTATACCGAGGCAAAACGTACGTAAGCTACTTCGTCTAATTGACGCAATTGTTCCATTACGGCTTCACCCACCAACTGCGTACCCACCTCTCGCTCACCACTGGCACGAAGAGAGTGCTTAATGCGGTTAATACTTGCTTCAATAGCCTCTATGCTTACTGGGCGCTTTTCAAGAGATCTTAAGATACCAGCACGTAATTTTTCTTCATCAAAAGGCTGTCGTGTACCGTCTTGCTTCACCACTCTAGGCATCAATAACTCAGCCACCTCAAAGGTGGTAAAACGCTCATTACAAGTAACACACTCTCGCCTACGGCGAACTTGCTCCCCTTCTCCCACTAATCGCGAATCGATAACTTTAGTTTCTGGATTACTGCAAAAAGGGCAATACATAAGTGTCTCGGTTAATAGTTTGAACTGGTTATTACGTGTAGCATTATAGCCTTAATTTTTGCTTCTGGGCCAGCCAACTAGCGTAGATGAAGCCGGCACTAAAAGGGCTCCTTTAAGGGTATGCAAATTTGATGGATTTCTAGCCCAAAACTGCTATTGTGTCGCACTTGTCCAGTTTAAAGGAATAATATGAGTAACCTACCTCTTGCTGAGTTAGCCGCATTAGCCGCTGCGCTCTGCTGGACTTTCACAGCTATTTTGGCAGCCCCTGGAGTTCACCATTTTGGTGCTGTTGCGTTCAACCGCTACAGAGTAGTGTTTGCTGCGGCAGTGCTTATTACTATTACCAGTGTAATGGACTTGTGGCCTAGCGTACCAAACAGCGCCATGATGCCTCTCATCGGCTCTAGTTTAGTGGGCATTGTGGTTGGTGATACCGCATTAATGCAAGCGTTGAAGCGCATTGGTCCCAGACGTAATTCGGTACTCTTTGCCACCAGCGCACCTATGGCTGCGGGTATGGGGTTTATTTGGCTGGGCGAAACCCTTAGTGCTAATTTATTAATTGGTTGTGGATTGATTTTAGTGGGCGTAGTCAACGCTGTTTGGTGGGGCCGCAAGGCCGGTGGCCAGCATCGCTTAGAACAAGTGAGTGGCCGTCTAGGCCTAGGCATTGCACTTGGCTTAATAGCAGCCTTCGGCCAAGCAGCCGGAGCAGTACTTGCAAAGCCCGTACTATTGGCCGGCGCAGACCCTATTGCAGCATCGGCCATTAGGGTAGGTTTTGCTGCCTTAGTGCTATTGCTGGTAAGGGCAATGCCTTTTGCATGGGCCAAAGCCAATGCCGCACCCACACCTGCTTTTATATGGCGCACAATGTCTAGTGCAACCTTAGGGCTAGTTTTGGGAATGACCTTAGTGGTTTATGCTTTAGGTGCCGGCGAAGTGGGGATTGTGATGACCTTGTCTGCCATCACACCTGTACTTATATTACCGGTAATCTGGTTTATTACTGGCCAACGACCTAGCCGTGGAGCATGGCTAGGTGCCGCATTAGTAGTGATCGGCAGCAGTGTTATTTTCTTAAGCCACTAAGCCACTAAGCCACTAGCACGCAATATGTTAGTGGCCACACATTACTGCGCTAGGTACGCGGCTAAAAAGTCATCAAAACTCTCAGTTTGCTCGGCTTCAATGCGTTCTTGGTTATCAAGAGACTCACTCACTTCCTCACTTAGCTCTTTGCGACGCTGTAAACAAAGGCTTTGTTGCAAGTGGTAAGCTTGATGCTTTCGAGCCAGCTCAAAAGACAACTCTTGATGTGACAAGTTGCCCTCCTCCATAGCGGCCAATACCTGGGCAGATGGAGTTAAGGACGAATCATTGATGCGTGCCTCCATGATATCTATGGCCGCCAATACGTCGCCTTTATTGGGCATTACATCGGCTACTAGACGCAAATTTTCAATAATATCCAAGCCTAGGTTCTGTAAACTCTGTTCCCCACTACAGGTTTGAATCATCAGGCCTGGCTTACGGCCTTGGCGTACAACAATAGATTGATTGGTTCCAATCAGCTCACATTCTTGGTCGGTAATGACTGGACTTTTAGCAAACAAACACCATGTTAAGAAGGCATTAATGAATTGGCTTTGTGGTGCATCGATACCTAAAGGCAAGAACGGATTAAGGTCTATATTGCGCACTTCTACGTACTCTACACCAGCTTCTTTAAGAGCATGCACCGGCTTTTGGCCAGGGCGAGCTACACGTTTTGGGCGGATATCGCTGTAGTATTCGTTTTCTATTTGCAACAGGTTTGCATTAAGCTGGCGATACACTCCGTCTACCTTTACCCCTAGATTCTCATACTGAGACAAAGGCGTAGAAATGGCATGCTCTAAAGACTTGGCATAGTTGTCTAGGTCATTAAAACACAAGCTCAATACCGACTGAACTTTGTTGTTGTAACCTAAGTCACTCATACGCAATGAAGTGGCATAAGGACCTACTAAGCAGTCTCCTGGGCCTTGCTCTAAGTCAATAGTCCGCCCTTTCACAAAGCTCGTATCTAGGGCAGGTGACGCACCAAAAAGGTATAACAAGACCCACGAATGGCGTCTAAAGTTACGAATTAAACCAAAGTATTGGCTGGAGCGAAAATCACATAAAGACTGCTCATTACCCAACAATTGTTGATACGCTGGCCAAAAATTATCTTGTGGCGAAAAGTTAAAGTGTAAGCCGGCAATAGACTGCATAATTTTACCGTAACGCCACGCCAGACCCACCCGGTATGTATGCTTAAGCTTACCTGTATTTGAGCTACCAAAGTCGGCGATACGTATGTCATCTTCGCCATCAAGGTAACAAGGCATGCTTGCAGGCCAAACATATTCGCCTATATTTTGTAACTGGCTAGCACTAAAACTATGTAGCTCCTGCATGTAATCAAGGGCTGCAGCAGGGCTTTGGAATACCGGTGTGATATATTCCAAAAGCGCTTCTGAATAGTCTGTGGTAATGCTGCCATGGGTGAGGCTAGAACCTAAGGATTTTGGATGACTTGCATGGCTTACCCTGCCGCTCAAACCCACCCGCAAACCTTCTTTTTCGATACCACACTGTAGGCTAGATAAAGTCTGCGCTACGGGAGAGCTTTTCACTTGCTGTAAACGTTGCTGTAAATATGTGGGCATCTGTAGTTCCAAGTTGTCTTAAGTTGTCTATTACTAGACAGATACGAAGTGTAGTCTAGTTTGGATTCAAATTCTGTATAGGTTTTACTTTCCAGCGCCTAACTGACGCTGACTAGAGGCGCCCTCTTGCGTGGGTAATTCATCACTTAAGCGCATGCTTAAACCAATGCGCTTACGGGGCACATCTATTTGCATCACCTTTACTTTAACAATTTCGCCAGCCTTCACAATGTCATGTGGATCTTTCACATACTGTTCAGATAGCGCCGAAATATGCACTAAACCATCCTGATGCACGCCAAGGTCCACAAAGGCACCGAAATTAGTCACATTGCTCACAGTGCCTTCCATTATGGCCCCTAGGGTGAGGTCTTTAATACTTTCTACACCATCAGCAAGCTTGGCCATGCGAAATTCTGGCCTTGGATCACGCCCAGGCTTTTGTAGCTCATTCAATAAGTCTTGTAATGTGTGCTCTCCAAAACCCTGATCATGCAATTGTTTCACACCAATTTGTTTAAGCTGATCACTGCCCATAAGGCCTGCAATACTAAGCTTAAGCTGTCTAGCAAGCTGACTCACTAAACCGTAAGCTTCAGGGTGCACAGAAGTGGCATCTAAAGGGTTATCGCCGCCACGTATACGCAAGAATCCAGCGGCTTGCTCAAACGCCTTGCCTCCCAAACGAGCCACTTTAAGTAGCTGCTTACGATTTTTAAAGGCGCCATTCATATCTCGATAAATTACGATATTTTCAGCCATGGTTTTGTTCAGGCCAGCCACTCGTTGCAATAACGCAGCCGAGGCTGTATTTAGATCTACACCCACATTATTAACGCAATCTTCCACCACGTTGTCTAATTTACGAGTTAACTGCACTTGGCTTACATCGTGCTGATATTGACCTACACCAATGGCCTTAGGCTCTATCTTAACTAGCTCTGCCAATGGGTCTTGTAGGCGGCGGGCAATAGAGACTGCTCCACGATAACTCACATCTAAATCTGGAAATTCTGCAGCTGCCAGTGCCGATGCGGAATAAACCGAAGCACCTGCCTCACTTACAATAATACGTTGCGGAGCTTTTGCGCCTAACTTAGCTTGGGCTTGTTTAACTAACTTATCGGTCTCCCTAGAGCCGGTGCCATTACCAATAGCCACCAGCTGCACTTGATAGGTTTGGCACCAATGCACCACCAAGTCTAACGCCGCCTGCCATTTATTGTGGGGCACATGGGGATAAATCGTTTCAGTTTTTAGTAATTTCCCAGTAGGGTCTACTACCACGGCCTTTACGCCAGTGCGTAACCCTGGGTCTAACCCTAAGGTCACTTTGTCACCCGCTGGAGCTGCTAATAATAGATCTTTTAGGTTGTTAGCAAACACTTCTATAGCATTGTCATCTGAGGCTTCTCTAACACGGGCAATAAGGGCCGTTTCTAACTGTCCTGCTAGCTTTACTCGCCAAGTAGAACGCACCACTTCGTTCAGCCACTTATCTGCTGCTCGGCCATGATTTTTGATGCGCCAATAGGAGGCCACTCTGGACTCATAGGGTAAGTGGCCATTCGCAGACCATGCGATGGAGGCCTGCAGAACGCCTTCGCTCTTGCCCCTTAAAATAGCTAAAGCCCGGTGAGATGGTATCTTCTTAAGCGCTTCTTCAAATTCAAAATAATCTTGGAATTTAGCGCCTTGCTGTTGCTTGCCATCAATTACCTTAGTTTGCCACTTGGCGTCTTGCCAACCCATGTTACGCAATTCTGCGAGCAAGTCGGCTGCAAGGCTAAAGCGTTCCATTAATATGTGTTTGGCGCCGTCTAGGGCGTCGCTAGCACTGTCTATTTGTTGTGAGGTATTGATATAGCCCTGGGCTGCCTTTTCTGGATCTAGGCTAGGGTTTTGCAGCACGGCGTCTGCCAAAGGCTGTAAACCTGCTTCTATAGCAATTTTAGCCTTAGTGCGACGTTTGGTTTTGTAGGGCAGGTAGAGGTCTTCTAGCCTTGTTTTGCTGCCTGCAGCATTAATCAAGCTAGCCAACTTTGGGGTTAGCTTCTGTTGTTTTTCAATGCTATCTAAAATCACCTTTCTACGGGTATTGAGTTCGCGCAAATAACCTAGCCGCTCCTCTAGAGTACGCAGCTGGGTATCATCCAAAACACCAGTCACTTCTTTACGGTAACGGGCAATAAAGGGCACCGTTGAGCCTTCATCTAACAGTTTAATGGCGGCATCCACTTGCCAAGTGTGTACCGCAAGCTCGGTGGCGATTTGTTGATTTATCACGAACTTAGAATCCTTCTACTTTAAAGCATAGCCATCCATAATGGGGTCATAACTCGTTTTTTAAAGTGAATAGGTAAGTGAATAGGGCTAGTGGGCTTTTGTTAAAACAAAAAAAGGCCCCGAATGGAGCCTTTGATTAGCAGTGAGCCATACCTAAATAAGGCTAGCTCTGCTGTGGGCCAGCGTTAAGAATTTCGTCTGAAACGCTAAAGCGTTTGAAGTTTTCCTTAAACTTGCCAATTAGAATGGCCGCTTCTGCATCGTATGCATCTTGATCTTGCCAAGTATTACGCGGGTTTAGCAAATAGCTGTCTACGCCTTCTAGAGTAGTAGGTACATCCACGTTTAGCCCGTCTAAGTGCTGGGTTGCCGCTTCTGCGATATTACCACTTTGGATGGCTGCAATAATCGCACGGGTAGTAGGAATGCTAAAGCGCTTTCCAGTACCGTATGCACCACCTGTCCAACCAGTATTGACTAGGTAAACCTTGCTGCCAAATTCTTCAATACGCTTCATCAACAACTCAGCGTAAACGCCAGCTGGACGAGGGAAGAAAGGAGCACCAAAACAAGTAGAGAAGGTAGAGCGAATAGCAGCACTAGAACCCATTTCAGTAGAGCCTACCAAAGCGGTGTAACCACTTAAGAAGTGATAGGCAGCAGCTTCTTTAGACAAGATAGACACTGGAGGTAAAACGCCAGTTAAGTCACACGTTAAGAAGATGATGGCTTCTGGCTCGCCTGCTAAGTTCTTAACTGTGCGTTTTTCAATGTGCTCTAACGGGTATGCACAACGGCCATTTTCAGTGATGTCTGTGTTGTCGTAGTCAGCTTCTTTGCTGTCTTCGTCTAGCCAAACGTTTTCAACGATAGCGCCAAAACGAATAGCATCCCAAATGATAGGCTCATTCTTTTTGCTAAGGTTGATGGTCTTGGCGTAACAACCGCCTTCAATGTTAAATACTACACCTTTTCCCCAGCCGTGCTCGTCGTCACCAATTAAGTAACGCTCTGGGTCTGCTGATAAGGTGGTTTTGCCAGTACCAGACAAGCCAAAGAACAGTGTGGTTTTGCCATCTTCGCCTACATTGGCAGAGCAGTGCATTGGCAATACGTCTTTAGCTGGTAAAAGGAAGTTTTGCACAGAGAACATAGCTTTTTTCATTTCGCCGGCGTAACGCATTCCAGCTAACAATACCTTGCGTTGAGCAAAGTTAATCATTACACAACCTTCGCTATTAGTGCTGTCGCGTTTTGGCTGGCACTCAAAGTTAGCTACGTTAAGAATTTGCCATTCATCTTTACCAGCAGCATTGTATTCTTTTGGCACGATGAATAGGTTTTGGCCAAACAAGTTCTGCCATGCAGTTTGAGTGGTCATTTGAATAGGGATGTAATGGTCGCGGTCTGCGCCTACGTGCACGCTGGCAACATATTTGTCTTGGCCAATTAAAGAGGCTTCTACACGATCCCACAACGCATTGAATATTTCTGGTGTTACAGGACGGTTTACAGCACCCCATTCAATGTCGTTTGAAGTACTAGGTTCTTGAACTACAAAACGGTCTAAAGGAGAGCGACCTGTACGAACACCAGTGATCACGTTTAGTGCACCAGTGTTAGCCAAAGTACCTTCGCCGTTAGCGATGGCTTTTTGAACCAAGCTAGCAGGAGAAAGTTGCGTGTAGGTGGTGCCAGTATCAGCAGC
>TARA_B110000503_G_scaffold29559_1_pt1 | contig 23664 bp, 31 predicted proteins | sample TARA_B110000503 | Tara Oceans TARA_B110000503 (sample SAMEA4397472) | marine metagenome | biome: Polar Biome; feature: [SRF] surface water layer (ENVO:00010504); material: water (ENVO:00002006), including particulate matter (ENVO:01000060) such as... | depth 5 m | reverse complement strand
TGGCTTACCCGTAAAAAAGGTAGGCCTTTCATGGATGTGTACGAACGGTGTCGCATTATAGAATCATTAGCAGTTGTAGATAAAGTTGTGTGCTACCCCGATGCAGACGGCAGCAGTAAAAATACCATTACTGGTGTTAGAGCGATGTATCCAGATGCAACAATTATATTTGCCAACGGCGGTGACCGCACCAAAGAAAACATTCCAGAGATGGACTTAGTAGACGATAACTTAGAGTTTGTGTTTGGTGTAGGCGGCGAAGATAAAAAGAATAGTAGCAGCTGGATCCTTACTGAATGGAAGGCTCCTAAGACTGAACGCCAGTGGGGATATTATAGAGTGCTACATGAAGATGGAAAAGAAGTCAAAGTAAAAGAACTTACTGTAGAACCTGGAAAAACATTGTCGATGCAACGACATCAACATCGTGCAGAACATTGGTTTGTGGTTGAAGGTACAGCCAGTGTATACACACTTGATAGCAGTACTGATCAAGATCTGTTAGGAACATATACTAAACATCAAGCTCTGCATATTCCTAAGACACAATGGCATATGCTAGCCAATGAAACAGATATGCCATTAAAACTTGTAGAAATTCAATACGGTGAAAATTGTGTTGAAGTAGACATTGAACGAAAATGAAAGATTGGATTTTTCTCAGCAAAGACGGTGAAGACGAATACATAGAAAAGTTAGCTAGATCGTGCGGCGGTAAGATTGTATCTACTGACGACTTTGTTTATGAAGATTCAGACAGACCTATTGTACTAAGAGGTATCTTAAAACATAAAATTATGAAACGCTGCTGGGACGATGGCAGAGATTTCTATTATGTAGATACTGGATATTTTGGAAACGAAGCTACTTCATCGAACCCGCATGGTTGGAAACACTGGCATCGTATTGTTAAAAATAATATACAACACGGTGAGATAATTCAACGACCAGCAGATAGATGGAGTATTTTTAACAAGACATTTACTCCTTGGAAAACAGACGGTAGAAAAATTCTAGTTGCTAAGCCTGATGAAAAACCTTGTAAATTTTATGGGATTGATTTAGAACAGTGGACTCGAGATACTGTAGACACTATTAAAAGATATACAGATCGCCCTGTGTTAGTAAGAGATCGTGCAGCAAAACGTATTGATAGAACAGTTAGCGATACATTAAAAAATGCATTAGCTGATGATGTGTTTGCCCTAGTGACGTTTAACTCAGTCGCAGCAACAGAAGCAATTATGCAGGGCATTCCAGCATTTACATTAGCTCCTGCAAATGCTGCGAGTCCTGCAGCTTGTCAAGATCTTTCCAAAATTGAAACTCCATATTATCCGGAACAGGATAAATTAATTGCATGGGCAAGTCACTTAGCTTATGGTCAATTCCACAATAGTGAATTAGAAAACGGTAATGCATTACGTATGCTTCGAGAAATTTAAAGGAAGAAAATGAAAGTTTTTATCGGCTGGGACTCCAGAGAAGACATCGCATACGAAGTGTGCAAACACAGTATTATTAAACGGAATTCTACTGTTGACATAATAGCGTTGAAACAGAAAGAACTTAGAGAAACCGAAGTATTCACTAGAGATTTTGATAAATTAAGTTCAACTGAATTTACATTTACACGATTTCTTGTTCCTCATATAATGGAATATAAAGGTTGGGCAATATTCTGCGACTGCGATATTATTTTTCAGATTGATGTTGAGGAAATTTTTAAACAGGCAAACGACCAATATGCAGTCATGGTTGTTAAACACGACTACACACCACCGCCAGGTGAAAAAATGGACGGACAAACACAGCACCTCTATCCTAGAAAAAACTGGAGCTCAGTAATTTTATGGAATTGTGGACATCCTTCTAATGCAAAAATGTCTGCTGCTGTCGTTAACAACATGGCAAAGACTGGCGAATACTTTCATAGATTTCAATGGTTAAAAGACAGTGAAATTGGGTCTTTATCACACGAATACAATTGGCTGGTAGGATGGTACAAAACTCCTAAAGACGGCTATCCAAAAGTTATACATTATACAGAAGGCGGGCCTTGGTTTCGAAATTGTACGCATGTAGAATTCGGTGCAGTATGGGAACAGGAAAAAGCAAGTTATATTGAATCAATAATTTCACAATCTGCGGCGCAGCCATTTGATAATATCCCCGACGATATACGATCAGTGTTTAACCATATTTTAAAATATAGAGTTGATCCTGCTAGTGAAGTATACGGAATTACCGTTGATCAAGTAATTAAGGAAATTAAAATGTTAGATAGTAAAAATGCTGTAGCAGTAGATGGCGGCAGAGATGCCGGCGACGGCAAAGGACTAGGATGGGATCCGTACATGGAATCATTTATATTAGGATGTGGCGGCCAAATAACAAACTATGACAAAGTAGAACATGTAATGACTCCTGTGGTATTTAGAGGAATTACTAAGCATAAACATATGAAAGCATGTGATGCCGCAGGTAGAGATTATTTCTATATTGATACAGGATATTTTGGTAATGTACGCAAAAAATTCTATCACAGAATTACTAAAAATGCCATGCAAAACATTGGACCGATTATCGAAAGGCCGTTTGATCGATTGGAACAAGTTGGCTGGCGCAAGAAAAAGTTTAGACCAGGTAGAAATATTCTAGTATGCCCCCCCAGTGCCAAAGCTATGAGTGCATTTGGATTAAATCTAGAGAAATGGATGGAAGAAACTATTGCTACAATTAAACAACATACCGACCGACCAGTTGTTATTAGGCAGAAAGTTAGTAGAAGAGAACGATCTTCAACGGATACTATGGAAATGGCATTAGCTAACGATGTTCACTGTCTGGTCACATATAACAGTATTGCAGCATCAGAAGCACTGCTTTTAGGCAAGCCCGCATTTGCACTTGGACCTAATGCTGCACACCAATTATGTTTAAGTGATCTTACAAAAATAGAAAAGCCATATATCCCTAGTTTAGATGAATTATCTCTATGGGCGGCCCACCTTGCTTACTGTCAGTTTAGTGAAGCGGAAATGCGTGACGGGACTGCATGGAGCATTCTCAATGAAGATCCGTCAACAACAAAAGCGTATTATCCAACAAAATGATCGATGATGTTGTTGTATATCTTAGTTCGTTGCATAAGCAAGAGGCTGGGAGAAAAGTAGATACATTAACAGCGTTTGCTGAAGGCGCAAAACACGCTGGCGCAAGTGTTCGAATTGAAACTAGCTATGTTTATAGACCTGCAAAACTAGCAGTCATTTTAGGCTGGCCTTCACCGATACAAACAACTGCGAACATAAAACTAAGAGCTTCTATTGTTAAAGAACAAAAGCGATCAGGCAATCATACAATGGCAATTGATGCTAATTGTTTTAAGTTTAAAGACACAGATAGCAAGTATTTGCGTTATAGTCTTAATGGTGTATTCTACGACACAAGCGAGTATGCTAATAAAAATTCAACAGATCAACAATGGAATCAATTAAAGAGTGATCTAGATTTAGAAATGACAGACTGGAAAAACACCGGAGACTATATTTTATTCTTAGTACAGCGTGACGGCGGATGGGGAATGAAGGGTATTAATCCAGTTGAGTGGGCTAGAAATAAAATTCAAGAAGTACGCAAGTATACTGATAGGCCGATAGTTCTTAGGCCCCACCCCGGGAAAGTTGCAGACTTATCGTCACTAGTTCGCCCTGGGGTTTCTATTAGCAATAGCAAAGCAATTTCTTTACTAAAAGATTTGAAACATGCAAAGTCTGCACTTGTGTTTAATAGTAGCAGTGGCGTTGCTAGCATACTAGCTGGAGTTCCGTTGTGGATAGATGACGGGGGTAGTGTGTGTTCGCCTGTAGCGAATAGAAGTTTAGCTAACTTTAACCAACCAGAAATGTTTGATAGAACACAGTGGATTAACGACCTAGCAGCCTGTCATTGGACTGACGAAGAAAGCCGCCGGGGTTTAATTTATAAAAAGTTTTTACCTTATCTAACTTAAAAAGATCTAATGATCGCTGCATTATTTTTAACCCAATTCTGCGCCTGCTCTGACTTTTTATATTCAGTACACCAATCGTAATATATTTGCCAATTATCGTACGATTTGTAATCTTTTCTTACTAGATACATTTGACAACTAACTTTCACTGCTCGGGTGTTAGTATCAAGGATCATTAAGAATGTTTTATTTCCACTTTTTCCTTTTACAGGTTTCATGTTTTCTAACACATCGTTAGTATTAGCAAGTGACGATTTTCTTGCTACAATCACAAAGTCTGTAGTTTTACTAACATCTTTTGTATTTTCTCGTTTATAAGTTTGATTGTAATCATTTAAAAAGTCGATACCTAAATATGCTACATCGTTTTCATTAGAAACAACATTATCTATTTCTTGACATAAAACGTCAATTGCATTATCTGTAAAGTATAAATCAGATCTTATTTTTATAACAATGTCTTCTTGAACTTTATCAACCAATGTTAAAAATTCGTAGACCTGTATTTTACCCGGTTCGGCAAACGGGCATTCAGAAATTGCATCAGTCCTATAAAAATTGTACAAAGCAATATTATACTTCTGTTCTAAAATGTCAACAACTTTTTTATGATTCGGCTTTGTAGTAGAAGCAAACCGTTTTAAGCCCATAAAGATAATTGCAATTTTATTCATGGTCTTTATAATTCTTTAAGTAATGCTCTAAATCCTCAGGAGTGCCAAGACCCCACATTCCGTGTGCTTCATGAGTACGAATTTCTTTATTATCACTAATTGCTTCGTTAAAGACAGGACATACATAAAATTCGTTATTAACACGGATATTTTTTTCGACCATTTGTTCTGCATACTTGATAAAATCGGAACCCTGTTTCCAATAATAATATCCAACAGTTGCATTATCTGAAATCGGATTCTTTTCTGCGACTAATTTAACTAATCCGTCCTCGCCTACTGATGCAAATGACCATTTAGGATGTGTTGCTTTAAATGTGACTATACCGCCGTCGGCATTCTTTTCTTGCATATTATACATAAACTCGATTGGATCCCATTCAACAAACTGATCCGAATTTGCAAAGAATAACGGATTATTGTTATTAATATATTCTTTTGCTAACAATGCAGTACATGCTGCACCTTCTGTAATACCAGTAGTCTCTACAATTTTACAGCCAGGTGCAATTAAGTTTAACATCGTATCTAGATTATATTTTTCTCTATGCTCTGCTTGCACAACGAAAATATAGTTAGCATCTAACCCGAGATTGTCAACAACAACTTGAATCATTGGCTTGCCCTTAACATCAATAAGAGGCTTGGGAAAAGTGTACCCTGCTTGAGCAAATCTTGAGCCTGCTCCCGCCATTGGTATTAATACGTTTAATTTATCATCGGTCCATCGTTTTGTCATAGGTTCGCTTTCTAAATGAGGGAATATTTTATCGTAAGTCACTTCATACGGATTCGCAACACGCAGATATTTAGCACGTGATCTAAATGCAGCGAGTAGCCCAGGAGGCGAGTCTTCTATGATAAGAGTTTCCTCTGGTAATACTTTCATCATAGACATTGCTTTCCAATAAATTTCTGGATGAGGTTTTCCGTTTTGTACATCATCGTTTGATAAAATAATAGAGCAATGTTCTATTAAATTAGTCTTTGAAAGAGCAGTAAGTGCAGTCCGTCGAATAGAGTTTGTACATACGCCTATTTTATAATTAAGAATTTCTAACTTTTCAAATAGTTCTTTAATTGCAGTAATAGGTTTGAGATGAGAAATTTTCTCGATAGTTAGCAATTGTTTTTTATCAAATATAGAATCGTGAAGCTCACTAGGTAGCCCTTTGCGTAAAGTTAGCATTTCGAGTTTTTCTCTAGTCTTACGGCCGTCGTACAAGTTATGATGTTCCTCTTCAGATATCGAAAATTCGAGACCTAGAGCTTCATTCAAAGCAGTGTAATGAATCTGCTTTGCGTCAATTAACACACCGTCTAAATCAAACAATACTAGTTTTATCATATTTTTCTACATAGTCTGTACAAATGCCAGCAAAGGCCGTAATATCTTGATCAGTTCTTTCTGGTAGTACACAGATACAGTTATACCCTTCTACTCCAGGCTTTCCGGGATAACACCAAGCAAACTGCTTTGATGTAAGCGTGTAATCGTCGGTCTGGTGCCAGAAATAATTACATTTTTTAAATTGTTCTAATCTAACAAATGCTGCTAAATTCTTAGCATGAATCCACATATTATCATTTAACAAAAAAGCAATTGCAACTACATATGTAGGTTCGTCATGACCTAAGAACCACTCCCCGTCTTTGTACCAGACATCTACTTCAACATGATATCCTTTTTTAAGAGCGGCATAGATGTACTCGGGTTTATTTTCTTCTCCTGGATTTGGGCCGGACAAGTTTCCTCTATGTGAGATAATAATCATACTGTATCCTTTATTTAAATGCAGCTACCCTGCTATCAATTGGAGACTTACCGTGTTGGTTTGGTTGTATCTCGACTCGATTAAATCCAGCTTCTTTAAATACTTTACTCATACTTTCTCCACTATATCCCCATTTATGCAACATAGTAGGATTTGGGTATTTCGCACTATCACCGTAAATGCCAGCAACAGTTCTTTTTAGAATCCGCTTGTCTTGGCTCCACAAGCAGTCTGGATGTTTTACAACTTCTTGGCACATCTTTAATAAGTCGGGCCACTCCATAGCTACTACCCCACCTGGTTTACACACTCTATGAAATTCCTTGAACATCGGTAGTACATGTTGTCTACTAATATGTTCAATAACATGTACTGTTAGAATTTCGTCTACACAGTTGTCAGATAGTGGAAGTTCTTTAGTTATATCGCAGATTATCACATTTGGATCGTGGGCCATATATTCACCGTCAACATTAACGTACCCGTCAAACAGTCTGCTACCACATCCTAGGTGTAATTTAATAGGCAGTTTCTTTTCTAATAATTCTTTTACTTTTTGTTCAAGCATTTTTTGTTCCTAACATGTTGATAATTGAGTAAGGTAGATACTTCTTCTGATTAATGATTTCTGCCCTACCTCTATCAAAATCACTATCTCTATTTACAAATGATATAGTATCGGGTAGTTCAGTCGAATACGCATGATTGCTCCAGGTAAACTGTGGGAACAAATATTCTATGGCTTTAAAACTATATCTGTAATAATCGTCTGGATATTTATGATAGCGCCATACCCATGGGCAATTCATATATAATGAGCCACCAGGCTTTACTAGAGTACTAATAACATCGGCCATAACCCACGGATTAGGAATATGTTCGAAGACGCTGCAACATATAACAAAGTTATAGTGATTTTTTGGTAGGGGATTATTGTTGTCTGTTAGATCGCATACAACATCAACACCCGGCCCCTCCTCAATATCAGTGCCTGTAAAATCTTTCTCTAAAAAATAATTTCTAAAACTAGCAACACTAATATCTAGACTACCGACTTCTAAAATTGGGCCTACAATATCAGGACATACTGTTTTTACATAAAGAAGATCATTGGGACTAGCCATTTAAATACCTAACTGCTTTTTAATTTCTTCAATAAAGTTTTTAGATAGTACTGTAGCGGAATAATGTTGTTTAGTATATTCTTGACCTTTTTTGATCATCTCTAATGCCTTGCCGTGGTGAGCCATAGCCCATTTAATTCCTTTAATATAATCACCCTGCCATGTATACGGAGCAAATTCTTCGTAGCTAGCTAATGGAGTTGTAATAACAAATTTGCCAGATATTAAGGCATCAATTAATCTATTTGCACTCTTAGTGTCTGTTCTAGGATTGTCAGTTTGTACGGGCATAAGCACAATATCACATTGTTCTAATAATTCGCCTTGCAACTCCCATGTCCATGTCTGCATGTCGAGTTTACTAAAATTAATTCCAGAAATACTTCCTTTTGCTTGCCGGCTTTGCATCTTACTCAACACTCGGTCAGTTTTTTGACTAACCATAGTATACTTGTAGTTAACAATTTCTTTTTCTAGTCGTTGCCATATCTCTACCATCGGTAAGAATTTAAAACTTGATTGGCTTCCGTACCATAATAGTTTAATCATATTAGAAGGATTAAACCTAGGTTCTAGTGTAGGACGTTCGTACGGATCTGACATCACAATGTAATCTCTACCGGTATACTGTTTTACGCTAAGTCCCATTTGTTCGCTGTTAACTGAAACTAAATGTGCAGCTTGACAACACGGAATATATTCTTGTTTTTCGTCAAATTTGTTATCACACAAATCGTATACAGTATATGCACCTAAGTCTTTGGCTCGTTGTATATCGTGAGGGTAGGAAATTTTTAAAAATATTACAAGGGTATTTTTATCTACTTCGTTCCAATCTCTTAAGATTGCACTGTCATATCCTTGAGCAGCCAATGCATTAGATGTGACCTCTCCTCTCAATCGATGACTTGCTCTTTTAGTTTTATATGAAGGACTAAAAAATCTAATTTTTAACCCTGCCATTTAAGCACCCAATCCTTTTTAACCTGTCCTACAACACGATAGCCCCATTTCTCTAGTAATTTTACTGAGGGGAGTTCTATCATAGCATCTTTATATTCGTGCTTTTGTTGTTCGATAGCTAATACAGGATGATTTCTTATAATTGTTTGTTCTGCGCCAATTAGTATTTCTTCCTCAAACCCTTCAACGTCAATCTTAATCATGTCAATATTATCGAGATTGAAACTGTCAAGTGTCTTCAATGGAATTTTACCTTTTCCGTAAGAATTCATATTAATATGACTATGACCGGTATTACCCTGTACAATATTCATATCTATAAACGAATCTTCCTTGCCTAATGCAAGAGGATGCATTGTATAGTTAGATTTTTTAACATTTTTATCAAAACAATTTCTAAATTCTTCAACCGGTTCAAATGCAACAACCTGGTCGAAGTGGTCTACCAATTCACAAGCCCATAGTCCAACATTTGCGCCAATGTCAATGCAGACTCTTCTTTGATCGCAGTTTTCAATGGCTAGCTCTCTTGCCCGCCATTGATATCTAATAACTCCGTCATTCTTTAAACTCTTTTCCAACATTCGAGGAAAGTGTGTATCGTAATCAGGAAACCATAATCCGTGTACTTGTTTCATAGTATTTTATTCCAGTATTTGCTGTTTCGTTGTGCTTTAAGATCAACTGCCTTGCTATGCCCCATGGCTTTTCTATCGTCACCCTTGAGGTGATCTAAGTATTCTCCCCACTCACTATTAATGAGAGGGTGGCCTTCTCCAGCACTATTACCTTTGTGCGGACGAATGTCGCTTAGATGCGCAGCCCAATCTAGTTGACGCAAATTAGGAAACTTTAATCTAACTGCATCAAAAACAAAACTGTCATGCCACTCGTCTAATTGAAAAATTCCATTTTCTGCTTCGTCATATACTCGTTGAAATTCTTTTAGAAATTCTCTAGTAGCAGGCGATTTTAAATTCATAGCATAAAGACCACACTCGGAATATTTTCCCTTACGTCCTAGAAAACATAAATCTTTATCAGCTGGGATAAGTCTAATTATTTCGTTAATAGTAATTGGGCTATGACATACTGTATCAGCATCCATCCATACAAGAAAGTCTGCATCGGAGTATTTTGCACAATCAAAAATAGAATAGACTTTATGTGCAAATCTAATAGCATGCCACTTAAATTCTTTGGCTGCATCTTTTCTTTTGCCTCGGACAGGATCGGCACTAACATCTCCGTTGGCCTTAGGAACGTTCTTCCACTTTTCTTTAAATGCTGTTAACTCTTTAACGTCATCTAAACTAGTCAATGTTATGTGTCCGTGATTTCTAATAACAGGATTACATTTTTCTGGATAGATATTAAGTGTGACTTCTTCAGGCCAATTTTCACAGAATGTATTAATCATCCGTTGTCCGTATTTTTTTAAACCCGCTTCGTGAAACGTAGTGACTACTGCTATTTTCATTCTTCTAACTTCCATATGTGAAACCCATCATGCAACGATTTGCATCTGTACCTATTTTTATAGAGAGGGCCAGATAATTCTCTACCGATCGGATCGGATCCCTCAACAGCTACCATTGCTTTAGATCTAGCCCATAATTGTGCAGTAATGTCGAGATGCGCAATTTGATCGAGATCGATAAAAATTACCGAAACTCCTGTGAGTGTATTTAAGTTATCAAAGTTCTCTCTATAAATCAATTTCTTAGATTTTACTTCCGGAGGAGCAGTTCCAAATACAAAAACATTTTTAAAGATAGACAAGATAAGTGGCATGTATCCAACGCCCGCGCCTATTACAGCAGCATTTTCTACCTTGCCGAATACCTTAGAGAATCTTTTTTCTAGCTTGTTCATCATAATCATTAAATACACATATATTTATAGGTGTACATGCGCTTCAAACTCTATCGTGAATATGGTGCTTTAAACAGCCCACCAATCTTTGATGCCTTTGAGCAAGGTGTAAAGTCTCTTGGCCACACTGTTGTACGAGAGAATGAAGATGTAGCAGTAATATGGTCAGTCTTGTGGGCAGGCAGGATGAGAAGTAATCAACAAGTATATGATGAGTGTATAAGACACAATAAGCCTGTGGTTATCATAGAAGTAGGAAATCTCAAAAGAGGAGAAACCTGGCGTATATCTTTAAATCATATCAACGGTTTAGGACTGTTCGGTAATGATACAAACCTTGACGAGTCTAGGCCACATACCCTAGGAGTATCATTAAAAGCCGTTCCAGATAAGCGCAGAGGTGAAATTCTAATTGCTTGCCAACATCATTCTAGTCTACAGTGGGAAGGTATGCCTATTATGAAGGTATGGTGTGAAAGTATTATTTCTAAAATACGTGAAAGAACACATCGTAGAATTATAGTTAGACCCCATCCAAGGTCTCTATTCTCATTCAATATGCCAAATGTACTAGTTGAGAAACCTCAAAAGATTCCTAACTCATACGACGACTTTAATATTTTTTACAACTACCACTGTGTTATTAACCATAACAGCGGCCCTGCTGTTCAAGCAGCTATACACGGTGTTCCGATATTATGCGACTCAAGTAGTCTAGCAGCCCCGTTATCAAATGCTTGGGAAACTTTAGATAATCCGGTATTACCTGATAGAGAAGAATGGTTTTTAAAATTGTGTCACACAGAATGGACTGTTAAAGAAATTAAAAAAGGCATTCCATTCGAAAGATTATTTAATAAAATCGCTTGACATTGTACTAGTAATCTAGTATAATTAAAGGATGATATATGTTGAAGATCTATTCGTTAAATTTCATAACACAATAACAGTATGTGACGGATGTTCTGACCAGGATTATGCGCCGATATTTAGTTTCTATGATAAAATTACAACTGGTGAAGAACTAACACAGAATCAAGGAAACTTTATATTAAAGCTACTTGAAAAATATAAACATGTTTCCGCTGCTGCTGGGTTTGACTACAACAGTACTCTCAGTGGTGCAACTTGGAAGACTCCGTTTAGACTTCTCGATTTGTCTAAAAGAATTTCTGTTGATAAAGACAGCACAGGAAAAGTATGGGTGCAAATGAAGTTTCCATATCAAATGAAAAAACAATTCGAAGAAGAGATTACATATCACAATACAAATCAAAATAGTGGTTCTTGGGATCCAGAGAATAAAATTAGAAAATTATCGCTGTACGACAATAATTTGATTCACTTATACGAGTTTGCACAAAAATACAACTTTGAAATTGATGACACGTTTATGTTGGCATTAGCTGAGGTTGAAGAGATTTGGCAAAATGTCGATAACATATTACCGTGTTGTAGAATAGTTGACGGAAAAGTTGAACTAATAAATCCGCTTGGCGACGCAGTAGAGTGGTGGCAAGGGCGAGTAGTGAACTCAGTCGCAGACAATCTTCTCACTGCAAAAAGCATGGGATACAGTTTAAAAGGTATTCCATCTACACTATTAGAAAAAATTGCTGTCGCTAAAGAAAATCAATTCTGGGTTAAAACTAATCAAGAACTGTTTTCGTTGTACAAAGAAATAACCGGAACAGTATGCATAGTATTAGATAGATCAAGCGATACCATGAAATGGTTGCAACAGTTTGTTGCAGATGCAGATGCAAACACCATTCCTAGAAGTGATATCAAAGTATGCTTTAGAGAAAATAAAGACGGCACCCAAGGACTAAACGATTGGATTAAACAAGCAGGCGTAGGTGGGAAAGTTGAAACAGGCCGTATATTAATATTTGAAAGTAAACCTGCAAAGTGGTTGTTTAAAGATGATTTAGATGTTAAAATGTTAATAACAAATAACATTTATCCCCCGACAAATGTATTAACAGCAGAATGGTTTAAGAGTCATCCTTGTACAATTTATCTAGGAAATATTAAGCCATCTGAAAAACGAGGAAACAAGATTGTCGAACTGTAAACTTACGATTAGAGATGAAGTGAATATTAAAGTTGAAGGACTTTCTGTAGAAACACGTCGCAAGATTGTTAACAAACTAAAGTTTGATCTGCCATATGCACGTCATATGCCAGCATATAAATTAGGACGATGGGATGGAACTAAAACCTATTTTAGTATTGGTGGTACTGGTTATCTTGCACATTTGGATGTTATATTACCTATTATAGAAGACGCCGGATACGACATCGAAGTAGAAGATCTGCGACAGCATCACGAACTAAAGTTTCCACAGATTAACGAGAACTATTGGGCAGATCGAGGCAAGACTTGGCCTAAAGGACACCCGGCAGCAGGACAACCGATTGTACTCCGAGACTATCAATTTGATGTAGTTAATAAGTTCTGCGAGAATCCACAAGCCTTACAAGAAGTTGCAACAGGCGCTGGCAAGACACTTACTACAGCAACACTAAGTCATCTATGTGAGCCCTATGGCCGCACTATGGTCATTGTTCCAAACAAGAGCCTTGTGGTACAAACTGAAGAAGACTATAAAAATCTTGGACTCGATGTTGGGGTTTACTTTGGTGATCGTAAAGAACTAGGAAAGACTCATACAATATGTACATGGCAAAGCCTTAACGTACTAGATAAGAAAAGTTATGATAACGCTGCATTGAGTCTAGCAGAATTTACTGAGGGTGTAGCTGCCATTATCATTGATGAAGTGCATCAAGCTAAAGCGGAAGTGTTAACAAAACTACTAACAGTTAACTTTAAGAACTGTGCTATTCGGTGGGGACTTACAGGAACCGTACCTAAAGAAGCGTTCGAGTTCCAGGGTATTTTAGCAGCTATCGGACCTGTTATTAATCAAGTATCTGCACATGACCTACAAGAAAAAGGTGTGCTTGCACAACTAAACATTAACATTTTGCAGACAAATGAAATAGAAGTGTTTAGAAGTTTTGCAGAAGAATATACATTCTTAGTCACTGACGATAGTCGACTAACTTGGATTGCAAATAAAATTAAAGATTTATCACTAAGTGGAAATACTCTAGTATTGATCAATAGAATCGATACCGGCAAGAAATTGGTTGAACGATTGCCTGAAGCAGTGTTTGTTAGTGGTGGTATGAAACTAGACGAACGCAAGGAAGAGTATGACGAAATTAAAACTAGTAATGACAAGATTATTGTGGCGACTTACGGTGTGGCCGCTGTGGGTATTAATATTCCTAGGATTTTTAATCTGGTTCTTTTGGAACCCGGAAAGAGCTTTGTCAGAGTTATCCAGAGTATTGGCCGCGGCATTAGAAAAGCACAAGACAAAGACCATGTAGAGATATGGGATATCACAAGTGCTTGCAAGTACAGTAAGCGACACTTAACAGAACGAAAAAAGTTTTACAAGGATGCGAAATATCCTTTTACAATTACCAAGGTGAACAAATGAGAATTTTAACATTAGAAAATAAAGCATTCGACTTAAACGAATTGCCAGATGAAGTAGATGAAGACACAAGATTTTCAGTTCTTGACAATTCAACTCCGTCCGAACCTGACTTCTTTTTTATGCCGCTTATATTCCTAGAATCTTTTAATAGTCCTGCTATTTTATTAAAGATAGGCGATCATGAAGTACAAATGCCCTTAGACTGGTGTTTGGTTGTAGGAGATCAAGGAACAGCAATGGATCCAGAAGTACTGCCACTAACTAGTATCAACGAGCGTGGATTTGATGCACTTATCTTTAATCCTATTAAAGGTTTTAGACCAGAGTTTATGCCGATTCAAATTTTAAATATCTTTCAAGATGTGCGCTGGTACTTTCCTAAAATGAAAAATGGACAACTACTAACTGTACCATTACACAACGATTATAATCCTCCGTGTGCTTTCTTTGTTAAAGAAGTGAGTAGACAAAGTGAAATTGTACAATTGCATAATCTACTGTAATGACAACGTGTATCACAACATTTAGCAAAGACGGATATGATCTATACGGCCATCGAATGATTGAGTCGTGGATTGAGCATTGGCCTGCGTCTTACAAACTGTTAGTGTATACTGAGGATTTCGATGTAGTTGAAAGTGATCCTAGGATTTCTACAATTAATATCAATGACACTGTTTTAAATTTAATTAAATTTAAATCAGATAGTCAGACATTACTAGACAATGCAACTGATAGAAAAACAGTAAGTAGAATACAGAAAACTGTAAAATGGAGTCATAAGGTATTTGTTATATCACATGCCTTGAATACTATTTCAGACGATTATTTTATATTTTTAGATGGTGATACATACACAGTAGATACTATTGAGCCAGATACTGCTGAAAAATTAATAGAACACTATTTGCTCGCAGTACATTTTGAAAATCTTGTAAATCTAGGTTTACATTTTGAAACTGGCCTAGTGGTATTTAAATCGGATCATACTCAAATGGACCTATTTAAGACATTATATATTTCCGGGTACGAAGATCTCAGCATATATAATTTAAGTAAAGCATGGGATGGATTCTGGTTGGCAGAACTATATAAAACACATAATTTGGATGTTAAAAACTTATCCAAACATAACAGCGGAGTTTTTAGTAATCCTATTATTGCTAACAAACTCATTCACGATGTTGGAACTAAGAAATACCTACAAGCAGGGTATAACAAATTTACAGGAAAGAAACAATGAGTATAAAAGCAGGAAAGATTTGGGGATCAACAGAACTGATTCACGCAAACGGTGTACTAGAGTTTCATCGTATTGAATTCAAAGCAGGATTTAAATGTTCAGAACACGAACACGAATTTAAATGGAACGGATTCTTTGTAGAGTCTGGCAAGATGATTGTTCGTGTGTGGCAAGATGATCAAGGACTAGTCGATGAAACTATTCTTGGACCAGGTGACTTTACACAAGTAAAGCCTGGCAAGATTCATCAGTTTGAAGGTGTCGAAGACGGCGTAGCATTTGAACTATACTGGGCAGAGTTCAATCACAACGATATTAAGCGCCGGTCATCAGGAACAGCAGTTGGCCCAAAAGGAAAAAAATAAATGAGTAAAACAATTTTAATTACTGGCGGCGCAGGCTTTATTGCGCACCATCTAGTAGACACAGTCCTTAGAGAAACAGACTGGCGCATTGTGACTTTAGATAGGCTAGACTATAGTGGAAATCTTAATAGATTAAACGAAGTAGTCATGAGTCATCCGGAGCTCGAACGTAAGCGTGTTCGTGTTGTTCATCACGATCTTAAAGCAGAATTAAATCCACAGATCCGATCAATGATTGGAAAGGTTGATCTCATTGCTCACTTAGCGGCAGGTAGCCACGTTGATAGATCCATAGACTATCCAATGGAGTTTGTGTTAGACAACGTAGTAGGCACAGCTAACCTTATGGAATATGCTAGAAACTTAGATAGTCTTGATCTGTTTGCTTACTTTTCTACAGACGAAGTCTTTGGTCCAGCACCTGACGGCGTCAAGTATAAAGAAAATGATCGATATAATTCAACTAATCCATATAGTGCAACAAAAGCTGGCGCTGAGGAATTAGTAGTAGCTTATGAAAATACATACAAGCTGCCTGCAATTATCACTCATACTATGAATGTATTTGGTGAACGGCAACACCCAGAAAAATATATTCCGCTGTGTATTAAGCGTGTTCGCGACAAAGAAAAAGTATTCATTCATAGCAATCCAGAAAAAACTAAAGCAGGATCTAGACATTATATCCATGCTAAGGATGTCGCTGATGCACTTATGTTCTTGTACAAGCAAGACCTTAGTAAATTAGAAAAAGACTTTGGTGGTGCAAAATGTCAGAAGTTTAATATTGTAGGTGCATCAGAGATGGACAATCTCGAACTTGCACAATACATTGCCGACGTACAAGGAAAGCCACTGAATTACGAAATGGTTGACTTCCATAGTGCTCGTCCAGGGCACGATTTGCGCTATGCACTTGACGGTGAAAAAATGAAAACCATGGGATGGACTCCAGAGCCTGTTCATAAACGATTAGCAGAAACAATCGAATGGACACTTCAAAATAATCGCTGGCTAACCACATGAAACACGTAAGGTTCGAGAATACAGGAACACGGGGATGGTTTGTTGGTAGTTTTCCCGAAGCTGCGTTTCAAACTAATGATGCTGAAGTCTGCTATTGTACAGAGCCTGCGGGCTCTGGCATTAAGCATTACCACACAGTCTGTACAGAAACTGTATTCATAATTTCAGGTACAGTATCATGTCAAGGTAAAGAATATTCAGATGGAGACATTTTAGTGTTCGAACCAGGCGATGTAAACGACTGTGTGTACTTAACAGAAACTGTTATGATAGGTGTTAAGACACCCGCTGGCGGCTCTGATAAGATTTTATTATAAGGAACAAACATGGGAAAACTTAAACCTGGTGCAACATACATATATGAACGTGCTAACGGTGTGACATATGCTCGAGAGGCTGGCGCTGATCCGTTGACTAGAGAAGCGATTGGATGGGATGCTGATGCACCAGGCAGACCTGATGCATTAAACGATCTAAAGGAATCAAAACTTTGGGGAGACATTCGGAGAGCCGCAGTGGATAATCCCCTCTTGCAAGAAGCATTAAATCGTGTTAAAATAGTGTATCAGCTGAGTAGGAAAGACAATGGGCAAGAATAAACACGTAGACCTTTTTAAAGATATGATCCCTGCGGTAGATATGGGATTAAAAGAATTGTGGGATGCTGCTACAGAAGAAGGCCGAAAAGAAATCAAGGGCGACTTATGGAATCTCAATAGATATATCAGTAGTGTTAAAAGCAATAGCACAGAAGTACAAGAACATTTCGTACTAACTGTAAATGAATTCTATAATAAGAATTGGGCAAACATTGCTAAACATCCAAAGTTGCAATGGATGACACTGACTATGTGCAGTCACGAAAGCAAGAAAACACAGTTCCATGAATGGGTGCCGTTGAAGCGAGCAAAGAACAAAAAAGAAGAATTTTTAGCAGAACTATTTCCTAACATGAAGAGAGCCGATGTTGAAACACTTACCAGTATTACTACAGACAAAGAAGTCAAGCAATATTGCGAATCACTTGGCTGGGATAAAAAACAAGTCAATGCAATTAAATTTTAAATGTGAACATTGTGGAAAACTATTTGCTAAAGAGAAAACTTTAGTAATCCATATCTGCGAGCAAAAACGCAGGCATTTAAGCAAGAACGAACGGCATGTTCAAATGGGGTTGCTAACCTTTCAACGCTTTTATGAGTTAACACAAAAAGCAAAACAGCCGAAGACCTTTGAAGAATTTGCATCGAGTAGTTTCTACACAGCCTTTGTAAAGTTTGGCAGCTTCATGGTTAATACTGCTCCTATCTATCCAGAACGCTTTATCGACTTTGTAATTAAGAGTGGCGTTAAACTTGACCACTGGTGTAGAGATGAACTCTACGACAAGTATATTAGTGATCTTATTAAAATTGAGCCTGCCGACGGAGCAATACAACGCACTATTCAAACTATGATGGACTGGGGTGATGCTAATAATAGTCCGTGGGAACATTACTTTGCATATGTTAACTTAAACAGAGCAACCCACGACATCAAAGAAGGGTTAGTTAGTCCCTGGGTTCTTCTAAATGCTAAAGAAGGCAAGACTATGTTGCGCAAGATGAACGATGAGCAATTAGAAATAGTAGGCCCAGTTATTGATCCACAATACTGGATGAGACGATTCAAGTCATTGCCTGCAGACACCGAACTAGTTAAAGATGTTATCAAAGAAGCGAAGATATTATGAATACCAGAACATTAAAAGACGGAACAATTGTTCCTGAGTTAGATACTCCTCTTACACTAACTGTATACACAAAATGTCCTGCTAAGTGGTTGCTAGTTGATAGAGAAACCAATGAAGCATATGTTGCACACGAAAAGCAAGGAATCCGGCAATGGGAAAAACTTTACAACGCAGACTGGAGTATAGATGCCTGACATCAACAATGTAGAATTAAATGTGTTAGAACAAACTAATATAGTTAGGATTAAATCGGTACTGTCTAAAGAGCAGTGTGCTAAGATTACTAAACAAATTATTGATTACAAAAATTCAAATAATCCCGCAGAACTAATAGGGAATATGAATATAAATGCCAACATAGGATGTTGGAGGGGAAAACCTCATTTTCATAATGGATTTAGTGAAGATATTTCAATGTTACTGATAGATACCATACGTTCAGCATGTCAAACATACTATGAAATGCAACCTTCCCCTGCAAACATAAGTCAAAATATTTACGCACCAATGACAAAAGCTGAGTGGGATGTATGGGCATGGGTGAATGTTAACGACATTGGCAGTGAAAATAGAGAACATACTCACTTAGGAGATCGACCATACATGTGTGGAGTAATTTATTTTCAAGCTGCTGGCACTGGCCGGATTGAATTTATGCCTTATAACTATACATATAAAATAGTTCACCAAGCATGGCCATATAATGGTGTAGCCTATTATGAGCCCGAAGACGGTGACGTATTACTATTTCCTCCTTACTTGCTACATAGAGTAGAACGAAATAATGGAAATCAACAGCGAGTTAATATATCTTTTAACGCTACAACTGAGATGAATAGGACTTTTAATGCCGGATATTGATATTGATTTCTTAGACAGAGAACAAGCATTGAAGTTATTTAAACACGTCGGTGCTAGTCGTATTGACAATAACAAGTTAGTCAAACACAACACTGGAGTGTACTTACATGAAGTTCCAGTTGACGCAGTTTCTGGTTTGGCAGCAGTGTCTTATAACAAGGCCGAAGAACAAAACTTTTTTAAAATAGACTTTCTTAACGTTGGCATATATAAGGGTGTAAGAGATGAAACACATCTTCTACAGCTAATGGAGGCTGAACCACTATGGGATCTACTCGAGCAAGACGACTTCGCAAACTTACTCTTTCACGTAAACGGACATGGTGGCTTACTGCGACAAATGCGACCAACGACAGTGGAACAACTAGCGGCAGTTTTGGCAATGATACGACCAGCGAAACGTTATCTAATTGGGAAAGATTGGACGACCGTGATGACGGAAGTATGGACGAAACCGGAGAACGATGAGTATTTCTTTAAGAAGTCACATGCTACTGCGTATGCTATTGCTATTGTAGTACAGATGAATTTAATATGTGAAGGTATAAGTTATGGGTACACTTAAGGTGCTTTTCTAATTAACGTGATTGATTTACGTTTAATTCGTTTAATAATGATATCATTTAAACTAGTACATGGTCCTAGTACAACTTTAACATCTTTAGTGTTAAAATTTCTAATAATGTATCGAAACTCTACAATTTCCTTATTCAGGAAAATGTTAATAGGAATTTGTCTATTTGATTCCCACCACCATACCTCACCCAACTCTAAGAAACGCTTTTTTTCTTCGTCAGTTTGTATAGATGAAAAGTCGTAGACACTAGTAATACTAGCATCTTGATTGATAATTATCCCAACGTACTCTTTATCTACGTAGTTAATTACGCTGATAAAAGGAAAGTTTTCTTGAAGGTTAGTTGTTATTCTCATTGATAAATATAGCTACTGAAAGGTTGATACATAAGATGCAATTTAATCCTGTTTATTTATACTCAAACAAATTGGACGCATATACTATGTCGCCAGGAGTTTGGACGTCGGAGAGGTACTTACAAGTGTATAATAGAAATTTAAAAATATATCGTGGTGTTGATAATCGCATTGATATTCAGGTCCGTAATGGTGATCAGAAGGCAAGCAATGTGATTGGTTCCGTCATGGTATTTAACCTCGTATCGCGAGACACGAAAGATTTGGTTTTACAAAAAGACTTCGACGCTATGGACTTAGCGACAGGTAAAGTCACAATTACATTGACCAGTGACGAGATGTTGAATATAGACCTTGGGTTTTATAATTACAGTCTTATCAAAGAAGTTAGGTCAACTGTTGATTCAACCGACTACACTGTCACATCAAGACTTCCGCTATACGTAGACAGTCAATACGAAACTATTGGAACATTAGAAGTATCAGGAGATGTATATGGCAATGTAGATACTAGTGTTCTAGTAAACACATTCTTTCTAACTGCTCCTGCTACGCAAGGGTCGTTGGATCCAAGCTGGTACACTAGTTCGATTATCGATACTAGACCTACTACTAAAACTAGTAATAGCTTACACACTTTACAATTTTATTCTACAAATTATACAGGAACTGTTAAGATTCAAGGAAACTTTGACGATCAGGGTGCAACTCCTAGAGAAACAAAATGGGTCGACGTTGACACAGTTGATTTGGCTACTGTGTCGTATAAAAACGTAGTTGGTAAGTATAGTTGGTTAAGAATTAAACATATTCCTGACGCTTTGAACACAGGAACCATTGACAAGGTACTATATAGATAGTATACTTGTGCTATGACGCTAGTTGTAGACAAATTTAGATCATTACTCCCACCGCGAGCAAAACAGTCCCCGTCAGGGTGGACTAGTTTTAACGCTCCCTGCTGTCACCATAGAGGACATAGTCAAGACACAAGAAAACGTGCTGGCATCCGTTTTGACGGTGCTGGCGTGGTATACAACTGCTTTAATTGTAAGTTTAGCACAGGTTGGCAACCTGGTTCTCCATTAGGCGAAAAGATGAAAACTCTTTCTCGCTGGCTCGGCGCAAATGACGACTTTATTAAAGAGCTATCATTTGAAGCAATGCAGTCCGAAGGTGACTCGTATCGAGCAGAAGAACAAGAAACAAAAATAGAATTTACTGATAAAGAATTACCCGAAGGCGCAATGTCTTTGTTAGACTGGGTGAACAGTGAATATTTTAAAGACATATCGTTAGATCTTGAACCTGTTATTGCATATGTAGTTGGTCGAGGGTATGATCCGTTTGATGGCAGTTTTTATTGGAGCCCGAGCCCCGGGTATGAGAATCGTGTAATCGTTCCATTCTATTGGGAAGGTAGAGTAGTGGGCAATACTGCACGACGAATCACAGACGGCAGGCCCAAGTATCTTTCAGATCAACATCCACACTTTGTCTTTAACTTTGACAAACAACGAGAAGATCAAAAATACTTCTTTGTATGCGAAGGTCCGTTTGATGCATTAGCAGTAGGAGGCATGGCTCTTCTCACTAATGAAATCGCAGATCAACAATCTCGGATAATTAGTAGTCTAGGTGGAGATATCATTGTTATTCCAGATCAAGATCGTGCAGGCCTTGTACTGTTTGACCGTGCTGCTGAACTAAATTGGTCTGTTGCAATGCCTACGTGGGACAACGATGTTAAAGATGTTGCGGATGCTGTACAACGATATGGAAAGTTGTTTGTTGTAGTCGATGCTATAAAGACTGCACAAAAAGGGGCAATTAAGATCAATATGGCTAAAAAGCAACAAGAACACAAACTAGAGAGAATAGAGTATGCTAAAGAAAATAGTTAGTCTTATAACCTATCCTTATAGGAAATACAAAGAATATAAAACTGATAAAGAATATGCAAAAAGAATTGCAGAATTAAAAAAACGAGATCCGTTTATATACAAATGATTACATGGGGCATATCAGCAAATAGTCACGATGCCGCTTTAGCTGTTTTTAAGCACGGCATTAAAGGCCTTACTTCAAAGAAAGATCTTAAACTTGTTTTTGCAAGTCATAGTGAACGATTTAGTGGTATTAAAAATGATGCACACCTAGATGATACCCTAATCAACTACGCACGTCAATGGGGAGAACCAAATGAAGTGGTATGGTATGAAAAGTCCTTTAGAAAAACTCTTAGACAACTTCGAGCAGGGCAAGGATGGAATTATAACGAAAATAATATTAAGAAGTATCTTAGAGGTTATGGCATTTCTGCTCCTATTAAGTATAGCAGCCACCATCATAGTCATGCTGCCGCTGGTTATTATACTAGTAAGTTTACAAATGCTACTGTCATATGCATTGACAGCATTGGCGAATTTGAGACTTTAAGTGTTTGGGATGCATCTAATGATAGCATGAAACGTGTTTATTCTCAAGGGTATCCGCACAGCATAGGACTTTGGTACAGTGCTATGACACAGCGTATTGGACTAAAGCCAAATGAAGATGAATACATACTCATGGGTATGGCAGCATACGGAAATCCTAAGCGATTGTTTTTAGACATACTCAACGACTTCATTAACAAAGATGGCATAGGCTACAGCCCAAAGACTGGTATGAAGCACAACCTGCACCAAGGATGTATGTGGTGGCGGCCTGAGCTGACTTCTGAACAAGACATGTATGATATTGCAGCAGCTACCCAAAAAGTGTACGAGTATCTATTAGAAAATATTTTAATATGGGCCAGTAAAAATACTCCTAGTAGAAACCTAGTGTTGATGGGAGGGTGTGCATTAAACTGTAGTGCAAATGCACTGGCTTACAAATACTTTAACAACGTATGGATCATGCCTAATCCTGGAGATGCTGGGTCAGCAATAGGATCCGTATTAGCTCATTACAAACAAAAGATCAAATGGCCAGGCCCGTACTTGGGCTATAATATAGAAGGAGAATATCCAGTTGAGAAGATACTTGCAGAACTTAGAAAGACTGGCATCTGCGGAGTCGCGTCCGGCAGGGCTGAGTTTGGTCCTCGTGCTCTGGGCAATCGTAGTTTGCTTGCTGATCCTAGGGGTGGGGCTATCAAAGACCAAGTCAACGATATTAAACAGCGACAGCGTTTCCGGCCCTTTGCACCCGTTGTGCTCGCAGAACATGCCAGCAATTACTTCGATGGACACACAGGTCCATACATGCAGTTTACCTCCTATTGCAAGCAGCCAGACCAATTTCCTGCCATAACTCACGTTGATGGAACTAGTAGAGTACAAGCAGTAGAGCAAGACGGTAGTGGCATTAGAAAATTATTAGAAGCATGGTATGCTGCAACAGGTTGTCCTATGTTGCTGAATACTAGTCTTAACATTAAAGGAAAGCCTATGGTAAACAATAAACACGATGCTCAGATGTTTGAGCAAGAATATGGTGTACTTGTGTTTACAGATAGTGTATAATTAAAGTATGATAAAAGATTACGGATACGAATTACAAAAACTATATCT
>TARA_B110000503_G_scaffold27477_1_pt1 | contig 23695 bp, 18 predicted proteins | sample TARA_B110000503 | Tara Oceans TARA_B110000503 (sample SAMEA4397472) | marine metagenome | biome: Polar Biome; feature: [SRF] surface water layer (ENVO:00010504); material: water (ENVO:00002006), including particulate matter (ENVO:01000060) such as... | depth 5 m | reverse complement strand
ATAAAAAAATAATCAAAGAGAGGTTTTATGTCAAATCCACAAATAGCCGATATTGGTTTGGGCCACACTATTTTACGCCGAGCGTCACTGACGCCTAATGCAAAAGCGCTTACTTTTGAGGGTGAGACTTGGACCTGCGCTGAACTGGGCGACAGGGTTCGCCGCTTAGCAACCCTATTGCGAGATGGCGGCGTCACCCGCGGCGATCGAGTGGGTTATATTGGCCTTAACCACCCGTCATTTTTGGAAATACTTTACGCTTGTGGATGTCTCGGCGCCGTTTTTGTACCACTTAATTTTCGCTTAACTGGACCGGAAATTAAGTTTATTGCCAATGATGCAGATATCACTGTGATGTTTGCTGACAATATGTTGCAACCACTGATCGAAGAAGAAAAGGCCAATTTGAACTGTGTCCGTTACCTCACAATAGAGAGCGATGCGGAAGGATGGGAATCACTTGAATCGCTTATGGTAGCTGCTGATCGCATAGATCAGAGCGAACCTGTTGATGCTGATGAAATTGCCTTCATTATGTACACCTCTGGTACAACTGGGCTGCCTAAGGGCGCTATGCTGACGCATGGTAATGTGTTCTGGAACAGCATTAATGTGTGTTTCGGTGAGGACACAATGACTACGACTACTTTGACTTGTGCACCCTTATTTCACATTGGAGGTCTCAATGTGACGACACTGCTGTCTCTGGCTAAGGGTATTGAGGTAGTGTTGTTGCGTAGCTTTGATGCAGGAGAGGTCCTCAAACTCATTGAGAAGCACAAAGTCGGCACTATGTTTGGCGCGCCAACGATGTTCTTAATGATGGCCCAACATGAGAATTTCGCCTCCACAGATCTATCAAGTATTAGTACATTAACCTGCGGTGGCGCACCGGTGCCCGTGCCGCTAATAAAGACCTATGGCGATCGAAATGTCAGTTTCTGTCAGGGCTATGGTCTAACGGAGACCGCTCCTTTTGCCAGTCTACTAAGCAGTGACTTGGCGATGGTTAAAATAGGTTCGGCGGGTAAGGCGCCCATGTTTACTGAGGTGCGCATTGTCGATGAGGGCAACAATCCGGTCTCTGCTGGTGTTCACGGCGAGGTTTGTATTAAGGGGCCCAACGTTATGAAGGGATATTGGAATCGTCCTGAAGCGACTGCTGAAGCGATTGATACCCAGGGCTGGTTTCATAGTGGTGATATCGGTTATCTCGATGATGAAAACTTCCTTTTTCTCTGTGATCGGGTCAAGGATATGATTATTACCGGAGGGGAAAACGTCTATCCCGCTGAGATCGAAAGCATCCTTTACGCACACTCGGCTATTTTGGAAGTAGCGGTTATAGGTTTGCCCGATGAGAAGTGGGGAGAGGTAGTTACAGCTATTGTTGTCCTTGAAGAGGGTGCAAGTCTTGATCTGGAAGGGTTGCGTGCCTTTGCTGGTGAATCCTTAGCCCGTTATAAGCTGCCTAGTGAGTTACGTTTTGTTGACATACTGCCGCGCAATCCTGCAGGTAAGGTGCAAAAGTTCAAGTTAAAAGAGCAGTTTGACGTTTAAGCAAAAAGCCCATGGACAAACCACTGTTTACTCATGGATTCTCTAAACACCCAGTAGCGCGCACCTTTACTGTCGCAAGCCAGATAGTAATCGCGCTGCTGTTCGGACTGCCACCAGTTACCACAGAGACGTTCTGGACCGCTAATAATAGTTAGCGGCTGCCTCCAATACAGTTGTTTATTACGTTGCTGTATACGAGTTGGCTCGGCTAACAACCAGAGAGGTTGTGGCGCCTTTGATGTGGAGTAGTTAGTTTTAGCCGATCTATTGGGAGGGCCAATACTGCCGGCATTTTCTGGTAGGTGTTCTTCGCTCATAGATGGCTGCGACAGTGCCTCAACACCTAATCTTGCGTATAGATTATCAATTAATTCAGATGACTGATTGTCGAGTGTTATCTGATCATCAAATAGATCAAAACTGAGTTCTGGCTTGTCGATGAACTGGTCGCAGAAAAGGGATATTTGATCAATACTTTGAGGTAGCTCTAGTCGTTCTAGCCTTAGGCGGCTCAAGGTAAGTAAGCTTGGCCAGTTGTTATTACTGCCTGATAAGGTAATCGCCATTGACTGTCTCTTCCCTAACAGAGGTTCAAAGCACCAGACAACATTGCGACAATGGCATTGCCTAGCCGAGAGATAAAGGCAAAAACGTTGTAACAATGTTTTCATAAAAAATAACAGGCTATCTTTGCTGTACAGCCCCTGAGGAATCTGTATTTGGTCACTAAACTCGACTGGAGGAGTAAAGCGATTCAATGTACAGGGTTTTTCGCCATTCAGTAGAACCAGGGTTTCAATTAACTCGGGACTAAAGCGCTGACTCAAGGCTGATCGAGGTAGAGCCTGTAAATCACCTATGCTTTCTAAGCCCAGTTGTTTGAAATTATTTTTTTGCTTTTGGTTGCCAGGTAATTTAAAAAGCTCAGTAGCCATAAGGCTGCGGTGTATTTCGTTTTCATCAGGCAAATAGTATTGAAACTTTTGGCCACATAGTAACTGTGCTGACAGAGGGCTCATAGCAATGCCCGTAGTGGCTGTAGCCGATAGAGATAGTATTTGTCGATGCAGTCTTTGTAGCAACTTGCTATAACTGTGAAAAAGCTGATCACAGCCAGACAGTTCAAGCCAGAGACCTCTATCGCTGATTATAACTTCTGGACTAAATTGATAGGCGATCAAAGCTAGGCTGTGTAGCAGACGTTTTTCTTGTTCATGATTTCTTGACAGTACAAGCAAGTCTGGGCAAATGGTCAAAGCAGTGGAGAGTGACAGGGCAGGCTCAACACCCCATTTCTGAGCATGATTATTACAGCAGACTATGCGCTGAACATTCTTTTGTAAGCTAGCAATAGCTATGGCTGATTCTACCTGGGTGTTATCTGTATCAGTGAGTACAGCGTCAAGAGCCAGTAATGGAAAGTCGATATAGAGCCAAATGTCTTTTTTTTGGTCGATATTGTTTATTCTGTGCTTTTTCACGATTTACGTATTTAAGCGCAGCACTTCAGGTTTAAGTGGTAATAGATAATCTGCTTTCTTTAGTCGTGGGTAATGAATATTAACCGGCAGTTTATCTAGTTCAGTACGCTCAGTGGATTCATCACCAAGAGATACCTGTATTTTTGCTCCGGGGGCTTTACCCCTCAATTTGAGTAGAGTAATTAACAGTACATTTGCTTTTAAAGCGTCTAGCTCGATACGTAATAGTGCAGGAGATGAGGCCTTAAGTGCCGCAGTTGAGCTAAATAAAAAGACTGGAGACCGAGAGTCAGAGGCTGCTAATTGTAACTTGCGCAAATCGGTATAACGCGGCTGTGTTTGATTGCTCCACGCGAAGAGCAAGGCATTTCCTCTAATCGCTTGTTCTGCGGCCCATAGCCATTCCCTGCTATTTTTACTACGGACGATTAATAGTTTATCCAGAGGAATTCCGGCGGATACTAGGGCTGGTGCGTAGGGTTGATAGGGGGGGTCTAGCCATACACATAGCTTATCTTCGTTGGCATAGCGTTTCAGTGTTGGCATTAATAGGCTCAGCTCACCTATTCCGTCTTGCTGAGAGACCAGCTCAGAGAGGGCAGAAACCGGCCAGCCACCGAGTAACAGTCTATCTAAACTATTATTGCCGGTTGTTATTACGTGTTTGCGAAGAGACCGATTGCGTCCTCGCCAGGTGTCTTGTCGTGAAAGCAGGTTTTTTAACAAAGGTTTACTAGGCATTTTATGGTTGTTCTGTCGATTTAGCTCATAGATTAAAGACAATTAAAGTACTGTTAATATATACAGTATATTACTTTATGTCACGTTCTTAATTAGAGTTGAGAGCAGCGTGCTTTAGAGAATATTACTGGGTCATTACTAGGTTCTATTGAAGGTTTTTGGGGAAAGATTATGATCTCTATTTTTGCCAGCCCGATACAGGTTTTTAAAATACATTCGTTGTGTGGCTTTTAGCGCCAGTGTTAAACTAGGGGTACTTCCATTTTGGGCAAAACCGGCCATTAGACACCAATGACTGACTTTACTGAGCAATCTATTGACCCTTCATGGACTGTTTACGCGGGCCCTCTGACTGCCATTTTACAGGTGGCAGAACAGTTAGGCTTGAGTCAACAGTTACTGATGGATGAAGCGGGTATCGAGGGGAATGAGCTAGATATTCCTGACCGTCGTTTTCCAGTCAATGCTTACTTTCGTCTTTATCAGGCGGCTGCTTCAGCAGCTGATGATCCTGACCTGGGCTTAAAGGTCGGGAGAGTAACTTTCCTAAGAGGGCTAAATTTGCAGCTCTACCTCGCCACAGTGTGTAAGTCATTCAGGGACTATCTCAATTTAATGCCTAGCAATGTTAAGCTTCGCGGGGATATAGGGCGGGTAACTATACATCGAGAGGGCGAGCTAGTAGAGCTTCGTTGGGAGCCCTTATTGCTAGAGACAGGCCGTAAACGTTTTATTAGTGATGAGATGTTGGCCGCATCAGCAGGTATTTTTAATTCTCTCTGTGTTATGCCCGTGCGAGTGATGAAAGCAAGATTTTCTTATACGAAGCCCCAAGATATCTCCAAGCTGGAGGATGTTTTTGGGCGAAACCTTAGTTTTGATCAACCCTACAGTAGCTTGTTTTTTCAGCGCGAAGCACTGACCTACCCTATGTTGCAACAGGACTACCAAGAAGGACCTGATCACAGTCATCCTTTTAGAGATTTTTTTGAAGATGAAGACCCTTCCGATCAATTACTTTTCACCCTAAAACAGTCAATTGTTCAGTATTTGCCTGAGGGTGAGGTCACCATAGATAAGCTCGCCAACAGCCTGCATATATCCCGCCGGACATTACAGCGACGACTCTCAGATAGAGAAACCAACTTCTTACAGGTATTACAGGAAGTTCGTTCTCGCGTGGCTCTGCGTTATTTGGCTGATGACCGCCTAGGCATCACTGAAATTGCTTTTCTACTTGGTTATGCCGACCAGGGTTCTTTTTCTAGCGCATTTAAAAGTTGGCATGGGGTTTCACCGCGAGATTTTCGACGAAAATAATTCATTCTATTGGCGTTTATTCCCAACAAAATGGCACTGATGCCCTTGCTGCGGCGCTCTAGTCTATCTACTATTATTTATTCAAACTGACCTACTTTTTACCGAACGGGAAAAGACTATGTCCCTAGATTTTGATAGCGCACGATTACCCAATATTTGTTTAAGGCCAGAGCACCACGAATGGCGAGCGCAACTGCGACGTTTTTTTGAGCGAGAAGTGATTCCCTTTGCTGCGCAATGGGATGAGGACGGCCATATTCCAGAGGAGCTGTGGCCTAAGTCAGCAGCGGTTGGCATCTTAGGTTTAGGTTACCCAGAAGAGTTTGGTGGCCTGTCAGAGGGTATTGATATCTGGTATGGCATTATTCTCAACGAGGAAATGGCCCGAGTTGCAGTAGGCGGTGTTGGTGCAACCTTGATGGTACATGGTATTGGATTACCACCGATCATCAATTTTGCCAGCGATGAGGTTAAACAAATGGTCGCACCTGCTGTATTGGCTGGTACTAAGCGAATTTCATTAGCGATCACTGAGCCCGGAGCTGGTTCCGATGTTGCTCATCTAACCACGACAGCGCGATTGGACGGCGACCATTATGTGGTCAATGGCTCTAAGACTTATATTACTGGTGGTATGAATGCCAATTGGTTTACCACAGCCGTTCGTACTGGGGGTGAAGGTGCAGGCGGTGTTTCTATATTGTTAATTCCGTCTGATGCGGAGGGAGTTTCTCGCACTGCCTTGGATAAAAAACAAGGTTGGTGGTGTTCTGATACGGCGACTATTTATTTTGACAATGTGCGCGTTCCCGCGGGCAACCTAATTGGCCAAGAAAACAAAGGCTTTAGCGTAATCATGAATAACTTTAATGCGGAGCGTTTGGCAATGGCTGCTGGAATGGAAGCATTCTCTCGAGTTTGTTTAGAAGACGCCGTGGCCTGGGCTCGTGAACGCAAGACTTTTGGGCAGCGTCTGGCAGACCATCAGGTAATTCGTCATAAAATTGTTGATATGAAAATGCGAATTAATGCGACTCAGGCCTATCTTCAATTGGTTTGTCAGGAGGTGCAGGAAGGTCGCGGAAGTGCGGGTGATATTGCATTGTTAAAAGTTCAATGTAGCCAGACCATGGAATTCTGTGCAAGGGAAGCTATGCAAATCCTTGGTGGTATGGGATACATGCGTGGTAGCCGAGTTGAGCGAATCTATCGAGAAGTTCGCGTTAATGCGATTGGTGGCGGTTCGGAAGAAATCATGCGTGATCTAGCCGCTCGCCAGTTCGGGCTTTAAAATATTAATAGGATGTTAACTTATGATTTTAACTGAAGAGCATGAAGCGATTCGCGCAACTATTGCGCAGTTTATCGACAAAGAGATCAACCCTTACGCTGACCAGTGGGAAGAAGAAGGTATTTTCCCCGCTCATGAGTTGTTCAAAAAAATGGGCAATCTTGGTTTGCTGGGCATATCTAAGCCTGAAGAGTTTGGTGGCATGGGTCTTGATTATAGTTATCAGGTCGTTTTTGCTGAAGAGTTAGGGCGCATTCGCACGGGTGGCGTAGGCATGGCCATTGGTGTGCAGACTGATATGGCAACACCAGCGCTAGCTAAACATGGTAGCGACGAGTTGCGTCGTCAATTTTTAATGCCAGCAATTGCGGGTGATATGGTCTGCTCTATTGCCGTCTCTGAGCCCCATGCGGGCTCTGATGTGGCTGCCATAAAAACCACCGCTAAAAAGAATGGTGACGACTATATTATCCAGGGTACAAAAATGTGGATCACTAATTCTACTCAGGCTGACTTTATTTGCCTGCTTGCCAATACTAGTGATGAAGGGCGTCATGCTAATAAATCGCTAATCGTCGTGCCTATGAATCTGCCGGGAATATCTCTTTCAGAAAAGTTGAATAAACTCGGCCAGCGTTCTTCAGATACGGCGCAGATATTTTTTGATGACGTGCGCGTTCCTCAACGTTATTTGATTGGTCAAGAAGGTGCAGGCTTTCGTTACCAGATGGAGCAGTTCCAGGAAGAACGGCTGTATGCTATGGCCAGTAACTTAAAGATGATGGAGTTTGTGATTGACGATACCATCGAATACACCCGCCAACGGCAAGCCTTTGGCAAGTCGATTCTTGATAATCAGGTGGTCCATTTTCGTTTGGCAGAGCTACAGACTGAAGTTGAGTGCCTGCGAGCATTGACCTATGCCGCTGTTGAAGGATACATCAACGGTCAAGACGTTACTTTAAAAGCCTCTATGGGTAAGTTAAAAGCAGGGCGGTTACTCCGAGAGGTAACCGACAGTTGCTTACAGTATTGGGGTGGTATGGGTTATATGTGGGATAGTTCAGTGGCTCGCGCTTATCGAGATGGCAGACTAGGCTCTATTGGTGGGGGTGCTGACGAGGTGATGTTAGGTATTATTGCAAAGCACATGGGCATTTTACCCAAGCGACAATAAAAAAATGCCCCCTTATGTGAATAGGGGGCATTTCAAGTGTCTAGCGGTTAGATTTGGCTTAAGCTAGAATCGGAGCCAGCTTCATAGCGATACCCATATCACCTTGAATTTTTAGCTTTCCAGACATGAAAGCGGCTGTGCCATCTAGATTACCTTCTGCCATTTCCATAAAGTTTTCAATGCTAATAACCATCGTACATTGGGTATCTGCATCCTCATTACTAATGGTGTTGGGTACCTTAGTCGCATCCAAAACAATAAGACCATCATCACCAAAATCAAACTTCAAGGTCGCACCTAATCCGCAATCTTCGCCTACTTTTTCTTGCAATCCTGCTGTTACTATTTCAAGTGACATACTAATGCTCCTCTCAATAAAAAATTATAATATCCGCAAATAGTGCGGTGTGCTCCTCGATACAATACACACTTTAAGAACCACGGCCAACAAAATTAATACCTAAAGTGCAGTCCTGAGACTACCATTGATACAGCGTTTTTGGCTGTCGCGGTAGTGACAACCTTTCCCATGACGACGGCTATTAACAGACAACGTTTAGGGTAAGATACAACCCAGACCTTATTTGGCGCAGTTGATCGATAAGTTGGCATCTTAAGCTAAGCCTGTGGCTGAGTTTAAGGCTACTTTACAATGCCAAAGCCCACTAATATTTGGATTTAAGCAATGACACCGTCTAACCCAACTATCGATGTGCGTCCTGGCGAAGAACTTGACCCCAAACAGCTGGATCTAGTGCTTAAGGAAGTAATTCCGGGCTTGCAGGGCGCACCGAATATTAAGCAGTTTCCTTCTGGAGCCTCTAATTTAACTTACCTCATTGGATATGATAATCGTCAGTTAGTATTGCGCCGACCGCCGCCTGGTGCCAAAGCCGCCGGCGCACATTCGATGATTCGCGAGTATCGAGTCATTAGAGCCCTAGAAAAAGAATATCCCGCTGTTCCTACGGCGATTTTTTACTCAAATGATGAGTCTATGCTGGGTTCTGAGTTCTATCTTATGGAGAAGATAGACGGGGTGCTAGTTAAGGACAAAATACCCGCCGAGTGGCGCTTTACCAACAAAGACCGCAATCGGTTTAGCAAGATGGTGTTTGATAAACTGATTGAACTGCATACCGTCGATTTTCAAGCTGCCGGCTTAGGTGATTTTGGCAAGCCTAAAGGCTATGCTGAGCGACAGATATTGGGCTGGAACAAGCGCTTCGCTAATGCTCAAACCCCCGATGTTCCAGGCTTTGAAGATGTGCGAGAGTGGCTTGAAGCTAATATTCCTGATGAGACTACCGGTAATTTACCCGCGGCGCTGATACATGGTGATTACCGGATTGATAACCTTATGCTAGAGCCTAACGACCCGTTCAAAGTCGTTGCGGTGCTGGATTGGGAAATGGCCGCACTGGGGGACCCATTAATGGATCTGTCCAATGCTTTAGCCTATTGGGTCCATAAGAATGACCCTCCGGCGCTGCAGGGTATCCTCAAGCAACCTTCAGACGCACCTGGGATGATGCGTCGCGAAGAGATCATTGATTATTATGGAGATAAAACCGGATTCGACACATCAAATTGGGATTTCTACGAAGTCTACGGGTACTGGCGACTTATCGGTATTTTACAGCAGTTGTATTTTCGCTATGTAAACAAACAAACTCAAGATCAACGCTTTGCTAATTATGGACTGAGTATCACTCATCTTGGTGAGTACTGCAGAACATTAATTGCAAAATCTTCATTATAAGTATTAGAACAATAAAACAGGGATTGTCAAAATGGATCAAATAAAGTCGCCCCCTCGCGCAACCGGAATATTAGTATTCTTATTAGCCCTTAATATTTTAAATATGGTCGATCGAACGCTTATTACTAGCTTTGGTCCAGCGATTATTAATGATCTTAATTTGAGTGATTTTCAGTTTGGCTTGTTGACAGGGCTGATCTTTGTGTTTTTCTATTCCATTATGGGCCTATTTATGGGCGCTCTAGCTGACCGGGTTCATCGCCCCCGTTTAATAGCAGCGGGTCTTGTGTTGTGGAGTGCGCTCACCGCCTTGTCGGGTGTGACAAAAAACTTTGTGCAGATTGGCATGGCGCGCCTATTTATTGGTGTCGGAGAGTCAGCTATGACGCCATCGGCTATATCCATGATTGCTGACCTATTCCCTAAAGAAAAAAGAGGCACCGCCATGGGTATTTATTACCTTGGCGTGCCTTTAGGCGCGGGGGGTAGCTTTGTTGTTGCTGGTATTCTTGGTCCAATGATCGGCTGGCGCAATTGCTTTCTTTTATTGGGCGTGACAGGGCTTGTCTTAGCGATGGCTCTATTGTTTTTGAAGGACCCGAAACGTGGTGCGATGGAAGAAAAGGGTGCTGTAGTAGCGGAAGAGCATGAGGCAGAGTTAATGACTGGCAATTGGCGGAGCGTTGTTTACGAGGTGTTCTCGGTGGTCAAATCTACGCCAGCCCTAGCCTGGACAATGATTGGTGCGGTGTTTTTACATATACCGCTGGGCGCAGGCCAGTTTGCCATCGTCTGGTTGGAGCGAGAGAGGGGCTTTGGCCCCGGAGAGATCAGTGCCACCTACGGGCTCATCTACATTGTATTTGGTACAGCGGGTACTTTTTTGGGCGGCATTCTGAGTGATTGGTACCAGGCTCACTATAAGGGCGGGAGAGTAAGGTTTCTGGCGTACTTGATGCTGGGACTAACGCCCTTACTCATTTCCTTTCGCTTTGTTTCACCCTCGTCAGTCATGTTCTATGTCGCCATGGCGGCCGGTATGTTCAGTGTAAGCTCATTTTATGGCCCAGCATTTTCAACGGTGCAGGACCTTACCCCCGTGCGGTTGCGAGGTGTTATGACCGGCTTGCTGCTGGTGGCCTGTAATCTTCTAGGACTGGGTATCGGGGCGATGATGACAGGGGTTCTCAGTGACGTCTTTTCGGCCAATTCGGTTTTTGAGCCCCTAACTAAGGCCTTATTAACGGCTGATATTCTAAGCTGGGCAGCACCGGCAAGCTTTATCATGGCGTCGATATATCTCGAAAGGAGTAAATCTAAGGTCTGAGCGCTGAATTTGGCTAAATAAAAATTGGCATGGGCTCTAATGTTGATGGCATACAATCCAAAGACTAAATAACCATAGCAAAGTACTATTCATGGAGTTATAGCTACGGTTTGGGATATTTCTAGGAGTAGTCAAGATGAGTGAGAAAATCATTCGCATTGCGGGTGCTAGCGGCTTTTGGGGCGATGCTGTACGAGCGACGCCGCAATTATTAAAAGATGAAAACGTAGACTTTATCGTCTATGACTACCTTGCCGAAATTACCATGTCGATAATGGCCCGTGCGCGGGCCAAGGATCCAGACGCTGGCTATGCTTTAGATTTTGTCAGTGCGGCAATGAAACCCAACCTCAAAGAGATTGCCCGTCAGGGTGTGCGTGTTGTATCTAATGCAGGTGGCGTCAATCCTCAGGCATGCGCCAATGCGCTACGCGTTGTGATTGCTGACTTAGGTTTAAGCCTCAAAGTTGCCTGCATATTGGGCGATGACATGATTGGCCAACGAGATAAAGTTGCAGCCCATGGCTACAAAGAAATGTTTTCTGGTGCTGATTTTCCTGAGGTAGAAAAAGTCGCCAGTATTAATGCCTATTTGGGTGCATTTCCGGTCGCTCGTGCGTTGAAAGAGGGCGCCGATATAGTGGTTACCGGGCGCTGTGTAGACAGCGCAGTCACTCTGGGCGCCTGCATCGACGCCTTTGGCTGGAGTCGTGATGATCTTGATCAGTTGGCTATGGGTTCTCTTGCTGGCCACATCTTGGAGTGCGGACCACAGGCAACTGGGGGCAACTTTACTGATTGGGAGCTATCTAACAATCTTGAAAATATTGGCTATCCAATTACAGCAATTAAAGCCGATGGCAGCTTTGTCTGCTCTAAGCCTGAGGGGACAGGTGGTCTTATTTCCGTAGGCACCATCGCAGAGCAGATGGTGTATGAAATTGGTGATCCCCAAGCCTATATATTACCGGATGTTGTATGCGACTTCTCCAACGTGACCTTGACTGAGGTTGGTGAGAATCTTGTCGAAGTGACAGGCGCCACTGGGTTGCCTGCACCAGACACCTACAAAGTCTGTAGCACCTACGCTGATCAGTTCCGTGGTGGGACAACTATGACCTTTTATGGTTTTGATGCCGACAAAAAGGCTAATAAGCTGGCCGCGGCTATTTTTACTGCCTCACGAAGAACTCTAAAAATGTTTGGTTTAGACGATTATAGTGAAACGAGTGTTGAGTTAATTGGCGCTGAAAGTCAGTACGGCGCTAATACGGCTGTGGCCAATTGTCGAGAACTATCTATGAAGATTGCCGTAAAACACGCAGATCCTGCGGGTATCAGCGTACTTTTAAAAGAATGCGTGGGTCTTGGCTTGGCAACACCACCGGGTTTATCTGGCTTCGCTGGGGCGCGCCCTAAACCATCACCAGTGGTAAGGCTGTTTTCCTTCGCACTACCTAAAGGCAATATGCCAATTCAGATAGAGTTCGACGGCACCTATATTGACTGCCCAGATACATTGGGCACCGCGCTCAATAGAGATCAGATTACACGTCCACAGCCGCCAGCAAAAATACCGGATACTGATAGGGTTGAAGTGCCCCTTATCAAGCTGGCATTGGCGCGTAGTGGCGACAAAGGTAACAAAGCCAATGTCGGCATCATTGCTCGTGATCCTGAGTACCTGCCTTACATATACGCAGCCTTAACTGAGCAGGTGGTTGCTGAGCGCTTTGCGCACTTTTTACCTGAGGGAGCAGCGCAACAAAGTGCCTGCTATGTAGAACGTTACCTAATGCCAGGCTCTAACGCGATTAACTTTTTGATCCATGATGTACTTGGCGGTGGCGGCATGGCGAGTATTCGCAATGACGCCCAAGGAAAGGGGTTTGGCCAATTAATGCTCGACGCACCGATTCGAGTCAGTGCAGCGATTGCGGGAAAAATTAGCCAATAAAAATTACCCTATAAGATAGATGGAGAAAGCCAAATGGCAGTATTTACCTCAAAAATAAACACTAGTTCAGAGACCTTTTTACGTCAACGTAAAGAGATGCTAGAACTTGTTGATAGACTTAATGAGCTTAATGCACGGGGTCGTGCAATCTCTGAGGCGCGCAAGCCGCGCTTCGATGCACGAGGCCAGTTAACACCAAGAGAGCGTTTGGCACGACTGCTTGATCCTGGCATGCCATTTTTAGAAGTCGGCAATCTTGCTGGCTACATGCTGGACAGCAAGAAAGAAGAAAAATCTATTCCTGGTTCAACGGTTATCTCCGGTATTGGCTTTATCTCCGGAGTGCGTTGCATGGTCGTGGTAGACGACAGCGGCATAAAAGCGGGTGCATTGATGACCGGTGGTGGTTATCGAATTTCTCGATCTGAAGAAATAGCCCTTGAGCAAAAACTTCCCTTTGTCCACCTGGTTGAAAGTGCTGGCGGTGACTTGCCTAACTATACCGTTGAAGGCTTTAGTCTGGGCGGCAAGCTCTTTGGTAATCTTGCCAAGCTGAGTAAAGAGGGTATTCCGGTTATTTCTATCCTTCACGGTTCTTCCACTGCGGGCGGTGCCTATATGCCAGGTTTAAGCGACTATGTGATAGCCATCAAGGGCAGGGGGCGTGCGTTTTTGGCGGGTCCACCTCTTCTGAAAGCGGCCACTGGTGAGATCGCGACAGAAGAAGAGCTAGGTGGAGCGGAGATGCATGCCACAGTCTCAGGTTTGGCAGAGTATCTGGCTGAAAATGACGGTCACGGCATTCAAATTACCCGCGAGGTAATAGACCGCTTGCAATGGAACGACAACTGCCGATTACCGGCTAAACGGTCCTTTGAAGAGCCTATTTATGATCCCGATGAGCTGGCTGGAGTCATTCCAACAGATTATAGAACTCCATACGATATGCGTGAACTAGTAGCTCGCGTGGTCGATGGGTCTGATTTTCTCGATTTTAAACCTCGCTTTGGCGCCTCCACGGTCTGTATTCAGGCAGAAATTTTCGGTCAAGCTGTCGGTATTATCGGCAACAATGGCCCGATTGATCCTCAGGGCGCTAACAAGGCCACTCAGTTCTTACAACTGCTAGATCAGGCCAATATCCCAGCGCTGTTTTTCCAGAATACCACAGGCTATATCGTGGGCACCAAATCAGAGCAGGCGGGCATGATTAAGCATGGCTCTAAAATGATCCAGGCGGTGCGCAACCTTGAAGTTCCACGCATTACCATGATGACCGGCGCAAGCTTTGGTGCGGGCAACTACGGCATGTGCGGGCGCGGTTATGATCCCGACTTTCTCTATACCCTCCCTAACGCCAAGATGGGGGTAATGGGTGGTGAGCAAGCGGCTAAAACTATGTCGATGGTTGCCCGGGGCAAGGCTGCCGCTATGGGTGTAGATCCAGATGAAGAGATGTTGGCGCAGCAAGAGAAAATGTTGGCTCATATGTTTGATTCTCAGTCTGATGCCTTTTACACCTCAGGCCACATGATGGATGACGGCATGATTGACCCGCGAAACATGCGAAATACTCTAGGTATGTTACTTGAGACGATCCGTGAAGCTCGTTGCCGAGTGGTTCGCCCCAATAGTTTCGGAATCGCGCGGCTGTAATCCCCTAAATTGAATGAGCAGAGAAATTATGAGCGAATTTTCAAAAACACAACTGCCAGAGACCCACTCGTTAATTTTGGATCGTCAGGGCTCCGTTCTAAAGATTTGGTTCAATCGACCTGAAGCTAAAAATGCACTAAATGCAGCAATGACTAATGAGTTGGTCGCGGTGCTTGGCGCTGTAAGAGACGACCGCAGTATTCGGACCATTGTATTGCGCGGGAAAGGTGGCTTTTTTTGTGCTGGCGGCGACATTAAGGGGTTCAAGTCGGGTATGCAAACAATTGATGCCCGGGAGGTCGCTAAAAGTAATCGTTCCTTCGGTGATGTTATGAGTATGTTAAATGAGCAGCCCCAGGTGGTGATTATTTTGGTCGAGGGAGCCGCTATTGGTGGCGGCCTTGGCCTTGCCTGTGTTGGCGATGTGACCTTGGTGACTGCCGATGCTCGATTTCGCTTGAGCGAGACTAGTCTGGGTATTCCTCCGGCGCAGATTGCACCCTTTGTAACCGAGCGTATTGGTATAACTCAAGCTAGGCGCCTAATGCTCACTGGCGCTCATTTTAAAGGTGAGGAGGCAGTCAAACTCGGTATTGCACACGGTGTGGCAGTTGATGCAGATGATCTAGATGTTCAATGCTCGGCTATCTTACAGCAAATTAGTGCCTGTGCCCCGGGAGCCACTGCGGTTACCAAAGACATTTTATTTGAAACGCTGCGTCGTCCGCGCTCAGAAGCCTTAGATTTCGCCTCTCGCGCTTTTGCTCAGTGCATGCTTAGTGAAGAGGGCATAGAGGGCGTGGCGGCTTTTGTAGAAAAGCGCAAGGCCTCATGGAATGAAGAATCTTAGAAACAAAATTTTACAGTAAAAAACTAAAACAGATAGTTAGGATGAATGACTAATGAAGTACTTTAATAGTGTATTAATTGCTAACCGCGGTGAGATTGCTTGTCGTGTCATCCGCACAGCGAAAGATTTAGGCTATCGCACGGTGGCGGTGTACTCAGATGCGGATGCGGATGCGCCCCATGTCCGACTAGCAGATGATGCGGTGCGTATTGGTCCGGGACCCGTCGGTGAATCCTATTTGGTACCTGAATTGATTCTTGCGGCGGCAAAAACTAGTGGAGCACAGTCTATTCATCCGGGTTATGGTTTTTTAAGTGAAAACGCCGCATTTGCCGAGGCTGTTGAGGATGCCGGACTTGTATTTATTGGGCCGACACGCGAAGCGATAGAGATCATGGGCAACAAGGCTGAGTCTAAACGTCGGATGATTCAAGCGGGGGTTCCCTGTGTGCCGGGTTATGAGGGTTATGATCAGTCTGATGAGACGCTGTTGGCGGAAGGCTTGAAAATCGAATTACCACTGATGGTAAAAGCAGCTGCCGGAGGTGGTGGTCGTGGCATGCGTTTAGTGCATGATCAAGCGGATTTAGCTAACGCCATTAAGCAGGCGAGAGCTGAAGCGGTGGGTGCCTTTGGTTCGGGAGAGTTAATCCTTGAGAAGGCAATTATCAAGCCGCGTCACGTTGAAATACAGGTTTTCGCTGACATGCTTGGCAATACAATTCATCTGGGCGAGCGAGACTGCTCAGTTCAGCGTCGCCACCAAAAAGTGGTTGAAGAGGCGCCTTGCCCGATCATGACGCCAGAATTACGTGAAAGAATGGGCCAATCGGCCATTGAAGCGGCCAAAAGTGTCGGCTACCGTGGGGCTGGGACCGTTGAATTCTTGCTTGATGATAGTGGCTTTTTCTACTTTTTGGAGATGAACACGCGACTACAGGTTGAACATCCCGTGACAGAGTTAATTACTGGCTTGGATCTAGTGGCACTGCAACTAAGTGTCGCTCAGGGTCAGCCTTTGGGCCTTACCCAAGACGACATTACCTTGCAGGGGCATGCCATCGAGGTTCGTCTTTATACGGAAGATCCTGGCCAAGATTTTTTGCCAGCATCAGGTCCAGTGGATCTGTGGAGACCTGCGTCTGGCGTGGGTATTCGTATTGATAGCGGAATATGCACAGGACAGGTAATTTCGCCATTCTATGATCCTATGGTTGCAAAGGTGATTGGCTATGGAGCAACTCGCGAAATGGCACGTTTGAAGTTGATCAGCGCTCTTAAGGAAACAGTTTTATTTGGGACGCCCAATAATAAAGATTTTCTTATCGACTGTCTTGAGAAGCAGAGCTTTATTGATGGATCTGCTACCACAGCGTTTATTGGCGAAGAGTTCAGCGACGCAGATCTGGCCACACGACTGCCGTGCTTTGCTGACAGTGCCGTCGCTGCGGTGATCGAGTTAGCTTTGGAGTATGGCCGCCATCATAATCATAGTCTTCTGGTTAGCACTAATCTTAGGAACTGGAGCAGCGCCAGCGCCATGGTGTCCCGCAAGCAGTACCTGTTTGGCGAATTAATCCATGACCTGTCTATCTCGCCTGTTGCAAATAGTGTCGATACCTATCAGGTTACAGATGCCGGTGCACAGCAAAGTGCAGTGGTTCAATTGCTCAGTATTGAAGATAATTTGGCCTCGATAGTGGTCGATGGGCTCAGTTTAATTGCCCTGTTCATGTCTCCTGGGCATGGCCGGATATACTGTTCCATTGAAGGGCGCGGTGCATTTTTCAAAGATATGATTATTTTAGACGGTGCTATTAATGAGGCTGTCGGTGTGGGGCGAGTTGTTGCTCCTATGCATGGCTTGCTATTAGAGGTATTGGTCAAAAAAGGCGATCAAGTACTAAAAGGACAGACTTTAGCGATCCTCGAGGCGATGAAAATGCATTATGAAGTTCAAGCTGAGATAGACGGGATCCTTGATGAGGTCACCGCGATAGCCGGCAAACAGGTGGCATCTGACGATGTCCTTTTCGAAATAAATGGGCCCGAAGAAGCCTAAACAATATTGTGGATTTAATTATGAGTCTCAAACTTTGGCATTGCCCTATGGCCCGCTCAATTCGCCCACTGTGGACCCTTGAAGAAATGGGTTTGGGCTACGACATAGAAGTAATGCAGTTTCCGCCGCGTTTTTTGCATCCAGGCTACACCGAGATTAACCCTATCGGTACTGTTCCGTTTTTCACTGATGATTCGGCAGGGCCCGATGCGGTGGTTGAAATGACCGAGTCAGTCGGTATTAGTCAATACCTTGTCGACAAATACGGTCCCACTGATTTGGCTGTATTGCCCCACGAACAGGATTACGGCATCTATTTAAACTGGTTGCACCGCAGTGACGCAACTTTGACCTTTCCTCAGACCTTGGTGCTGCGTTACACCCTGCTTGAACCAGAGGCAACTCGATTACCCAAAGTGGCGGAAGACTACCGTAAATGGTTTTATTCTCGCTTGAGATCTCTAGAGATGGCAACTGCAGATAGGGAATTTCTCTGCGCAGATCGCTTCACTATTGCTGATATCGCTGTGGGTTTTGCTCTCTACCTGGCTGAGTCTTTAAACTTAGAGGGTGGTTTTAAACCTAATACGCTGGCTTACTACCAGCGACTTAAGGCGCGACCTGGTTTTCAGCGTGCGATCCAGTATGATTCAGCCTCATCTATTGGCCAATAAAAAGAGTTAAGCATGAGCATCCATCCTAAATACCCTAATCTCTTTGCGCCCTTAGATTTGGGTTTCACCCGGCTTAAAAATCGTGCATTAATGGGCTCAATGCACACAGGATTGGAAGAGGCAGAAAATGGCTTTACGCGGTTAGCAGAATACTTTGCCGAACGGGCTAGGGGCGGTGTTGGCATGATCATCACCGGGGGAATATCACCCAATCTAGAAGGTGGCTTTGGCGCTAAATTATCCACGCCCGAAGAGGCTGACGAACACCGATTAGTCACAGAGGCAGTTCACAACGTAGATAGCGAGATTAAAATTTGCATGCAGATTCTCCATGCCGGGCCTTTAGCGGGAACCGCAAGCTGCGTTGCTCCCTCAGCAGTCGCATCTCGTATCTCTAGGCAAGTACCTATCGAGCTTGATGAGGAGGGGATCCAGAAACAAATTAACGATCATGTGCAATGCGCCAAAATGGCCCAGTTGGCCGGCTATGATGGTGTTGAAATAATTGGCTCTGCGGGTTATCTACTAAGTACGTTTTTAGTGGAGAAAACCAATCAGCGTGACGACCAGTGGGGTGGTAGTTACGAAAATAGGATGCGCTTTCCTCTCGAAATCATGCGCCGTTGTCGTGCCGAAGTCGGCGAGAATTTCATTTTGATATTTCGTATTGCAGCCATGGACATGCTTCAGGGGGGTATGTCGTGGGACGAGGTGGTTCAGCTTGGAAAAGAAATGGAAACTGCTGGCGCCACGATAATCAGCACCCACTTTACCTGGCACGAATCTACCGTACCAACCATCGCAACCATGGTGCCAAGAGCTGCTTTTACAGAGGTTACGGGGCGTTTGAGAAAAGAATTAGGCATTCCAACCATTACCAGCAACCGTATCAACATGCCTGATGTTGCCGAGCAAGTGCTGGTCGATGGTCATGCCGATATTGTCTCTATGGCACGGCCCCTTTTGGCCGACCCAGACTTGGTGAAAAAAGCTTATGAGGGCCGAGAAGATGAAATCAACACCTGTATTGCCTGTAATCAAGCGTGTTTAGATCATACTTTTTCAGGGCGCTCGGTAAGCTGTTTGGTTAATCCGCGCGCAGCTCACGAAACCCTATTGAATTACCTGCCGGCCACGACGCCGAAAACCATTGCTGTCGTGGGCGCCGGACCAGCCGGATTATCCTATGCCACAGTGGCCTCAGGGCGCGGCCATCATGTGACCCTCTTTGATGCAGCAAGCGAGATTGGTGGGCAGTTTAATTTGGCAAAAAAGGTACCGGGAAAAGAAGAGTTTTATGAAACCTTACGCTACTACAGCCGCATGTTAGAGCTCAATAAAGTAAATGTTCAGCTAAACACAAGAGTCACAGCTGACCAACTGCATCATGGCGGCTATGACCATGTAGTTATCGCCACAGGAATTACCCCAAGGGTTCCAGATTTAGAGGGAATAGATCACGCCAGTGTGGTTAGTTATGTTGACGTTATCAAAGGTACTTGTGAAGTGGGCAAGAGGGTTGCCGTAATGGGTGCTGGAGGGATTGGTTTCGATGTATCTGAACTTATTATGCACAGTGGAGTGTCAGGTGCAATTGATCGTGATGTTTTTGCTAAAGAGTGGGGTATCGATTTTGAAAATCACCCTCGAGGCGGCGTCACCGGTGTCACACCCCAGATCAATAAAGCTGATCGACAGGTTTATTTGCTGCAGCGCAAGTCAACGCCAGTGGGCAGGGGGCTGGGAAAAACAACCGGCTGGACTCATCGCATCTCTTTAGCTCAGCGTGGAGTAAAAATGCTCAATGGCCTCGAGTACCAAAAGATAGATGATCAAGGTCTACATATTACTGTTGACGGTTTACCTCAAATTCTTGATGTTGATACCGTCATTGTTTGTGCCGGCCAGCTTTCATCTAGAGACCTCTATGATCAACTGCAGGCGAGGGGTATCGATACCAGTTTGATTGGTGGAGCCTTCGAAGCTGCTGAGTTAGATGCAAAAGCGGCCATTAATCAGGCGAGTCGTCTGGCGGCGGCAGTTTAAAGTATTTGGCAACGGTAAAGTTGCTAGATAGCCTAGTTGTTGTCTGGTTAGGGACACCCATCAGAGACTGTATGCGATAAGATATCAGTGATGAGATCGTCCTTAAAATAGATGCCCTGAAGAACCTCTGTGCCCCGAGAGTAGTCATCTATCCGCTGTAGATGCAGAGAGGGCTATCCTCTAATGATAAGGTGGGCGGCATTCTTGATTGTAAACATGACCGGCCGGCCGCTTTTAAGAGGCTGGTAAACTATTGACCCAACGTATGCCATAACTTAAAGTATAAACCAGCATTTATATCAAAGGAGTTAAGCCAGTGGATATTAAGTTTTCAGCAGAAGATATTGCATTTCGTGATGAAGTTCGAGAGTTTTTTGCGACAGAATATAACGCAACTGTTTCTGTACAACTGGGTGGGAGTCTGGGGACTGACTACAAAAGTGGCATTGTTAGCTGGCAGAAAAAGTTGCACGCCAAGGGTTGGATAGCACCGGGCTGGCCCAAAGAGTATGGCGGTACTGGCTGGACAGCCACACAAAAGTTTATTTATGAAACCGAACGCGGCCTAGCGGGTATTCCCGATGTAGTACCCTTTGGTTTGAAAATGGTTGCCCCCGTCATCTATACTTTTGGTACGGAAGAGCAAAAAGCACGGTTTTTACCAAGCATTTTGAACAGCGATGACTGGTGGTGTCAGGGCTACTCAGAGCCGGGTGCGGGCTCAGACTTGGCCGCACTAAGCACTAGCGCTGATTATGCAGGCGACAACTACATTGTTAATGGTCGTAAAATTTGGACCACCTTTGCCCAGTATGCCGATTGGATTTTTTGTCTGGTGCGCACCTCTAAGGGGATTCGTCGCCAAGAGGGTATTAGCTTCTTATTGATTGACATGAACAGCCCCGGTATCACCGTCAAGCCTATTGTTACTATCGATGGTAAGCACAGCCTAAACGAAGTGCTCTTTGAAGACGTTGCTGTGCCCACGGAAAATCTTATTGGTGAGCAAGACAAAGGTTGGACCTACGCCAAAGCCTTATTAGCCCATGAACGCACTGGCATGGCCGAAGTAGCTGACTCTAAGCGTATGCTTGAAGGTCTTAAGCAACGCGCTGCGGCTGAAGTTAATGGTGGCAAGCCGATGATAGAAGACCCGGTCTTCCAAATGCGCATGTCAGACATCGAAATGGAGCTTATGGCGCTAGAGTACACGGAACTACGTGTATTTGCTTCCATGGCAGCCGGCGGCATGCCAGGGCCCGAGTCTTCATTATTGAAAATTAAAGGTACTGAAATTAGCCAGGCGATTCACGAGCTCCAACTGCAATTGGCAGCCAATTATGGTGGTGCATTGTCCAGCGAACTTAGCAGCGACGAGCTAGGCCATGATTTCGCCGCAGAAGCTCGCAGCAAATACATGTACGGTCGCGCAGCCACCATTTATGGCGGTTCTAACGAAGTACAGCGCAATGTTATTGCCAAAGCCGTTCTCGGCCTATAATGGGGCTACTAAAGGCCTCTAGAAAGTTTCCAGGAGTTTAGATAGATGAATTTTGAGTTTTCCGAAGAACAAACGATGATCAAAGACAGTGTTTCGCGCTTTGTTCGTGAACAGTACGACTTTGATACTCGCCGTGGCATTATTGCCTCAGACGAAGGTATCAGTCGTGAGTTTTGGACAATGTTTGCCGAGCTTGGCTGGCTGTCAGTCCCATTTGCCGAAGAGTACGGCGGGTTTGGCGGCAACGCTGTTGATATAGCTGTAGTGATGGAAGAGCTAGGTAAAGGCATAGTCGTTGAGCCCTATGCGTCCACCGTAGTGGTGTTTGGTGGCCTGTTATCGGCGTCGACGAACAGAGACCTTAAAGAACAAGTCATTCCAAGTGTTATTGAGGGTAATTGCCTAGGATCTTTTGCCTATGTGGAGCCTCAATCGCGTTTTGAAATGACCGACGTAAAAACCACTGCAACGCCAAATGACAGCGGTTATACGCTCAATGGCGTAAAAACTGTGGTAGCCAATGGCGGCACCGCCAACAAGTTTATTGTCAGTGCCCGCACTAGCGGCGAGCAGTTTGACCCTAGTGGTATCAGCCTGTTTTTGGTTGACGCTGAGTCTCCCGGAGTTGAGGTTAAAGCGTACAAAATGATGGATGGGCAGAGTGCTGCTACTGTTACTTTTGTCGATGTCAGCGTTACCGAGAGCCAGCTGCTAAATACAGTAGGTGAGGGCATGGACCTTGTTGATAGAGTCATGCCGCAAATCTTAATTGGTTTGTCCGCAGAAGCACTTGGTATTATGGCCACACTTAACAGCCTGACCGTAGACTACACCAAGACACGTCAGCAGTTTGGTACGCCCATTAGCTCATTCCAAGTATTGCAACACCGCATGGTAGACACCTTTATGGCCTGTGAGCAGACCAAGTCGTTGCTTTATCGTGGGCTTTGCGAGTCAAAAAGTGTTGCAGAGGGCGAAACCGCCGCAGACGCGCTGGCTAAAACCGTACACGCCCTAAAGGCGACAGTGGCTCGTTATGGTAAAACCATCGGCGAAGAAGCTATTCAGTTGCACGGCGGCATTGGTATGACCGACGAGCTTAATATTGGCCACTATGTCAAGCGGCTAATGATGATTAATACGACGTTTGGCGATGGTGACTTTCATCAAAAGAAGTTTAATCAGTTAAGCTACTCAGTCTAAGCATGACACTAGTCATTATAGCGGTCACCACCATTGTTATTGTTATGGGCGGTCTGTGGCTACAAAAAGATAAGCTTGCGCAATATGACCTTCCCTCTGGGAAGGTTTTTGCGTTTAAAGACTTGGAAACTCGGTCCGCCAATACCATGGCGCTAGAGGCTATTTACAGTCAACTTAAGGGTAGCTCTGGCCTATCAGAAGTTATGCCTTGGAAACAGCGAACAAAATACCTTCGCAAGGTCATGGATGAGTTTCGAAGCCATATACCCATCGTTAGCGCCTGCACACAAACTGACGCAGACGGAGTTCCTGCTGAATGGGTTATAGCGCCAGGCGCTGACACCAACCGCCGCCTTTTGTATATTCACGGTGGCGCTTTTATAGCGGGCAGTCCCACAAGCCATCGAGTGATTACCAGTAAACTCTCAGAAATCAGCAATAGCGCAGTATTAGCAATAGACTATCGCTTAATGCCAGAGCACAAGAGAATGGAATGTGTAGAAGACTGCCGCATCGCTTATGACTGGCTGTTGGGCAACGGTGTAGACGGACCATCAAAAGCTACATCGATATATGTGGCCGGCGACTCAGCCGGGGGCAACCTAACTCTGTCACTACTAGCTTGGGTAGGCGACACGCAACGCCGCCAACCGAATGCCGCCGTCGCACTGTCACCAGTGACCGACATGCGGATGGTAAATCCCAGTATCAAATCAAACCTGCATTCCGACGTTATGCTTAAGCCGTTGGCCAAAAGACTGTCCAAACTGCCGCGCTGGCTGATGGTCGTGGGTGGTTACTTTGTGGCCAAACACAACCCCCTCGACCCTGTAATTTCGCCCCTACTAGGTAATCTAAGTGGTCTTGCTCCGCTGTTGATACAGGCCAGCGAGATAGAAATTTTAAGAGATGACGCTCGACGTTATGTAAACAAGGCGGCAGTTGCCGGATCAGATGCAACACTCCAACTCTGGCCCGATATGCCCCATGTTTGGCAAATGTTCTATCCAGAATTACCCGCAGCGACGGAGGCCTTTGCAGAGATAGAGGCATTTTTAAAACGTCATGTTTAGATTGGAATTTTAAC
>TARA_B110000503_G_scaffold143369_1_pt1 | contig 23705 bp, 21 predicted proteins | sample TARA_B110000503 | Tara Oceans TARA_B110000503 (sample SAMEA4397472) | marine metagenome | biome: Polar Biome; feature: [SRF] surface water layer (ENVO:00010504); material: water (ENVO:00002006), including particulate matter (ENVO:01000060) such as... | depth 5 m | reverse complement strand
TACTCGCAACAGAAGTGGACAAGAAGTGGGCTATTATTTTATGGTGTTTTTAAACTGAGAACCGGTGAAATTGATACTCCTTTATCCCTGTAACCGTCAGTACCAGTAAAGAAAATAATGAATAATCAACTCAGGGAAATTTATGATGCTTTTGCAAAAACCTACGAAGAGAATCGTGGGCAGTTTGATATGTCTGATGTTTTAGATGGCTTTTACTCGACACTAACACTGGAAAATGGAAAATTGCTTGATCTAGGATGTGGAGCGGGCGAGCCCGTTGCCCGTTACTTTACGGATCATAACTGGTCAGTCGTCGGTGTGGATTTTTCAGAACGGATGATTGAATTAGCGTCCAAATATGTACCAGAAATGCAAACAATGCATGCAGACATCAGTGAAGTTGATTTCGAATCAAATCAATTCGACGCAGTCATAGCAAGCTATAGCTTATTTCATATTTCAGTCGACAAGCACAAAGACATGTTTAAAAAATTTCACAATTGGCTTTCTCCAAATGGAAAAGCCTTGTTTACCTATGCAACGGAAGAGTACACAGGCAGTACAACGTTTGACGGCTACAAGAATTTTATGGGGCAGGCTCTATACTATAGCCACAAAACTCCTGATGAACTGTATGTTGACTTGGAGGATATTGGTTTCAATATTGATTCCATCGATTACAGAAATATCGGTGGTGAAACATTTCTGTGGGTTACCGTCAGTAGGCGTCCACGGTAGGCATTAAATTGACGTCCGCACTGGTATCCTCTTAGCCCCATCAGTACCTAGCGTTATGGCAGGCTGGCCACCTTCAGACAATTCCTGGCCCCGTGGCGCCATCGAATCCTATTTCCTTCAGGGTCTCCCACTCTTCGTCAGAGCGCACACCCTCAGCGATCACGATCACACCGATAGAATGACCTACGGTACACAGATTACCCAATAAGTTTTGGTTTGCTGTATTTTCGTTGATGTCGCGTACAAAATTGGCATCAACTTTTAGATAGTCCAAGCCTACATCATGCAGCTCGCCCAGTGCCGCCAGCTGGTGGCCCATATGCTCGATACCGATTTTAGCGCCGTACTCCTTGACCCGGCTGCACAGTAATTTGAAGCCACTGAGATGACGAAAAGCCATTGGTTCGGCTAATTCCATCCACAGTTTTTCTGCTGCATCTGCATGTACAGATAACTGCTCGCTAATCCATTCAGCAAAGGACGGCTCCACCACAGCCGCCACTGACAAATTGACACTAACCGGCTGGCCTGTTTCTTCAATTTTTCGCAGTGCCAGTTGGACCACCTGCTGATCCAACATACGCGACATCTCGAGCCTGTTAACCCAAGGTAGAAATTGGCCAGCAGTAATGAGTTCTCCCTCCCATGCAAGGCGCACTGGCGCTTCAATATGTAACAATCCGCCATCGGTGCCGATGGCCGGAAAGGTGGCAAGCGAGAAAAGGCCCTCGCTAAACGCGTGATCAAATATATCACGCCAATGGACCATCTGTTCTCGCACGGAGGTCAGCAATATATCGCCTTTTGCCGCGACATTAACACGTGAAATTCCTTCGTTAGCAGAGATCAACATAGAACTGTCCAGACGAGTCATGATCCCGCCAATGGTGTCCCCCTGCTGATAGAGGGTCGCAGCAGCAGGCAAGCGCACATCATCATCGATACTGCGGTCTTCAAGGACTGCTCTGAGAGCCTGTTGAATTTCTTTCGCTGCCTGATCCGCTTGCATGGCACGCGGGACCAGAAGTGCGAAATCTGACCCATTCAGACGACAGGCGGCCGAACGACTGTGGTCCGTGACGATACTGTTCAAGCCCGCGCCCATGTCCGCGATCATACTATCAACGAACGTATGCCCATATTTTTCATTGAGTCCCATGAGCCCAGTCAGCCGCACCAGACAAATACTGCCAGCTGAATTAACATCGTCACTGTGTAAGGCCGCATCCAGTGATCTCATGAATGGCTCACGGTTCATCAGTCCGCTCACCTTATCGACATGAGCTTCACGCTGCCATTTTTCAAGGCGCTTGGCTTCCTGCGCCAGCATCTGCCTGATTCTTTCAGACAGGTTATTCATGGAGTTCACTACCTGGCGAAACTCCAGTGTTTTCGGCTCGGGGATGGAAATAAAACGACGTTCGCCAATTGCCTTGGCTTGATCTACCACGTTTTCAAGCGGTCGCAATATAATCTTAAGCAGATAACTGCCCAACGCACCGGCCAGAATCATGACCAACAGAAACACTATCGCCATCTTCTGCGTGCTATGCCACAGCTCAGCATAGGCAAAGCGAGAATGACTGCGCAGTTTAAGCAAACCTACCTGCTGCCAACCCTTCATAACACTGGCAGTGCCCGGCTCCACCTCAATGGGAAAAAGCTTCATAAACCAGTCGGGAGCATCCCCTGTATCTTGGGTATCTTCGCGCAAGATAGTGACCACTCCCTCGGGGTCAGTGAGTTGAATTAGCTCATAAAAACCCGTATCAAATTGCGCTGAGAGAGTGAGCTCCAGCAACACCTCGTCAGCATCCTGCTGCGTAAGCGAAAGAGCCAACGCTGTAGCGTTATCAGAATTCTTCATGCTTAACTGCTGCTGGAGATAAGTCTTCGCAGAAAGACTACTCACGATAACGCTACCCACAAACACAAGGGTCAACAAAAATATGACCGCCAGCCAAAGTTGTTTATATAAAGACATATCAGTACTCCCTTGCATTCATGGCTCAACCCAACCCTTCTGCTGCTGCACGCTGAAGCACATCGCGCCAGCGTGAAAGCTTGGCCCCAGGATCGGTGGTAGCCGTCGCCGCGGCACCTCCAACCCATAAACCATTGCTGTTGAACCCATAGACGGGTGTCAGGTCTTTTCGACTGGACGCTGGACGCACTGAGCGGATTAGGTTATCAAGAATCATGGGGTCGGCTGAAGGAGCGGCATAATAAGCCAACACCATGTGCGCTGCGTACACATTGCCATTGCGGCCATCCATTCGCGCCTTGACATAGGTAATGCGCAGTCTATTCACATCAACACCGGCCAGGATCAGGGTTGCATACTTGGCGATGGCAAAATCCTCGCAGTCAACCTCGCCATTACCCATGGTCTCTAGCGGTGTCGCCCAATAGTCTTTTTGCCCCCAAGCCTCAGGGTCTTCCACCCAGCGAATCTTCGAGTTGAAGAAATGATTTACCTTGACCAGTTTCTGCTCGTCTGGGAGATCCCGAATATCGTCAATCATGACGCGCCACTGAGCCACTAGGTCAGCCGCATTTTGGCCATACCGGCTCAGCGCCAAGGCTTGCATGCGGTCTAGATCAGGCTTCGCCAGCACCAGAGTGCCGGTCAACAGAGACACAATAACTAGCCAGCGCAGGATATTGATGCCTAAAGGCATATTCAGCGGTCCATATTAAGTATGGTCGTTTACAGCAAGGCTAATAGAGCCGGAGTACGTGATAGCCAGCTGCGCACGCCTCGAAAACGTGTTTTCGTTCAGCGACAGCCTATAGTGCCACAAATCAACACTATAATGTCCCGGCACGCAATGGCTCAATGACTCAATGACTATCTGAGCTTGGACTCCACAAAAGTGGTCAGACTACCCACCGTGGCGAAAACATCGGCACTAATCTCATCATCATCAATCGTAATACCATATTGTTCTTCAAGACTGGCCAAGATGCCAATAACAGACATGGAATCCATTTCAGGTATTGCGCCCAAAACGGGGGTATCCGGGTGTGCCATGATAGCACCAACAGGAACACCCAGATTTGACTGCAGGATCGCGATGACATCTGACTGAATATCCATAACTCTCTTTACTACCGTTGAATGCGTTATGTGGGAGAATGGAATGGAAATAGCTGCAATTAACCCATCAAATAGCACTATGCTAACCTTGCACCAAAATCTTCTCAAGGTAGAATTTTGACCCGAAACGCTTTCGCGGTGACCTTTAACTACAACAGCAGATAAATCTGTGTCGCTCAACGATGGAAATGATTTTTCTGGAACTCAGTGGGCAATGACAGATCTCGCGCCAACACCACCAACAGTAGCCGTCACAGTCGCCACACTTTCAATTTTGCAGCTTCTAATTCTTCCCGATCTAAAACAGATTTGAGATCTATCAACGTGGCGCCTTCGTCCATCATCTCTCCATACTCCGCTGCGCTCATTTGAAGGTATTGCGCATGCGGAACAGCAAGAATAACTGCCTGACAGCCTCTTAAATCCTCTCGCTCGCAAAGCGCTATCCCATACTCTGAAAGCGCCTCTGCGGCATTAGCCAGAGGATCGTGCACCATTACTTCACAACAGTACTCCAGCAGCTCATCGATAATGTCCACCACTTTGGAGTTACGCAAGTCGGGGCAGTTTTCCTTAAATGTCAGACCCAGTACAGCAATCTTAGCGCCACTCACCCGGTGGCCGTGCTGCACCAATCGCTTGACCGTTTGCTCAGCCACAAACTTTCCCATATTGTCGTTTGTCTTGCGTCCAGCTAGAATAACTTGCGGATGATGGCCAACCGTCTCTGCCTTATACGTCAGATAGTAGGGGTCGACACCAATACAGTGGCCTCCGACCAAGCCAGGCCGAAAAGGGAGAAAATTCCATTTGGTGCCTGCCGCCTCCAAAACATCAAGCGTATCAATACCCAGGCGGTTAAAAATCACCGCCAGTTCATTCATGAGCGCAATATTAAGATCTCGCTGTGTGTTTTCAATAACCTTGGCCGCCTCAGCAACTTTAATCGTTGCCGCTCGATGCGTGCCCGCCGTCACTACCTCGCCGTAGAGCGTGGCTATTTTATCGAGCGTTTCCGGTGTATCCCCGGAAACAACTTTGATGATTGTTTCCAGGCGATGCTCCTTGTCTCCAGGATTAATACGCTCAGGAGAGTAGCCAACATAAAAGCCGCCCTCGATGTCAGCGCTATTGGAGCTCCGGCCGGCCCAAGATAATCCCGACGCTTGCTCTAATATCGGGACGCAAATTTCTTCCGTACAACCAGGATAAACCGTCGATTCAAAAATCACGGTAGTCCCGGGTCGTAGATGTGCACCTATGGAGCGGCAAGCACCCTCAAGAGGCGAAAGATCGGGCCGTCGGGCCTCGTCGATCGGGGTGGGCACAACTACGATGATAATCTCTGCCTCAGATAACTTACTAGCATCACTACAAAACTCAAGCATAGTCGCCTGTGCCAACTGCTTGGGCTCCACTTCACCACTTGGGTCGGTGCCGGCCCGATAAAAATTTAGTTTTTCGACATTCAAGTCCAAACCAATAGTGCGACGCAAGCGACCAAAAGCCACTGCCAGAGGCAATCCAACATATCCAAGGCCAACAATTGCTATCGTGTCTAAAGCTCCCATCCGCTATCTATCCTCTGTCTAACTACCCAAAACCCACGGCATCGTTTATGCAAGACTTGTAAGAAGTTCACACGCCGTAATACCCTAGATGCTAGCAAACAGGCCTAAGCAATAAAATGTTTATTATCATTATTCTTGATTGAGCACGCCATTTAGTTCATACAATGGCGCTCTCGTCACTTCTACCAGCATTTACACCAGCGAATCAGAAGTATAGTGTTTGCTTCTGAATATTTCTATCGAGGGACATAACGTGGCATTCGACTTTCTAATTCCCAAATTAGAGACTCAAACCGGCATAGTCGGCAACATCAGCTTTTACAGCTACGGCATCGCTTTGTTCGCCTTTATTGCGCTCGTTATATTCATCTCCATCTCCAGGCGACATAATCCAGTGGGTAACGCCTTGCTGACCGCGAGCATTTTAACCGCGGCATGGGCAGCAGTCGTCGCTATATCAACCTTGCTGGTCAGCCCCATTTTCCTGGCGATACAACTGGCCGAGGCGGCTCGTAACGGCGCTTGGATATTTGTTTTGCTAAAGCTACTTTCCTTACGATTACAAGACACCGATCACATACTGGCAAGCAATCGATGGGTCCCTTGGTATTACCTGAGTTTTACCATGATTGTCGTTTTAATCGTTAGCATTGATTCTCTGCTGAAGAATATGCCTTCACTGGTCAATATTTCCTTGTATGCAAACTCCGGTGGCTGGCTTGCAATGTCTATTGTGACCTTGTTGCTGCTGGAACAATATTACCGCAATAGTAACGATGCTGAACTCTGGCTCACCAAGCAACTGTGCCTGGGTCTAGGTATATTGTTCGCTTTCGACCTTTTTATGTATGCAGAGGGACTTCTGTTCCGCCAGCTGAATCAGAATGTGTGGCAAGCACGAGGGCTTATTAGCGCAATGGCTGCCATCCTAATTGGCATCAGCGTTAGCCGCACTGCTGGCGAAGAGGTTATAGCGAACCAGCAAGCCTTTCGCACTTCAAGACATTTTGCCTTCCATGCTCTCACCTTGATGGCCTCAGGCATCTACCTCATTGCAATGGCCCTGGCAGGCTATTCAATTCGCTATCTGGGGGGCAGTTGGGGTGGCGTATTGCAAATCACATTTTTGTGTGCCGCTGGCTTGACCTTGGTTGTGTTACTGTTCTCTGGACGAATCCGGGCCAGCTTCAGGGTATGGCTAAGCAAAAATTTCTTCAGTTACAAATACGATTACCGAGTTGAATGGCTGGAGTTCACTGAAATTCTTGCGAGCGGCAAGACCGACATCCCTGAAAATATCACCCGCGCTATGGCAAACCTAGCCAAAAGCCCAGGAGGAGTCCTCTGGAGCAGAAGCGATGCTGGACGTTTCACTATTGCGGCCAACTGGGATATGCCAATTCCTACAACGGATATCAATTTAAGCGAACTGCCCGAATGGCTACGAACCAATGAATGGATTATTGATCTACGAGAATGGCAAAGTGATCCAGACATATATCGAAATCTCGCACTGTCCACGATGATAAGTGCTATTCCTAACGCCTGGCTGATTATACCGCTTTTATTTGGCGACAAACTGCAAGGCATTGTGTTGCTTCGCGAATCTGAGGTCGCAGGAGACCTCAACTGGGAGGACAGGGATCTACTAAAAGTGGCCGGCAAGCAGGCAGCGAGTCACCTGGCGCAGTTTCAGGCCGACCAAGCACTGGTTGAGTCGCGTCAATTCGAGGCGTTCAACCGCCTTTCAGCCTACGTCATCCACGACCTCAAGAATATTCTCGCGCAACTTTCTCTGATCGTTGCAAATGCAAAAAAGCATAAGAAAAATCCTGAATTTATTGATGACATGGTTGATACCGTTAGCAATACGGTGGACCGAATGAGCAAATTAATGACGCAATTGCGCAGTGAGACGTTGCGGGCACAACAACAAAAATTCAAACTGATGGAATTGCTGGAAAACGCTGTGGATGCCTGTAAACTTCGTAACCCCACCCCCGAGCTCATAGTGGTGGATAATACGTTAACATTGTCGTGCGACAGTGATCGGCTGCGAACGGTATTTGAACACTTGATACAAAATGCCCAAGAAGCAACCAACGAGAGAGGGGAAGTGACTGTCCGGCTATTGACCGGATCCGGCTTTGCCATCGTGGAAATTGAGGACAACGGCACGGGAATGGATGAACAGTTCATCCGACACCGTCTGTTCAAGCCCTTCGACTCCACAAAGGGCCTGACAGGTATGGGTATAGGCGTATTTGAGAGCCGCGATTTCATTCATAGTCTGGGGGGTGAAATAAACGTGATAAGTGCAGTGGGGCAGGGTTCTATATTCCGTGTGCTCATACCCTGTGTTAACCAAGCGGATGCCGGGCATGCATCCCCAATTTCTTAAGGTAGAATGTCATTGAAAGATCGCAAAAAGAAACTGCTAGTTGTAGAAGACGATAAGGGGCTGCAAAGCCAATTACGCTGGGCCTTTGATGACTTCGAGGTGACTATCGCTGGCGATCGCGCGGAAGCTATTAGCCAGGTGCGTCGTATCGAACCGAATGTCGTTTTACTGGACTTAGGCTTGCCGCCCGATCCTGGCGGTGTCACCGAGGGACTCGCTACCCTGAGTGAAATTCTTTCACTCACACCTGCAACCAAAGTCATCATTCTTACCGGAGATGATAATTACGCCAACGCAGTCAAATCCATTGCACTGGGCGCCTATGACTTTCACCAAAAACCCGCTGACCCCCAAATGCTGGCTCTACTCGTGGACCGCGCCTACCACGTGAATGCACTGGAACTCGAAAATCGCAGACTCCAGAATCATAATCAGAACATGCCTTTAATGGGGATCATCACATCCAGCCCCCAAATGCTCAAAGTCTGTCGTACGATCGAAAAGATAGCCCCTTCAGACATTACCACATTAGTATTGGGAGCAAGCGGAACGGGCAAGGAACTCTGCGCGCGTGCGCTACACGAGTTGAGCCCACGAGCTAACCATTCATTAGTGGCGATCAACTGTGCCGCGATACCGGGGAGTCTACTAGAAAGTGAGCTTTTCGGCTACGAAAAAGGTGCTTTTACCGGTGCAGTGAAACAGACACCAGGGAAGATTGAGTATGCAGATAAGGGCACCCTATTTCTGGATGAAATTGGGGACCTGCCCATGGAACTGCAGGCTAAACTTTTGCGCTTTCTACAGGAAAGAGTGGTAGAACACATTGGAGGGCGTAAGGAAATTCCCGTGGATGTACGTATCGTCTGTGCCACGCACCAGAACTTGGAAGACTTGATTTCAAAGGGTCTGTTCCGCGAAGACTTATATTACCGTATTAGTGACATTGTGCTCGAAATACCAAGTCTCAAGGAGCGTGAAGGCGACACTCTTCTATTGGCCAAATCATTTCTCAATCAGTGGAACAAGGAATATAGTAGTTCGGCAAAATGCTTTTCCGCTGGAGCTATCGCGGCTATGGCAGCCTATGAGTGGCCAGGCAACGTGCGTGAACTGGAGAGCCGCGTAAAACGCGGGGTAATTATGGCTGATGGCAGCCAGATAAGCGCTGAAGGCCTCGAATTGGCCAGCAGTAAGGAAGAGTCCATGCCGGAAACCCTCAAGGTGATACGAGACAAGGCGGACTATAGTGCTGTGCTTCAGGCCATGAGCCACACCAACCAAAATGTAACCGAAGCAGCCAATGCGCTGGGAATTACCAGGCCAACCCTATACAGACTACTGGAACGTATGGGAATACAACACTAGACAGCCGGGCATTGTCGTTGGCACATATTCATCGCACAATCCATCCTATAGTCGTGCTTCAATTAAGCTACAATAAAGACCTCTTGCAGACGAGCTCTCCCCATCGATTTCATCGCAATGCCAGACCTGATTCATCAGTCTATTCCCCACAGTGCGCAGGTCACGCCAGACGCACCCGCGCTGCTGTTTAAGAACCAGACATTCACCTACAGGCAGGTGCAGCACAGGGTGGAGCAGGCCGCCAGCGCACTATTGGGTCTAGGAATCGGTCCTGGAGAGAGGGTTGCGGTGTATCTACCGAAGCAACCAGAAGCCGTGTTCAGCCTGTTTGGCGCCGCGGCAGCCGGCGCCTGTTTTGTGCCCATCAACCCGCTACTTAAACCGCATCAAGTCGCGTATATCCTTACCCACTGCGGTGTCAAAGTATTGATTACGTCTGCCCCACGCCTGGCTTTACTAGTGGGGGTATGTGATACCTGTCCTGATCTACACACGATCGTTCTGGTAGAAGATCAGGCGCCAGAAGAGACGACCCCGCCCCCACAACGGCTTATAGGCTACAAAGCGTTTTGTGACTTATCCGGTGACAATCTGGAGCCGCACCACCGTATCGACACCGATATGGCCGCTATCTTGTACACCTCAGGCAGTACCGGCAACCCCAAAGGTGTAGTCTTGTCCCATCGCAACATGGTAGCCGGAGCACACAGTGTCACCGGTTATTTGGATAATTCCTCTGCTGACCGCGTACTTGCGGTGCTACCCCTTAGCTTCGATGCGGGGCTCAGCCAGCTCACCACGGCCTTTTCAGTAGGTGCTGCCGTCGTCCTGATGGACTACCTACTGCCCCGCGATGTACTGAGGGCGGTGGCGCACTATGGGATCACTGGTTTAGCGGCAGTACCGTCACTTTGGAATCAGCTCAAAGAGCTTGAATGGCCAGTCCAAGCAACACAATCACTGCGTTACATCACTAACACGGGTGGTGCCATGCCAGTATCAACTACCCGGACGCTGCAACAAATCCTGCCGTCGACCGATATTTTCTTGATGTACGGCCTCACTGAAGCCTTCCGTTCAACCTATCTGCCTCCAGATCAGGTGAATGTTCGCCCACATTCAATCGGCAAAGCGATTCCCAATGCTCAGATCCTAGTGATTAACGCAGAAGGCAGGGAGTGTGCGCCCAACGAACCTGGTGAGCTGGTTCATTGCGGCGTACTGGTGAGCCTGGGTTACTGGAATGATCCCGATGAGACAGCTGAACGCTTTAAGCCCTGTCTGCATAGCTCGCCCGAGATTGCCTCCACAGAATTGGCCGTATGGTCTGGCGACCAGGTGATGAAAGATGAGGAAGGCTATCTTTACTTTATCAGCCGCAACGATGAAATGATCAAGACGTCTGGCTATCGGGTGAGTCCCACTGAGATAGAAGACATTATCCACGGCACCGGCCTGGTCACCGAGGCAGTTGCTATGGGATTACCCCATGCTGCACTCGGTCAGGCCATACTGCTGGTCGTTACCCCTGCTCTAGGCGCGAAGGTAGATGACACCCTAAAAAATGCAGTGTTAAGTCGCTGTCGCAGAGAACTGCCGAATTTTATGGTGCCCGCAATAGTCACCGTGCAAGACACTCTGCCCCATAACTCCAACGGTAAAATCGACCGACGCATGCTGTCTGATCAGTATCAAACTATGTTTCAGGATGATTCATCATGAGCAATATAAAAGGTATGGCTGAAACACCAAAGCATGCATCAATGAAGCAGTTCGAAGTCGCAGATAATTGCCTGCGAATAGGCGGACAACCGCTTGTCGATATCGCTAGGCAGGTGGGTAATACTCCCTTTTATGCCTATGACCGCAAGGTGATGCGCACGCAGATAGAGCAGTTACGCGCTGCGCTGCCGGCTGAAATCCACTTGCACTATGCAATAAAGGCCAACCCCATGCTTGAGGTCGTACGGTATCTGGCAGGAATTACTGAGGGGTTGGACGTGGCTTCTGCAGGCGAACTCGAGGTAGCACTAGAGGCTGGCGCTAAACCAGCCAACATCAGTTTTGCCGGCCCAGGAAAATCAGATGCCGATCTACACGCTGCGGTGGACAGCGGGGTGATCATCAACATGGAGTCTAATGCTGAAATGCTGCGTATCGCGGCACTGGCTGAGGGGAATCCCATCCGCCCCCGTGTCGCTATTCGCATCAATCCTGATTTTGAGCTCAAGTCGGCTGGCATGAAAATGGGCAGCGGTCCCAAACCCTTTGGGGTCGATGCCGAGTGCGTGCCAGCAATGCTGGAGACCCTCGGAACACTGCCCTTGGAATTCATGGGATTCCACATTTTTAGCGGCTCACAGAATTTGCGTGAGCAGGCCATTATCGAAGCCCAAACCAAGACCTTCGAGCTCGCCTTCCGTCTCGCTCAATTCGCCCCGTCACCGGTACGTTGGCTCAATATCGGTGGCGGTCTGGGCGTGCCCTACTTCCCCGGAGAACAACGTCTGGATTTAGCCTCCATCGGCGCCAACCTATTACCTCTGATCGAGGCCGCCCGGGGAAAGCTTCCAGGGGCAGAAATCGTAATGGAACTGGGCCGTTATCTGACTGCCGAAGCGGGCATTTACGTCTGCGAAGTGGTTGACAGAAAGGTCTCTCGTGGGCAAACCTTCCTTATCACCAATGGCGGCCTGCACCACCATCTCGCTGCCTCGGGAAATTTCGGCCAGATCATTCGGAAAAACTATCCCTTGTGCCTGGGTAATCGAATATCTGCGGATGATATGGAGGAGGTCAATGTCGTGGGGCCGCTGTGCACCCCACTGGATGTGCTGGGCAATAAGGTTATTCTGCCGCGGGCGGGTCCGGGAGACCTCATAGTGGTATTCCAGTCCGGGGCGTACGGATTCAGCGCCAGTCCAAAAGATTTCCTGAGCCACCCTCATCCGACAGAGATTTTGCTCTAGATTCTCGGCACACTACCATTTCGCATGTTGGAGAATTATTCCTTGGCTCTGAATAGCCACAATCCGTCTTTCTAATCAAACGCCGTCATTGCCTTGAGCATCGTTGGATTCATCAACTCAGGTTAGAGCCTGCTCTAACCCATACGAGTCATAAAATTTTACACTTTCTGAGTATTATCAGTTTTTCACACACCATCAGCCCATTAAGTTGTTGTAAATTAAGGCTAAAGCGGAATTGGCTCGAATATTGCTATAACAAACTAGGCAGCCGCAAATTAGGCTTCCGCCACAGCTGTTTATAGGGCATCATAGGTGATGGATTTAATATTAGTCATTCTCGGCATAGCGGGTTCCGCGGCTATCGTTATAGCCGCTTATGTTGTCGCTGTAACGTCCCGAAACTACGCCTCACAAAATAAGAGGCTTAATGCAATGGGCTCCGCTAAGCCGGCGATGCGCTTGGTACCGCGCAGCTCCAAAGATCGCCGGGATGGCAAGCCGGTGACATTTCCTCTCGCCGCCAACGGCATTCTTGTGGCCAACGATCGTCGCACACAGACTGATAGGCGGGCAGCAGCCTAAACCTCACCACATTGCCGATGGACGCTGCCAACTAAGAACATAAGCTCGCTGGGCCGGTAATAATAGGCACTTTGGGCAAAACTACGAAACTTTAGAACCAATCTGCTGTTTTTTTTGAGCTTCTGTACACGTTTCAACTCACGCCTGTAGGCCGCGGTGACCTCGTCCATGCCAAGGTCTGACAGGGCTCCGCCATTTCCGCCAAGCGCATAGGTGGTGTAGTAACCAGAGGCGGACATTCGTCCATGGGAAATCATCTTAATATGACACCCTCATCCTTAATAGTATTGGCAAGGTCAATAAAACGGTTCAGGCACTCAATATTAATTTGATGATCGGTTTTGATGTCTGTCTTGCCCATGGCTAATCGCGACTCCTAGTTCATCGTGTATAAAGTGCAGTATTTCACCATTTAGTGTGACGTTTGAGCTAATGTTCCGGTGTGATACCGCTACTGCGGTATACTCCATCGCCATGAGCAATGCCCAAAAAATATTACAATCCGTCTTTGGCTACGGATCTTTTCGAGAACCCCAAAGCGAAATCATTCAGACCCTCATCGAGGGTGGTGATGCCCTTGTATTAATGCCCACAGGTGGAGGGAAATCCCTCTGTTATCAGATTCCCGCTTTGGCCAGAGACGGATGTGGCATCGTTATCTCTCCCCTGATCGCCCTGATGCAAGATCAAGTCAGCGCCATGAGGCAACTTGGCGTTCGCGCGAGCTTCCTTAACTCTACGCTGGACGTCAGAGCAGCACGGGCAGTAGAAGGGGATCTACTGTCCGGCCATCTTGATCTACTGTATATCGCCCCGGAGCGCCTGACTCAGGAACGCTGCCTGACTCTACTGCAGCAGGCTGATATCGCGTTATTTGCCATTGACGAAGCACATTGCGTCTCCCAATGGGGACATGATTTTCGCGCTGACTACCTGAAATTAAGTCTTTTGCATCAACATTTCCCCAATGTTCCACGGATAGCCCTTACCGCCACAGCGGACGCGCGCACTCGCGCCGAAATTATTATGCGACTAGATCTGAGCAGGGCCAGACAGTTTATTGCCGGCTTTGATCGACCCAATATCCACTACCGTATCGCACTCAAAGACAACCCCCGATCGCAGTTGCTGCGTTTTTTACAGGATGGGCATCAACAGCATGCCGGGATCGTCTATTGTATGTCCCGCAAAAAAACCGAAGAAATCGCGCTTTGGTTGCAAGGGCAGGGGTTTAACGCCCTGCCCTATCATGCAGGTCTACCCTCTGATACTCGGGCTGACCACCAGACGCGTTTCCTGCGCGAAGATAGCATTATCATCGTTGCCACCATCGCCTTTGGCATGGGGATAGACAAACCGGATGTGCGCTTCGTCGCACACATGGATATGCCCAAAACGGTTGAATCCTATTATCAGGAGACAGGTCGCGCTGGCCGGGATGGCGAACCCTCTGACGCATGGATGATTTACGGGCTGCAGGACGTAATTAAACTGCGACAAATGATGGCCTCCTCCGAGGGTAGTGAAGAACACAAACGGGCAGAGCAACACCGTTTGAATGCCATGCTCGGCCTGTGCGAAATCACCACCTGCCGGCGTGAGGCCCTACTGAACTATTTCGGCGAACCCCAGCCCAAGCCGTGCGGTAACTGCGACACTTGCCTTGAACCGATCGACACCTGGGATGGCACCGATGCGGCCCGTAAGGCACTTAGCGCTGTCTATCGCACCGGACAGCGCTTCGGAGTCAATCACCTGATCGATGTATTGCGCGGGGCAGAGAATACAAAAGTATTGCAGTTTGATCACCACCATCTAGCCATCCATGGAGTTGGAACGGCACTGAACAACAAGCAGTGGCGCTCGGTGTTCAGACAACTCGTAGGCCGGGGATACTTGAACGTCGACATGGAGCGTTTCGGCGCACTGCGCCTGGAGGAGAAATGTCGTCCATTATTACGCGGCGAAGAGGCGATAATGTTGCGCCGCGAAACCACCACTAAAACCGCACGACAGCAAACCAAAACGGCACTGCCCAGTGATATCGATATCACACTATGGGAAGCATTGCGCGAATGCAGACGCGAATTGGCAGAGGAGCAAGGTGTTCCCCCTTACGTTATTTTTCACGATCGCAGCCTGAAAGAAATGTGTAGCGCCCTCCCTCGTAATCCAACGCAGTTCGGACAGATTCCAGGTGTTGGCGAGCGTAAGCTAAAAAAATATGGGGAGGCCTTTTTGCAGGTCATTGAGGGACATCTTCAACACACCTTTGGTGCGACACGTTCGCTGTAAAACCGTTATTCACAATTCGCGTCAAATTGACCAACGGTGTCTAATCGGGTAATTTCAACGCCTAATTCTCAGCGAGGTCACCAGTGTGAGCAAAAAAATACCCCGATCTAACAATGATAATTACAGCCTCGAGATCATAGGCGAGCGTCAGGCCTTCATAGAAGAGAACACACCCGCCAAACTCGAGCACACTAAGCAATTTTCGTTCGATCCTGCTGAGATGGCCGGAAATATCGAGAATATTTTTGGGGTGGCCCAAATTCCCATCGGTCTAGCGGGCCCATTACTGGTCAATGGTGAACATGCCAAAGGCGACTTTTACGTCCCCATGGCGACTGTAGAAGGCACAATGCTGGCCAGTTACAACCGGGGCATGCGCGTCATCAGGGAAAGCGGTGGCGTCATCACCACCGTATCGGGCGAGGCCATGCAGCGCGCGCCTGTCTTTGTTTTTCCCAGCGCGAGGGAAGCCCGCGACTTCGGACTCTGGCTGGATGAACACTTTGAACACATCAAGGCAAAAGCAGAATCAACCACCTCTGTGGGCAAACTGAATGAGATCGAGCACTACCACGCCCATAATATGGTCTTTACACGCTTTGATTACAGCACAGGAGACGCTGCAGGGCAGAATATGACTAGCAAGGCCACCTTCGCTGCCTGTGAGTGGATCAACAAAGAGTTCAAAGCATTATCCCACTACCTGCTGTCGGGAAACTTCGATACGGAAAAGAAAACGTCTTCCGTCAATATGCTAAAGGGACGCGGCAGAAGAGTCACCGCAGAGATCACCATCCCCGCTGATGTGATGAAAAAAAATCTGCGCATTTCGCCGCAGCAAATGCACTATGGACAGGGTATTAGCAACCTGAGTGCTTTTTTGACCAACTCGTCCAACAACGCTGCCCACCCTGCCAACGGTCTCGCTGCTCTCTACCTTGCGACTGGACAAGATGTCGCCAATATAGGCGAGTCCAACCAATGCTCCACCTATAACAAGGTCACTCGTGGTGGAGACTATTATTTTTCCATTACGCTTCCCGCTTTGATTCTTGCAACCTACGGGGGCGGCACTGCCCTACCTACGCAACGCGAATGCCTGCAGATAATGGATTGTTTCGGCCCAGGTAAGGCTCTAAAACTGGCAGAAATCGCTGCCGGACTGGTGTTGGCGGGGGAAATTTCACTGAGCGCTGCGGCTAAGATTGACAAGGAAACTCGCACCAACGAATGGGTTGACGCACATGAAAAACTGGGACGCAACCGCTAGCGATTCCGCACCGCTACACACGATGGACCCCATCGCACCATGAGCCTGAAAATATCTAACCAGGTTAGTATTCCACTGGCGGACATTCAATTTCAGGCTATACGAGCGCAAGGTGCAGGGGGACAGAATGTCAATAAAGTCTCCTCGGCCGTTCACCTTCGATTCGATATCGGAGCATCGTCATTGCCAGAAACGTACAAAGAAAGCCTGAAAAAAATCAATGACCGGCGCATTACCAGCGATGGCATCATTATCATCAAGGCTCAGCGCTTTCGCAGTCAGGAAAAAAATCGTGGCGATGCGCTAGACCGTTTAAGTGCATTAATAAGAGCCGCCAGTGTGACACGTCAACGACGTAAACCCACCAAGCCCACTCGCAGTAGTCAGAGGAAGCGAGTGGACAGTAAAACAAAACGCGGACAGCTCAAATCCCAACGCGGCCGAGTGGACTCTGCCAACCTCTAAGCTAACGACCATCGGAGTTCAGTTATGCACAACAACAGCGAATCTAACAAAACAATCGTCACGCACTTTTTTGACGCACTAAACCGGATGGACGTCCCGTTCATCGTTGATGCCTATGCCGCCGACGGGTGCGTCCAAACTATGGGCAACACGTTGATATCCGGCGTTTTTTCGCGTGAACAGGTGGCGACTTCGGCAGGCGGAATTTTTGACGTATTCCCCGATGGGCTAACCTTTACAGTTCTGAGCATGGTCGGCGAAGGAGACAAGGTCGCTGTCGAAGCGAGTAGCGAAGGAAAACATATTTCCGGGCAGATCTATAGCAATGAATACCATTTCCTGTTCGAGTTCCAATCAGGTAAATTAATGAAATTAAAAGAGTACATGGATACCGAGCGCGTCACGGATGTCCTGTGCGGAGGGCAGCGCCCGCTAAACGCGATATAAAAAGTGTAACCGCAGCTATTAACCCGTCAGTCACTAGGAGACAGCCTATGCAACGTCGCGAATTATTGAAGGGAGTCGCCCTGAGCGGCCTGATCGGAGGCATCCTTGCGCCGACAGTGGCTGCCGTAGCTCAGGGGAAGCCCGGCAGCGCTGCTGCGAAAGCGTTGGCAGAACTGCAACAGGCGCTGGACAACCTGGAAATCGCATTCACAAGCCCCGAATGGAAGTTGCGTACACCGCAAGATTTCGCAGAGGCGCACCGTGTCATGCTCCACGTCCTCATGCACGCGCTGCAGGCCTGGCTCGAAGCGGATCCTGCCAGACCGTTCTTTACCCCTTTTATCAATCAGCACAAGAAGATGCTGGGAGACAACCCTGATGCAAGGTATTACTCAGCGGTTATTAATGACCAGCACAGCTACCGCATTACAGGCAATCTCGCCGGCGCCACCTACACCAGCTTCACCATAGAGTTAGCGGCCGATACCGGCAGTGACGGCATCGGGTCCACCCTCAATGACACCCAGTTCAAGGCGGACGAAAATGGCGATTACGAAATTATTCTTAGCGCAGAAAAAGTCGAGGGCAACTGGATGCCGATGTCTAAGGGTGCCGCCAGCATTACCACACGGCACTATTATGAGCGCGAGCACTGCATCAACAACGATCGCTTACACCACATTCCAGTCGATATTCGCAATCTTGAGTCAGTAGCACCCCGACAATCACCTAATGATGCCGAGATCGCCGCAGGCATCCAGCGCGTCACCACGTTTGTGAGCGGCAACGTGATTACAATGAACAATGAAAACAGTCCATCGTGGGTATCAAGAGTGCCCAATCAGTTTATGCCGCCGAAAAAAGACGACTCCCACGACTCCATCACCTATGCTGCCCGTGACAACGTCTACAGCATGGCGCCGTTTGTACTCGGCCCGGATCAGGCACTGCTGATCCGAGGCCGCTTTCCAAAGTGCCGATTTGCCAATGTGGTGTTATTCAATCGATTCCTGCAGACCCTGAACTACGAGGAACGCAGTATCTCACTGAATAGAACGCAAACTGTGCTCAACGAGGACGGCAGCTTCGACATGATTGTGGCACACCGGGACCCGGGACGCCCTAACTGGTTGGACACCGAAGGACGACCCTACGGCATCATGTTCTGGCGCTTTCAATTAGCTGAAGGGGATATTCCAGCGTTGGAAACCGAAGTTATTACGTTGTCATAGGGCTCTGGCAAAAACGGACAGGCCTCTGCATAGATTAGCCAGCTCAAGGCATTAAGGATCAACTGCCGAAAAACGGGCTGCTCAAAGGATTCTGCCTTGTGTCCCATAGCGGCATAAACACTGCGCCCATCACCCACACAGTTAGCCCACACGACCGGATGATCACCCATTCTCAGATCTCGCTCATAATCCATAAACTTTTGTACTGGGTTATAAGAAGCCTCATCAAGAGAAGCTAAAATGGTGAAGCCCTCGACGCGGGGGCTTTGTTCCCACGAGTACCACTCCTCTTCGTGCTGCCAGATATCGGGCACGTCTAACAGAACCGGGTGTGCCTGATTCTCCATGACAACAGTGGCGCTCTGGAATTGAGGGCCCATGATATGGGCAGTGAAGGTCGCTCCGATCAGATTGTCTGTGTACCACTGCCACTCGGAGTGTGAATCATCACCCGCTGAGTGAATCCCCAGCCATCCGCCACCTGCTTGGAGCCATGACTGAAACTCACCCTCCTGTTCGTCACTGAGCACATCTCCAGAAGCATTCAGAAAAACCACCACGTCAAAACGGGCTAGGTCGTTTTCATTGAACACGGCACCGTTTTCCGTATGGAACATCCCCCACTGCTGAGCTCCCGTTATGGTCTGCAGGGCCTTTACGCCGCCGGCAATACCCTCTGTGTGGCGAAAGCTGTTGGTCTTGCTGAACACCAGAACAGCAGGAGACACCATGTCTGACGAAATAACGGGCGCCACAGTATCGTGATGATGTGATGGAAAAACCAGATGCCAGGCGCCTACCTGCCAGACCACTACCAAAAACAAGCCAACAAGCACCAGCCCGAGCAGCAACACCATTCTCAAAAATCTAGACAGCAAACTTCTGCGTTTGGTCATTTTTTCTACGCCTCTGCATGATTCGTCTGATCAAACTATGTCAATAAAACTAGCTTATCGTGCGTTGATTGGTCTACTTATAATTATTTTGTACCGTCAAACCAGTCGTCGAAGCCCAGTACTGTCGACGGCCCTAAATGCATCTGCTCCAGCACACCATGACCCACCTTATCACCACACGTTGCCTTCACGATCTGCTGGATATGGAGATTCTCCAGCGCCAGCGGATCTAGATCACTGTCCTTCCAGCTTTCGCCCGCTATGGCCAGCTCGCCCTGCCACTTACCGTGGCCCCACTGAGCATGCTGATAACCCAGTCCTTTCATGCGATGCACCAGCACAGGCTCCAGATGCACTTCCATACTTTCACCGGATCTGTCGTGCATGGTAATGACTGCTGAGCAGACGCGCCGAGTGCCTGGAATCATATTGAGCTGATGCTCTACCTTACCCTGCCATACGCGAGATTGAGGGTCGATGGTATCTGGGACCTCTTCCATACTGGGATAGTGTGGCAAAAATGCTTGGTCCGTGTGCCACTGGTAGCCGTTGCCGTCTTCAAACCAACCCGCAAGGCTGCACTCGTTCTCCCAGTGAATCGGCATCCAGCAAAAATGCACGGCCTGATACTCAGCTAAGGGTGCGCCGCCGGTATAGGCATCTCCCACGGGGCGAATGCCCCAAGAGCGGTCCTTCAAACCAAAAGTCGTGCGCCCATCAACCTTCAACTCTTTACCGTCGTAGCGAATCCAGCCTGACCAGAAGCCAAACTGATCGAGACGCGTCGCGTCCATCACGATATGTCGCTCGTTGCGCAGCGTCTGGCGCCCCTCCTCTATACAAGCGGTGCGGGGGGTAAACAGCAGGTCGCACTCTATACCCGTTTCATTGGCCTCTATCAGGAGTCGGTGACGCCCCATCGGCTCCAGTATCTGTAACGCAAAGGGACCTACCGTGGTGTCAGTAGGTTCCTGGGGGGCTCTGCGCGAGCCGTGAAAGGCGTACTGTTGTCCGTCTATAGCCAGACTCAGACTACAATCGAGGATGCCGAGGTTAGCGTAGCGACACATCCCCACACCGAAATAAAAGCTGCCGTCCTGCGCGTGCCCATTATACCAATAGCGGTCATAGAAAAAACGATCGCTCGAAGCGGTATGGAAAATAGGCTCGGCGGTCTGATGAATCGGGTAATCATCAAATTTGGATAGCATAATAATAGACGTCCATAGCATTATTTTGCCCAGCATGGACCACATCGGCGTTATCAACAAGTTGAGATGAAAATACCAGTAAGCATGTATAATAAATCAAACCCAACGCCCGATTGAAAGCAACCTTCTGGCCTAACAGATTAGCTACAAGCGCCAACAGCGGCTTGGTTACAAAAAACGACTGCTACAAAGTAGCTTATTTTGATACAACACGATCGTTGGCCGGCATTTCTTCTCAAGAAAATATCAAAAACATAGAAAATAAATACTATGAATAAAAAATACGACATCCACCCCGACTTCGCAAAATTTCCCGTGATGACCCTAACCTTCAATGTGATACTACTGTGGTTAATTAACACGGCAATGACGTTGCAGTGTTTCTTCGTCAGGCGCTCACTAAAGCTAACGGTCGGCTATCACCTCATCACAAGAGCCGATGGCAGTCATCTGAAGGTTTTCACCCTGAAACCTCATGGCCTGGCAAAACCTGCTCCTGCTCTCGTTTATTACCATGGTGGCGGCTTCGGAATTACTTATGCAAGTCTGCATCTAAAAAGTTGCGAACGCTATGCCAATGAAACGGGATGCATTGTAATCTTTGTCCCTTATCGACTGGCACCCAAACATCCATTCCCCGGTGGCTTCGACGATTGTTACGCTAGCCTAGAATGGGGCATCACAAAAGCTGATAGCCTGGGTATTGACGCGAGTCGCATCGCCGTCGGAGGCGACAGTGCCGGCGGCGCCCTGGCAGCAGGCGTGGCACAAAAATCCCGGGACGAAAAGCTCGTCAAACTCTGCGCACAACTGCTGATCTATCCGGTACTGGATAACACTTGCTCAACGCTGTCTGCAACCGAGTTTATCGACGTACCGGTGTGGAATGCCCGCTCCAACCAATACATGTGGGACATGTACCTGAGCCGCTACCGAGACGCAGCTACCCCTGCCTATGCAGCCCCCGGCCATGGCCAATTGCAGCACCTACCAATGACCTATGTGGAAACGGCTGAATTTGACCCGCTCAGAGATGAGGGTCTACGTTATATTTCGGCCCTGCAACAGCAAGACATTGAGGTTATCATCAACGAGACCAAACAAACGGTGCATGGTTATGATGCCATGGAGAAGAGCGAAATCTCAAAACGCTCAATGCTGGCGAGAATTGCTTTCCTAAATCAGGCATTTGTGCCATCCGATGACTAAATGACGCTATGACTACTTTAGGTAAGCACTGAACTCAATAAAAAAAACACTGCATATCGACACTATCACATTGAATTAATTAACATTTATTATACACTGTGGCGGAGTTAATTTTGATTAGGTAACTTGAATGCAGGCGTTGTGACCAAGATAACCATCATGCGCTTATTGCCTGCTCTGGCTTTCGGCTTGCTTGCCACTATCCAGGCAAGGGCTGATGACTCTGCCCTCATAATCCGCCTCGCTCCAACACTGAACCCCGCTGTGATATCAGAAGCCGTTGCCGCCATGAAATGCGCGCAGAATAATGGTGTTGGACAGTCGGCCAGCCGTCTGGCTATTATCGATTACACCATTCCTTCTCGGCAGCGACGCCTATGGGTAATTGATTTGAACAACCGGGCATTATTGTTCGAAGAACATGTTGCGCATGGTCAGGGTTCTGGTGGTGACATTCCCACCGCATTTTCAGATCGTGAGGGCAGCCATCAAACCAGCTTGGGTTTATTCCTGACACAGACAACCTATCAAGGCGGCAATGGCTATTCACTGAGACTGCAGGGGTTAAGCAAAGGCTTCAATGCATCTGCGATGCAGCGCTTTATCGTTATGCATGGAGCGCCCTATGTGGATCCCGTCGTGGCAAGAGTCCAAGGTCTTCTGGGGCGCTCATGGGGTTGCCCTGCAGTGCGTGCCGAGATTGCGGAATCGATGATTGACACGCTAAAATTAGGCCAGTTTATTTATGCCTACGGACCAGGCACTAAGCAACTCTTGACCTGCAAAAAAGAAAACCTGTCGTTAGCGCATAATGCAACATTACGTTTTGCGAGCATGTGACTCAGATGCGCAAGAAATGAGCATGGCAGACGCACAACGAATTCAAAGGGTTTTGTGAATCCTACAACTGTATTTTTTAAGGAGCATATATTGTGACGTTCATGCAGAAACTATTTTGGTTTATTGCTCTGGTGCTTTTCCCGGCCTCTATTTATATAGCGTCCAGTCATTGGGCCCCAGCTCACTTCATCTCGCTCATTCTTGGACTGTATGTGGTGGTTGGTATACATGATTTATGGTTCAGTCCTCACACGCTAAATCGACTGTATCCAGTGGCGGCCTATATGCGTTATGCGCTGGAGTTTATCCGCCCGGAAATTCGCCAATACTTTATTGCCGGCGATACCGAAGAACTGCCCTTTAATAGAGAGGAGCGTGATCTCGTTTACCGCAGAGCGCAGGGGCTGGACGACACCCAACCTTTCGGCACCGCACATGACATCACGCAAGCAGGCTGGTTAGGCGCTGCACACTCGATCGCACCGACCGAGGTGCTAGAGGAGTCTAAACGCGTACTGATTGGTGGCGATCAGTGCACCCAACCCTACAATGCTGCGCGCCTGAATTGCTCCGCCATGAGCTTCGGCGCACTCAGTGCCAACGCCATTATGGCAATCAACAAGGGCGCAAAGCTGGGCGGTTTCTACCATAACACCGGCGAAGGAGGCTTCAGCCCCTATCATCGACAGGGTGGAGATATCGTCTGGCAGATCGGCACTGGCTATTTTGGCTGTCGTTCGCCTGATGGTGGATTTGATCCAGAGTCCTTCAAAGCCTCAGCCACGCTTGACCAAGTCAAGATGATTGAAATAAAACTATCACAGGGTGCAAAGCCATCTCATGGCGGCGTGCTGCCCGCGGCTAAAGTATCGAGCGAAATTGCACGAATCAGACTGGTCACTGTGGGAGAAGATGTGATCTCACCCCCTGGGCACAGCGCGTTCAGCACCCCGAAGGGTCTGCTGAATTTTGTGGTTAAACTCAGGGAGTTGAGTGGCGGAAAACCAGTGGGCTTTAAATTGTGCATTGGTCGCAAGTATGAATTTTTAGCGATTTGTAAAGCCATGCTGGAGACGGGCATTACACCCGACTTCATCACCGTCGATGGCGC
>TARA_B110000503_G_scaffold55185_1_pt1 | contig 23855 bp, 19 predicted proteins | sample TARA_B110000503 | Tara Oceans TARA_B110000503 (sample SAMEA4397472) | marine metagenome | biome: Polar Biome; feature: [SRF] surface water layer (ENVO:00010504); material: water (ENVO:00002006), including particulate matter (ENVO:01000060) such as... | depth 5 m | reverse complement strand
GTGGCCTCTGCCAATGGCAGTGTCGTCACCGCGTAGTAGACACAGACGAGGGCGAATGCGCCAATCGCTCCGCGGGCCACCAGTAGTGTGCGATGCGTGCCCCACGGTGACAGGCCCTTTCTGCGTGCATCGGCATAGCTGATCACCAGTGAGACCAGTGAGCGCGCGGCGACAATTTCCAATAGCGGTATGCCCTGAAGGGAGACCAGCTTGACGCAGGCGGCCATCAGCGCAAATCCCAACGCGGACACCAACATGTAGCGCGCGCCCACGGGGAACCGTGGCGCGATTTCAGACAAAGACATGCTTCCGACCTGTCACAATAGCAGAGACCTTATCAATTTGATGATTAATGAAATTCCCGGCAGGGCGATAGCGCCACCTTACACCGTGCCGATCAGGCTGCCAAAAATGGGCTTCAGTTTCGCGCCGAAGTAGCGCTATGGTACCGTACTTGCAGCGCGGAACTACCGTCGCAGAGCAGGGAAGTAGCAAGTTTAGTGCCCCCAAGGGCGCAGTTCGGTACAATCCGGTATATCGGGACGGATTCCATAGGAAAAACACCAGTTTTCATCACCAAAAAATCGGAAAGCTTACTGTCGCTATCGGCTTGTTGTTGGCGTGACAGGGAGGGAGCTGGATTAGATTTTTCGCCAGGGATTTGCTGGATATGACAATAGTAGACACGTTTTTGGACGGCAGCTGTATGCCACAGGGTCACTGTTTCCTGTGGCGAGAGGATCTACTTTTTCTAAATATGATTGGCAATTTAACGACTGCGCTCGCCTATATCATGATTCCCTTCGTGCTGGTTCGTCTGGTAATAGTACGTAAAGATCTCAGCTTCAATCCGCTCTTTTTGCTGTTTTCCACATTCATTTTGTTCTGTGGCGTTATGCATTTGATTGCTGTTCTGAATATTTGGCATGGTTATTACTATATTCAGGATGTTGCCAAAATTGCGACGGGACTGATTTCTATTACTACCGCCATCGTCCTGTGGCGGCTGCTGCCTGTGTTGGTAACAATGCCATCCAGGAGGGATATGAAAAATAAAATGGCAGAGTTGCAACAGGCGCAGGAGGCTCTCATCGAGAGTAACAAATCGCTGGAAGCCAAAGTAGCTCAGCGCACAGAGGAACTCGAAAGGATTGCGTTCAGAGACTCCCTGACGAATTTGTTGAATCGTCGAGAAATTAATCGAATACTCGATATAGAAATAAGCCGAGCGCAGCGGCAAAAGTATCCACTGTCAGTGCTTATGCTGGACCTTGACCACTTCAAGGCGATAAATGATACCCACGGGCACCAGGTGGGAGACCGTGTTCTCAAATCGACCGCTGATTCATTGATGGAAAGTAGCCGTAAAACAGACTTTATAGGCCGTATCGGTGGCGAAGAATTTGTCATGTTGTTGCCTAACACCGACTACGCAACCGCCCTGAAATTGGCGGAGCGCTATCGCAAAAATATTGAAAATACCCCTTTGAACAGTATTCATTTTACCTGCAGTATCGGGGTGGCTGAGTTCGAACCTGGGGAGCAGCTGGAAAAGCTTATGCAACGCGTAGATGAGGCGATGTACCTGGCGAAAAACAGCGGTCGCAACAACGTAAAATAGGCGGCATCGTCTTTTATTGCAGGCCGAGGCACCCCGCGCGAATCTCCTGCCGACCCCAACGATTCAGTAACGCTTGCAGAAAGCTAGTGTGATCTTGCCTTGTTTAATTAACAATTGGAGCAGCTGACCGAGCAGCGCTCCGCTGAGCTGCGTGAGAGCGAAACGCGGTTCAGGGCAACCGTCAACCACTTACTGGTAGGTGTGGTGGTGCATGCTGTCGGTCTCTCCGTTACATTCAGTAATCAGCGGCCCTGGAAGAGTTACGTCCGAGTATGCGACATGAATATTCTATTCATTTTAAATGTAGGGGTACGGCGGCGATTATGCCTGTATCGATGGATAATAAGATTGCCGACCTGGCGCCTTACGCCATTCGCGAAGGCATCATTTCCAGCGATACTTATTAATGGTGGAGAATGGCTGAGCTATTCATACTTTTTGTGAGGCATTAGCCTATATCCTACGATTACCTCCCCAGGATTTACGTGGTTATATTTCCCCAGCGAAACGTTGCTGACGACGAACTTGAAAAACGTATAGCTCTCGCTGAACAGCTTCGCTCGGATACACCGGTTTCAAAGGAGATACCTCAGCATAACAGGCCTGCAGAGGCACTTTGTACGTCCAGTTTGAGCTAGAGCCAGTGGGAACACCTGGTGCTTTCGAGTTGGATTTTTGTACCATCACTATAGTGTCCGAAATGTTGCCGAAACTATCGTCCATGAGGGCGTGGAAGTGTCGGGCGCGATGGTTGAGCAATTTTTTGGTGTGCTGCGGACGTTTCTGAGAACGTCTTTCTGCCTTCTGGTCAATGAATGCAATTTACACAGTTACGATTTGGCTGCTCAAACAGTGTTTGGTGCAGTTGATGGCCTGCTGGCTGTGGCGTCCGACAAACCGCTGATGGATATGGTGGCGCGCAGCCTGATGCGCTTGCCGCGGCCCACCTGCTGGCCCATGGCGGTTTTTTCCAACCGAGACGATGCGCTGACATTACTCAATGGCTTACATCGGGCTAATGAGGTGCGGCCTCGGAATATGGAGAACTATCCCCGGGCGCTGAGTGTCTTTTAGCTACGGAGAAGCCAATTCCGGGCTCCATCGCGTTGGTGCTACACCGCACCATTTGCGAAAGGCGCGGCGAAAAGTGCTGGCGTCGCTGAAGCCCAACCGGGAGGCGATTTGCTCGACCGAGAGGTCTCCGCGAAGCAGCAGGCGTTGCGCCTGCACGGTGAGGCAGGTGTCGCGTAGTATTCGGAACGAGGTGTCGGCGCGCTCCAGTTGACGTCGAAACGTCGAAGGGGGTCGCTCCAGTGTTGCAGCCACTTCCTTCAGAGCGGGTATCGGCCTACCCTGCATTACCGCAGCGCTGATAAGTGCGTCTACTTGCTGTGCGAGACCGTGTGCAGGGTTGCTGAATACGGCACAGGGAAATAATTCGAAAAACGCCACAAACTCCGCCCGGGTACGCACCACCGGTCGCGCCAGGTGGGTCGCCGGAAACTCAAGGGTATACTGATCGCCCCCTGTTAGCACAGGGGCGCGGAATAACTTCAGAAACGGCATAAGATCCTCACGTTCCAACGGTCCAATGCGGACCAAATGTAGCGGAAACTCAACGCCGCCCAACCACTGCAGAAGCTGAAAAAACGAGAATAGTCCGGTGATATCGACCAGGCTGGCTGCGCTGCTGCGTGCACGGCGCAGTGAATCGAGTTGGAAGACGGCGTTGTCGCCGTTTGTGCTCAGCCTAATTTTTCCAGCGCGTGGGTGCAGCATCGCACAGTAGTTTTCAAGTAATCTTGCCGCCTCGCGCAGGTCAACCGCACTCAGCACGCAACGGCACATCAGCTCAACCTCGCGGCGTGACATGGGTGCATGGGCGTCGGCGGTTGCCACAGAGCGCTCCAGCCACTGTACTGCCTCCAGATACCAGTGGGCAAAATCCGTAACCGAGGTCGGCGGAGGCCCGGGCACAGAGATGCCCGCTTGTGTGAGCTCGTGTTGCAGTAGTTCGATCAGCGGTCGCAGCGCTGCTGGCTGCAGGTCTCGTAGAGGTGTGGCAGTTTGAGACATTTGTGTTCCCTGATGATACGACTCGGCACAGCGTTCCCTCGACTGGCAGGTGAGGGTATGACGACTTTCAAGGGGTGGCGTCATGCACCTTGTCGAGGATCTCATACTAGTCTTGATGTGGCAGTAAAGCCACTAATGATGGGCACAATAGACCTTATGCAGCCGCAACTGTCAGGTTACTGTAGGGTTCCTGAATTTTACAGTTGGAGTGCATGGTTATGGCGGAACGTCCTTTGCGGGTAGTAGTGATAGGCGCGGGCATGTCGGGTATTCTCGCGGGTATCAAATTGAGCAAAGCCGGAGTAGACGATTTTGTCGTCTATGAGAAGGCCGACCGTGTTGGCGGCACCTGGCGAGAAAACACCTACCCTGGCCTTACCTGCGACACCCCGTCCCATCACTATACCTACACTTTCGAGCGCAACCCCGGCTGGAGCAGCTACCTGCCGCCAGGGCCAGAGATTCAGGATTACTTTGAGGCCACCAGCCGTAAATACGGCGTTGCGGAACATATCCGCTTCAATGAAGAAATTGACAGCGCTGAGTACCGTGATGGCCGTTGGCATCTGCGGCTAAAAAGTGGTCAGTTTGATGTCGCCGATGTGGTGATTGCCGCAACCGGTGTGCTCCACCATCCCAGTACCCCCGATATAAAGGGTATGGACAGTTTCCGCGGTAAGCTGTTCCACAGCTCGCGCTGGGATCACAGCGTTTCATTGGAAGGCAAGCGCATCGGGGTCATCGGAACCGGCTCAACGGGCGTGCAGATACTGTCTGCGCTGTCAGGCAAGGTCGCGCATATAGAGCACTATGTGCGCACACCGCAGTGGATCATGCCGGTCGAGAACACGCCATACAGCGAGGAGCAGCGTAAAGCCTTTCACGAGGATCCGCTTGCACTGGAGGAGGTTATGAAAACAGCGGAATATCTGGCCAGCGTGAACAGTTATACGCAGGTGATCACCCGCGAAAACATGGACGCTGCGCAGTTCTGGAAAGAGACTTGTCTGAGGAATCTCGAAGACAGCGTTGCCGACCCGGTGTTGCGTGAACGCTTGCGTCCAGACCACGAACCACTGTGTAAGCGGCTTATTTTCTCGCCCGATTATTATCAGGCCATACAGCACCCGCAGGCTGCGCTGGTAACAGAAGAGATAGAATGCATTGAATCTGACGGCATTCGTACCAGCGACGGGATAGTACACAAACTGGATATTATCGTGCTCGCCACCGGGTTCAAACCGGATCAGTTCATGCGGCCAATGCAGATGAGCGGCGCCAACGGTGTGACGCTGGAGAGCCTGTGGGCGCAGCGGCCCAAAGCCTATCTCGCCATCAGCATGCCTGACTTCCCCAATTTCTTCATGCTCAATGGACCCAATGGCCCGGTGGGCAACTTCCCGCTTATCGATATTGCCGAACACCAGTGGCACTACATAGATCAGATGCTGGAAAAACTGCGCAGAGGTGATTGCACCGAAATTTGCGCCTCGGCCGAGGCGCTGGAACGTTTCGAGGAAAAGCGCATCGCCGCTGCAAAGACAACCGTCTGGTTTGTTGGCGGGTGCAAGAGCTGGTATCTCGATGCCGAGGGTATCCCCGCCAGCTGGCCCTGGAACTATGACCGTTTCGTTGCCGAAATGAAGGAACCGAGATGGAGCGACTTTGAATTGACTGTGCCCGAAATGCTTGAGCCCGCATAAGCGATGAACTAATTTCTGCGGCAGCTGGCCGCCGAAATTCTCAGCCACCTGCGCTTATTCGGGGGCGGATGCCACCACCTTGTTCAGTCCCGGGTCATTGGGCGGGTGATACACACAACGAGTCCCTGCGGGGTGGTAGATATACGCCACGCAGCCGTTGCAGTTGTCACACCCAGACTCGGTGCGTTCACCGCTGCGAAATTTGTTCACCAGTGCCGGGTCGTGTATCAGTGCGCGCGCCGCGACCACACACTCGAATCCCTCCGCGACGGCTTGCTCTGCGTTGGCAAGCGATTTAATGCCACCGAGATAGGCCAGTGGCAGCTCAACTGCCGCGCGAATTTTGCGAGAGTACTCCAGGAAGTACATCTCTTTGAAGGTGACATCGGGTTCGCTTGCGGCCGCGCCTTTCATCGCCCATGCGGTCAGCCAATCGCCCTGTTGCTTCAGAATCTTGATAATCTCCTGGCGGTTCATTCGACTGCCGAACATAAACCAGGTGGATTCCACGTTGCGACCACCGCTCAGCACCAGCATATCAGCGCCCGCTGCCTGCAGCGCCTGCGCCGTAATAATCCCATCCTCAATTTTGGCGCCGCGACGGGTACCGTCGGCCACATTGATTTTTGCCAGCACAGCGGTAGAATCCCCCACGGCTTCTTTTACTGCGGCCAATACGCGCGCGGGAAAGCGCGCGCGGTTCTCGGCGCCGCCACCATACTCGTCCTCGCGGCGGTTGCTCAGCGGTGAAATGAACTGGTTTAGCAGATAGCCATGGCCCATATGCAGCTCCACCGCATCAAACCCTGCGTCGCGCGCCAGACGGGCGGCGGCGACAAATTCCTCGATAACGCGCTTCATATCGGTTTCGTTCATGGCGCGTTGCAAAAAGTTGCCTTTAAGCACTCCGGCAGGATTAAAACCGGAACTGGAGCTGATGGTGCGACCTTTCACCTTCATGCCGGTAACAAATGAACCGCCGTGGGTTATCTGGGCCGAGATTGCTGCACCCTCAGCATGCACGGCGTCAGTGAGAGCGCGCAGGTCTGGCAGTATTTTGGAACGCATCCATATCTGGTTGGGCAAGGTGCGTGCTTCCGGCGCGACCGCCATATAGGCGACGGTAGTCATGCCAACGCCACCCCGGGCGAGGTCGCTGTGATGCTTCACCAGCGCTTTTGTGGGAAAGCCATCCATGCACATCGCCTCGTTGGCCCCGGACTTGATAAAACGATTGCGCAGCGTGAGTGGACCGATGGTAATCGGATCAAACGGTGAGTCAGCTGTATTCATGTTGTTACCAGTAATGCGAATGTGGGTCAGTGTAGCCTGGCGCATATCCTAGCAAACTTTGAACCAATATCGTCAGTACTGCGACAGCTTTTCGCCGGCAGCACTTGCGGCCCCCGCCGGTTCCGGGTCAAAGTCGCTGCGCATCTCGTGCCAACAGGGATTATCCTCGGGATCGATCTGCGAGCCTGTGGTCGGCGGTCTCCATACCCGCAGTTAATTCAAACAGTCGACCTCGGTCAAGCCATGGCTTTGCTACGCAGCGGGTTTAAAGGTGTAGCGCACCGGCATTGATTTCAGGCCGCCGACAAAAATGGCCTGCACCCATTCAGGATCGGTGGCCATTTCAATATGCTCAAGGCGCGGCAGCAGTTCGCGGAAGAACATCTCGATTTCCAGTATTGCCAGATGTTGGCCGAGGCACATATGCCCGCCGTAACCAAACGCCAGCTGGTTGCGGTTGTCCCGCTCTATGTCGAAGGTGTCCGGATCGTCAATGGCGCTGCTGTCGCGATTGGCCGAGGGGTACCACAGACACAAGCTGTCACCGGCCTTCAGTTGTTTACCCTGCAGTACAACGTCCTCGGTAGTGGTGCGCATCATGTGCCGTACCGGCGACACCCAGCGAATCATCTCGCGCGCGGCCTGTGGTGCCAGATCGGGGTTGTTGCGCAGTTTCTCCAGTTGCTCGGGATGTTCCAGTAACGCTTTCATGCCGCCGCTGATCGTCGCGGAGGTAGTATCGTGTCCGGCTGTTGCAGTGATGATGAAATAGCTGATCTGATCGAGCTGCTCCATCGGTTCGCCGTCGACCAGGGCATTGGCGAGAATGGATGCTAGATCGCCTGTGGGTTTTTTCTTGCGGTCTTCCACTACGTCAGTGAAGTACGCAAAGAAGTCCATCAGCACCGCCAGCCCATCACCTACATCACCACCGCGGGATTGTGTAGGGTCCTGACCGCCAAACAATTCCTGAGTCAGTTTCAGCATCATTGCCTCTTCCTCAGGCGCGACACCGATAATCGACATGATCACGCGCAGTGGATAGAGCAGGGCGATATCCTTGACGAAATCGCAGTCGCCGCCCATCGCCTCCATTTTGTCGACATACTGTTTGGCGATGACTTTGATATCCCCGTGCAGTTTGCCAATGGGCCCGGGCTTGAACCAGTCCCGCGTTACATTGCGCAATTTCTTGTGCTTGGGATCATCCATGTGGATCAGGGTTTCCAGACCATTACGCGTGCCAAATTTCTCCAGCAGTGCGCGCTCGAATTCCCGTTGAATCAATACGGTGCGAGGATTGTTTAGAAACGCAGCATTGTTCTGGCTAATAGCTTTGATGTCCTCGTGTTTGGTGATGGCCCAGAACGGTTCGAAATCGGGATGTTCTACGCGGGAGACAGGATCTTGCTCACGCAATTGCCGAAACAGATCGTGCATAGTGGTTTCATCGCCCATAATGGCGGGGTTGAGTAAATTCAGGGAGAGATCCATTAGGTGCCTCATCTATCGGAAAAATTCAAAAGCATATACAGGGATGGAGGATTAATCTACCGGCGCGCTCATTTCAATTGGCGGTTCACTGCTGTAACAGGCAGGCGTATATAAAGGAGCTTCGCTTTCCACAAGATACTCCGATAACGGACGACCTCAGGAAAAGTTGTTCCGACAGCGATAATAGATTTGAGGGCAATACCGGATTCGAGGGCGAGATCCAGATCCAGGTCCAGGTCTCGGGTGAGGTTCTCACCGGGGAGGAGGCCCACTTCTTTCTTCCCTTCGAGGTGCCAGCGGGCGCAGCTGAGATCGAAATCCTCCACGACACGGCGATGCTCGCGCCGCAGACCGCGCGATGGCTGTACGAATCACCGCCGGCGCTTGAGTCCACTGCGCGCTGGTGCGTAGGGGAGTTCCACTCGCACACCTTGGAATTCGATGGCTCCGTGACCATCGACGAGCTTGTCTCATTGGCGGAGAGCCGTGGCCTCGACTTCGTCCTCATGTCCGAGCACAACACGGTGAGCCAGTTCAGCCGTTACCCCGCGCTTGGCCAGTGCGGATGAAGTGGCGAGGAACAGAACGAAAAACAGGATGAGTCACACCAAAAAAATATTAGCACACGCCGTGCGCTGGAGCTTGCCGAACATGGAAGGAGAGGAAATGCATAGGCAATAGGTGTATCCTCTGACCCTGCTGTTTGTTCTTAGCGTGAAGAAAAGTGCAATCGTCAGTGGCCTGTGATCTGCCCGGTGTGTGAGGCAATCAAACAGGCTGGGCTGGTGAGCCCCAACACACGCATCGTGGTGGAGAGACCCCCGGGTGTCACCAGGTGCTGGGAATTTTATGACAGAGCCGACGCGATGCGGGATATACTGCAGAATCACCTGCTACAACTGTTGTGCTTGACGGCGATGATTCGCGACAATACCGTATTGGGCCAGTATCAGGCTGGCACAGCTGGTGGCAAGGCTGTGCCGGGGTACTGTGAGGAGGAAGATGCACAGCCGCGCTCTAAAACAGAAATTTTCGTTGCGATCAAGGCGCACATCGATAACTGGTGGTGGGCGGGTATATTTTTGTCTGCGCACCGGGAAATGTCTACACGTGCAGTTTTCTGAAATCGTAGTGGAGTTCAAGCCCGTGCCGCACTCCATTTATCCCCGGCAGCGCGTGATGGATGCCCCGAACCGTCTGATCATTCGACCGCAGCCGGAAGAGAATGAGCCTGACGCGACGCCGGATGCCTACCAGCGTCTGCTATTGGATGTGATCCGCGAGAATCCGACTCTGTTCGTGTGCGCTGATGAGGTGGAGGATGCCTGGATATGGGTTGATAAGATCAAGGCGCTGTCGGAGGGCTCTGGCAAACCCCGGAGAAAAACGCCGCCGGTAGTTGGGGTCCCACCAGCGCCGTCGCGCTGATTGCGCGCGATGGTAGAAGCTGGCGAGAGTATTCCTGAGATGCACCACAGGCTTTATGAGTTTGACACAAACGCGGAGCTGTCGATGAATTTGGCCGTTCGCATAGCGTCGAATCTGGCAGCGGCACTCGCCGAGCGGGGCGAGGCAACCCTCGCGGTGTCGGGTGGCTCGACCCCCAAGTCCCTGTTTAAAGCGCTGTCATTGCAGGCGTTGGACTGGTCGCGTGTTACGATCACCCAGGTGGACGAGCGCTGGGTGGAGGAGGATCACGCCGACTCGAATGCGCGGCTGATAAAACAGTCTCTGTTACAGAACGCGGCCTGTGCTGCGAACTTCTGTTCGATGAAAGTCCCCGCCGCGTCACCGTTCGACGCCGAAGCCGCCGCCAGTGAGAAACTGACAGCCTTTGCCGCTGGCATCGACGTGGTGGTACTGGGTATGGGCGAGGACGGTCATACCGCGTCTTTCTTCCCCGGGGCGGCCAGTCTGTCACGCGCGATGTACCCCGCTGGTACCGAGCTGTGTGTGGCGGTGCGACCCCCAGCAGCCCCGTACGATAGAATGACACTGTCGCTCGCAGCGCTATTGCGCGCGCGACACACCTACCTGCACATCGTAGGGCCAGCCAAGCAAGCTGTGTTAGCGAGCGCCAGTGAACCGGGCAGTGCAGCTGTTCTGCCGATTCGCGCGTTCCTACATTGCGATATGCTCGAATTGGATATTTACCACGCAAACAGGAATTGAATGATGTACCCGGTAGTGGAGGAGGTCACCGCAAATGTGCGTAGACGAAGTGAGTCGTCGCGACAGGCCTATCTGGAGCGCTGTCGCAGATCGCACGGCGATACGCCGCCGAAGCGCACGCTGTCGCGGCAATAGGGCGCACGGCTACGCCGCCTGTAACGAACACGAGAAGCATTAGAGGGTAGCCTTATAGGACGATTGCGCGACGGCGATGTGATAGAGCTGGACCCGCACCGGGGCCAGCTTAATGTGCTGCTCTCCATAGCGGAATTGGAGTCGCGTCCACTGGCGCAACAGACGCTGCATGAGACCACACTGGGCCGTAACCTGTTTGATGTGTTTCGACGTAATGTTAGCAAATCCACCAGCGGTGCCTCGGTGTTCGGCGCAACCGCAGACGCCAAAGTAGACTAAGGATACGGCAATGTTAAAAGCACTCTTCCTCGATATGGATGAAACACTGTGCGACACGCAGGCGGCCAATAAAGAGGCCACCCGCTTAATGGGCGAGGAACTGGATGCGCTATACGGAGCGGCAGTGGACAGCCAGACAGCGGCGCAGTCATACGTTCTCGGTATGTATCGCCAGTGGAGCGACAGCCAGCGCGCGATCTACCAGCCCATTATCGACCAACACGGTGAAGGTGCCTTTCGCTCCCAACTCATTCGTGACCTATTGGCCGAGCAAGGCATTGATGACGTCAAAGAAACCAGCGCGCAGGCCCTGCTGGATAAGTTCGACAGGGACCGCCTGAACGCATTCCAGTTTTACCCCGGTATCGAAGACTTCCTGGCCGAAGCGCGCAAACTGTTTACCCTGGTGGTGATCACCAATGGCCCGGAGTACTCACAAGTCCCGAAGGTGCAAGCGGTACATTTGGCCCGGCATGTCGATCATATTATAATTGGTGGGCAGGAGCCCGCGCAAAAGCCAGCGCCTTCGATATTTGAAAAAGCCCTGAGGCTGGCGAACTGTGAAGCCCATGAGGCCATCCATGTCGGCGACAGTCTGGCCGCTGATATTGCCGGTGCGCACAGCAGTGGCATTACCTCTGTGTGGATTCAACACCAGCAGCCGCTGGATGCCGAGTTGGGGATTAATCCGAATCACACTGTGTTGCATCCTAGTGAGGTGCCTGCGTTGATTCGGGAGATTCATGCGGGGTAGGCTGTATTCTAGGGAGACCGTGACCGTTTGGCCGAAACAGTCCAGTGAGCACTCAGGAGTTTTTGTGTTATTTGTATCCAGCTATGGATATGGCTAGTAGCCATGTATAGCGACACATACCTACACATACCTACACAGAGCTAGGGAATCTCTGAATAAATCTCCGATTTTGGTAGGGTAGGAAAATCCCGTTGAAGAGACAAGCTCATGGATCAATTGATCCTTCTCAGACGGAAAGACTCAAAGCACATCAGAGAGCCAAGGTGGAGCACCCGTTTCGCTACATCAAGCGGGTGTTCGGCTATGACAAAGTTCGTTATCGTAGTTTGGAGAAAGATGGCGAGCGGCTACACATGCTGGTAGCCTCCAACAATTTAATGGTGGGCAAGACATACATTCTAACATAGGATAGTAGGGCCTTCATAACACCGGACGGTGATTTACAGAATGGTTTCCAGACAAAAACCCGCTTCGAGAATTGAAATAGTGCGAATTCACCAGAGCTAAACTAAAAGTTCTAAGTTATTCAGAGGTTCGCTAGTTTTAGACGAAATACCTCCACTTGGCGACAACACAGAATTAGTTGTTAGCTGAAATAAAGAATTCGAAATATGCTCAAATTAATCGAGATTTTTGTTGCGCGGTTTCAAATTCCAAGTGCATCACAGGTTAGACTGCTTACGCAGCCCTGTGATCGCTCATCAATTGGGCTGGAGTTTTTAAGTCCAGATCTCTTCTTGGCCAAGAGTTAAGCCGCCTCAACGCCCGCGCGCTTTACCTCTATCTGCTCAACTTTCTTAAAGTCTGTGTTCTTGGGAAAATATTGTCGCAGCAGGCCATTGGTGTTTTCATTTAGGCCCCGCTCCCAAGAGCTGTAGGGTTGGTTACAGTCAGCTTCGTCACCCACTCGACTATTGTCATCAGGGCACCGCTGTGGCCCTTACCGATTACCGTGTCGATCTCCCAGTCTTCGAGGCGCGACTTGTCGTCACATTCGAGGTTGAGATACAGGACGTTGATGGATTATGAAAAGGACCTTAACAAAGTGTCCAAAATTTTTTGACCACTCCATACAGCATTGCGTAACGCTTAAATGCAGTAAAAAAAACGCCACCTTAGTGGGTGGCGTTAGGCTAATCTTGCATTAAAATTTGTAGTCAGTCGCCTTAGCTTATTTTAGGTGAAGCACATGGCGCCAGGTACCATCTGATAAATGGGTTGTTTCCATCCAGCCACTTGCATTGGTAAATTTTCCAGTTCCACCAATAATCGCTCGAGGAGTGGAAACTGAGTTTTGAAGTGCAGCTTTAGAGCTCTCATATTCAGCAATTCCCTGAATCACTATTTGATCTGTAGTACCTTTACCAAAATCAAAAGTTGCGCTCGTCATTCTGTATTGAGTTTCCTTGGATGTAGTAACTCCGGTCGTTGTCATAATCCAGTCAGTAGTCACTGCATCACCTTTATTTGTTTTGGCAGGGAATTGCCAAATTCTGATATCACCAACTGATTCACCAGGTTCCCCGGAATCTATATATGTCGGCGCTGGTATTGGAGGGTGAGTGACCGTTAGGGTTTCCTCAGCATGAGCATTGACTGAAAATACTGTAGCTAGTGTAATAAAAATAGTTTTATAAAAATGCATAGTTAATCCTATATTTAAAAAGTTAAAAAATTACTGCTTTCAAGCAGAAGTTATCTGCTTTGTTTGAATAGACCACTTGTTTTGTAATTCAACCAAGGGAACATTAGCGTAATCAAAGAAGTCAATTCCAAGTACGAAATCTATTGCACATTGTTTGCCGCGACGAAGAGCATCTGCGATGCGCTCTGGGCCATCTTGAACTTCTAGCTCATGACCTAAATGCGGAGCATTACCGACAACCGTCTTGAGAAGACCGCCTTGAAAAATGCTAAGGACGCCTAAAAAAGCCATTACCGCACCAGGCGAGTCTGTAGTCATGGCGCTATAGGCTGCAACCTCCATCTCACCAATGCCATCAGAATCATAATCAGTTAGAACATGAATCCAATCATGGTGGGCAACCGAATGATTCACGCTACCAACTACACCGGGAAATGGAAAACCCCTTTTTTTATAGAATTCCCATAAGCCACGCCCTAAGCTTTTATCAGGGCAATGCTGCAAAGCTTCATAGCGCGCCTCAATCTCAGGGGATGCCTCAATAGTGAGCATGATTGCCTCTAAGCCGTAATGATTCTCAAGTTCGGGAAAAGAAGGATCTTCAAGATCTTTGTCGTGATAGTAATTGGTCCGATAAAAATCCTGTTGCGCTAAGGCAATAGATTTTTTCGCAAGGTCTCGTAATAAAGCAATTCCATCATTGTGTATGCCTAATTTATTGGCCCATAAAGTTACCGAATCCGATATCTCCTTCGGAATTTCACTACAAAGCATCTCTACAGATAGCATGAGATCAATCACTTCATTGCGCATCTCTTGCTCTGGCATGAGCCGAGAAAACTCATCAATGCTGATTGCAGGTAAGGTATGAAAATCACAGTCATACTGCATTAATTGTTTAAAAATAACGCTTAGGAATTGCGGCTGCAGTTCATTAACCCAGCCATTTACTCTGCAGGTACTAACAACCGCAGCAGCCATTAAGGGGGCGTCTGAGGGAAGGGTGTGCTTAAAAAACATATAAATAGCTCCTAATAAGAACGTATTGTCCCATGATTTTGATTGGTATCAACTTCTAGATATAGTTAGAGCTTTAATTAGCCCATGAAATAAAGCAGAGTGCATGATATTTCTCAAGAATTGTCAAGGTGCCGGACTTAAATTAGCATGGGAAATAACGTACCAGCCAGCACTTTGTTTGCCAAACATCTAAGGAATATTTCGGGTTATCAGAGAGCGCTTTGCCATCAATAAATTCTTTAGGAACAATAGTGTAAGAAACAATAAGCACATTCTCTGACAGGGTAGCCTTCAAATTTTCGATTTTGTAACCTTTGACCTTTGTATTCTTTCAATTTCCAACCACCGCTTGCGGTCTTGGGCGCCAAGATTCAGCACTTGTTGAGAATTTGGCGAAAGTGTTTTTTAAGACTCTCCATCTCCACATTCTTCACTTGACACCATCACATGCGCTGCAGTTTCATTGCCAGCTGCATCACAGGGTAGACTGCCGGTCGTCGTGTTATACAAGATGTAGCTTATGGCAGTGGTAGAAGAGCCATCAGTATCCTATTCTCGATCAAAGAACTATCGTATAAAACATCCACAAAATCAGCTGGGCTGGTAATGATCAATTGCAACGTACTCACCTAAAAAATTCACCGGTTTACTGCCTGGTAATACTGACGACCTGGGCTGCGGGCAAAAAGGGTCTAGGGGTTCTTGGCCCATACAATCCTGTTTGGTTACCTGAGATATCCTATAAAAGAACGTTTTATAGATCAAGGATCCTGAGAAAAATTGAGCCTTAGGTCAAACAGAGCCACCTGGCTGCTGATACCACACGAGAAGCCAATACCAGTGAAGTCGGTGATATCAAGCGCGAAAACGGTGAGCTGAAGCAAGCCATCGTCGAGCTTTACCTGCGCCATGAATGGCTGAAAGCACGGGCAATCGAGCACACCCGGCGTGCACCGTATCATCCACAGACTCAAGGGAAGATTGTGCGCTACACCGTTCGATGAAAAACGTGGTGAAGCTGGAACACGACTACTTTGCCTCGGAACTGAAAGCGACGATTGCGGCGTGGGTGGAGCACTACAACAACGAGCGTTATCACTAGTGCATAATGTCACACCGGCCGACGTTTACCATGGGTGGCGCAATGACATACTGGATCAGCGGGCGTTGATAAAATCGCGCACGCTGGGTCAAAGAAAAATACACAATCTGAAATTAGCAGGCTAAACTGAATGCGCAATTGACAGAAAAGTGTCTCTTAGAAAACCCGGTGAGTGGCCCCAGATGATCTGACGACGTATAGTGGGGTGTAGTAAACGGTTGATGGTTTACAGTGACACTTGAGTGAGTCTTATGGAAAAGAAGAGTGAATCCCTCATTGAAGAGTTCCAGCGGTATTTTAGTATTGAACAGGCAACTACACCGGCGCAGTTAGAGAGCGTGTATAAGGTTCGGTACAGGGTCTACTGCGAGGAATTTCAATATGAGCCCGCTTCAGCTTGTCCCGACCAGCTGGAAACAGACGAGTTCGATGCCCATTCCAGGCATTGCATGGTGGTACATAAGGCTACTGGGGTGCCGGCTGGTTGTGCCAGACTTGTTCTGGCGGATGACCAGCGACTGATGCCGATGGAAAAATTTTGCGCCACTGCGATCGATGAGAAGCTTATCCGGACCTTTGATGGGCGGCGAGACGCCCTCTGTGAGTTCTCCAGATTGGGTGTGGACGGCGCATTTCGACGCCGTCCCGGCGAGCGCGAGTCACGATTTGGCGAAATCTCTGCGCTGGAATTCAGTTCGCGGGAGGAGCGCACATTCCCGCTGGTTGCGATGGCCACTATTCTTTCAGCGCTCGCCCTGAGCGAACTGATAGGCCGACCACACTGCTTTGCGATGATGGAGCCTTTTTTGCCTCGCCTGTTACGGCGATCTGGGCTTATTGCGCTCCCCGCTGGTGAAGACATCGAATACCATGGAGTCCGTTCGCCTTTCTATTGGGATACACGCGAGGGGGTGAGTACGCTTCAGGAAGAATTTAAGGCGTTCTACCGCGCTATTCTTGCTGATTTTACCGCCGCCTCATCCAGCCTGTCTGGTGCGGTAGAGCGGTCCGAGACGACCCGGCGCGGGGACAAAACCACAGGGATGGTCTGGTCACAGTTATTTCAGCCACAGTTTGCGAGTTAGTATGTCCGCCCCGGTTTACTTGTGCTTTTTTTATGCTTAATTTTGGTGCGCGCTTGTTAATCGCTCGAGCGCTGCATAAGATGCGAGGTAACCCGTTGGAGTGATATCCCTTGTTAAGGGACAGTCTGACAGGGCCTATCATTACAATGGATTTCGAGGCATTGAATGTCATTTGATTACCATGAGGCCTTTTCCCGTAATCTGGGCTGGGTAACTGAGACAGAGCAGGAAATTCTGCGTAACAAGCGCATCGCGATTGCGGGCATGGGTGGTGTCGGGGGCAGCCATCTGCTGACACTGACGCGACTCGGTATTGGCGAATTTAATCTCGCAGATTTCGACCAGTTTGAACTCGCCAATTTCAACCGTCAGGCAGGCGCTAGCATGCCTCATTTGGGAAGAAACAAACTCGAGGTGATGGCGGAGTTGGCCCGGGGCATTAATCCAGGCTTGAAACTCGAGCAGTTCCCCGCCGGAATAGATGCCAATAACCTCGATGCTTTTCTGGAGGAAGTCGACCTCTATGTGGATTCTCTCGATTTTTTCGCAATTGATATCCGCCGTGCGGTATTTGCCGCCTGCCATGCGAAAGGCATTCCCGCCATTACCGCCGCGCCACTGGGTATGGGGGCAGCCGTGGTGTGCTTTTTCCCCGGACAAATGAGTTTTGAAAACTATTTCTTGCTCGAAGGCCAGTCGAGGGAGGAGCAGGCGCTGCGGTTTATGCTGGGCCTGGCACCCAACCCCCAGCAACTGGCGTACCTGGCCGATGACAGCAAGGTAGATCTGAAGGCTGGGAAAGCCCCCTCAACCCCTATGGCGTGTGAACTCTGTGCCGGTTTTGCGGGTACTTACGCGCTGAAGATCCTGCTTTCAAGGGGTGGTGTGCCGGCGGCGCCTCGGGGCATACACTTTGACGCCTACCGCAACCGGTTGGTGACAACGTGGCGCCCATGGGGCAACGCCAATCCGATACAACGGCTTGGCCTGGTTATCGCTCGCAAACGCATCAGGGCCGGCTTGTCGGCAAAGGGAAGTGTTAGCAAGCCTCGTGCGCGTCCGATCGAACGTATTCTGGACCTCGCGCGCTGGGCCCCCAGTGGTGACAACGACCAGCCCTGGCGTTTTGAGATAGTCGATGAGCACCACGTGCGCATCCATGGTCGAGATACCCGGGAATGGTGTGTGTATGATCTCGATGGTACGTCCAGCCAAATAGCGTTGGGCGCGTTACTTGAGACACTGCGCATCGCGGCATCCGCTGAGGGGATGAAGGTAGAGTCTGTGTTGTGTCCGGATTCTCGAGAACACTCACCGTTGATCGATGTCAGGCTGATTGCCGATGATACGGTGCTTCGCGATGTACTGCTGCCCTTTGTCACCGCAAGGGTGACTCAGCGTCAACCTTTTTCTACGCGATCATTGTCAGACCATCAAAAACAGACACTCGAGCAAGCCGTGGGGGAGGGGTTCAGTGTGCGCTGGGTTGAGGGTAGCAAGGGACGTCGCCAGATGGCCACATTGCTGTTCCACAATGCCCACATCCGACTCTCGACGCCGGAAGCCTATCAGGTGCACAAGCAAAATATTGAGTGGGGCGCGCAGTTCAGTGAGCACCATATTCCCGAAGGTGCGCTGGGATTAGATCTGCCGACGCGCAAGATCATGCGCTGGGCGCTGAAGAGTTGGGGGCGGGTGCGGTTCCTGAACCAGTTTCTGGCCGGCACCTGGTTGCCACGGCTGCAAATGGATTGGCGTACAGCACAGGGTTGCGCCGCACACTTCGTCATTGTCGCCGACCAGCCCTTGCTAACGGTAGAGGACTATCTGGCTGGCGGCAGTGCCATGCAGCGTTTCTGGCTGCAGGCCACGCGGCTGGGACTGCAGCTGCAACCAGAAATGACCCCGGTTATTTTTTCACGCTACGTGGCGCAGGGCCGGACTTTCACGTCGATCGCCGCGGAGCAGGCCCTGGCCGAGAAATTGGCGGGTGACTTGAGCAAACTGGTGGGCGCTGTCGAAGATCCGCTGCAGCGGGTCTATATGGGGAGGGTCGGTTTTAGCCCGGCCCCCACGTCCCGCTCAGTGCGCCCATCACTGGAATCCCTGCTCATTGACGCTCCCAGCCAGTAGCGCATGGCGGCGATTGCTACTCGTTCGCGCAAAATACGAGTCCTGTTTTTTGCCGAGGCAGTGACACTTGCGCATGTGGTTCGGCCCGTCACGCTCGCCCAATCGCTTGATCCGCAGCAGTTCGAGGTGCACCTTGCCCACCATCCGCGTTATCGGGAGTTGCTGGGTGAGCTATCCTTTACAGAGCACGAAATCCGGTCAATCACCCCTCAGCAATTTATGCAGGCTTTGGCCGCCGGAAGTCCTGTCTATGACCTGCCGACGCTGAGTGCCTACGTCGAGGAGGACCGAAAACTCATCGCTGACGTGCAACCAGATCTTATCGTGGGTGACTTTCGCTTGTCGCTGGCGGTGAGCGCCGAGCTGGCAGCAGTGCCTTATATTGCTCTCAGCAATGCCTATTGGTCACCCTATAGCCAGCAGGACTATGTCGTGCCCGAATTGCCGCTGACTAAAATCCTCGGGCTTACCCTCGGTCAGTGGCTGTTCTCCTTTGGGCGCCCATTCGCTTTCGCGATGCACTGCCTGCCAATGCACAATTTGCGCCGCAAGTACGGCCTGCCAAGCCTGGGTTTCAATTTGAGGCAGGTGTACACGCATGCGGATTATACGCTGTATGCCGATATACCCAATCTCTTCCGTATGCGGAATTTGCCATCGCACCATCGGTTTATTGGACCGGTGGTCTGGTCACCCTGTGGCCCTCGCCCCGACTGGTGGCAGAAATTACCACAGGGCTCACCCATCGTTTATGTCACACTGGGCAGTTCCGGCAATGCCAACTTACTGCCTCGATTGATTGCCGCACTGGGCGAAGTCGATGTCACAGCGCTGGTCTCCACCGCAGGGATACCGCTGCCGGACGCTGCGCCAGCGAACGTCTATCTGGCACCCTACCTGCCCGGTGAGGAAGCGGTGAAGATGGCCAGCCTGGTGATTTGTAACGGCGGGAGTCCCAGTACCCATCAGGCGCTAGCGCAGGGGGTTCCGGTCATTGGAGTGGCCAACAACCTGGATCAGTACCTGAATATGGCCGCTATCACAAAAGCTGGCGCAGGCCGTCTTCTGCGGTCGGGAACCTGTGATTCCAGAGAACTCATAGCGACCATCAACTGGATGCTGTCTGATTCATCCTGTCGCGAGGCGGCACGGGCACTCGGCCTGTGGCTAACTCAATACGATTCCCTGAAAATATTCTCCAGTACAATCAGTGAGATATGTGGTTTAGTGGGGCTTGGTCAGGAGGCGCACTCATTGCAGTAGTGCCGGGGCGTCAGTTTATAGCTCGAACTGACGGAATTATAATTGAATGCTTGCCAAGCATTTTGTATAAATTAAAATGTGTTAAGCAATCAATAAGATAGATGTACCATTGAGACTAGCTGATCAACGGATCAGGGATGATATATGCGTAAGATCACAGCGGGTCAAATTGGTGTTTTTGTGCTGCTGTTGGCGTCGATCATCCTGTTGGCGGTAGTCTCCACCAATTTTCTTGCTAACAGGGCTTGGCTGGGTGATTTCTACGCTGTGGTCTATGTCATCGTCCTCGCTATATTAGTGTACAGTTGGGCGTTCGTGATTTATCGGCTATTCCTGCGCGTTTGTCCACTTCAGGAGGGTGATATAGAGCCGGGTTCCCGCGCGGAGTTCGCTGCTCAAATCAATATTCTGTTTTATTTGATGTTGTTCAACACCCTGATTCGTACAGATTTTTTACCCGTCCCACTCAAGACACTGGTGTATTCGATGCTGGGTACCAAAATTGGGTCGAATAGCTTCAGTCCGGGCACGATACTGGACCCGCCGCTCACTGAAATAGGTGATAACACGATTATTGGCCACGCTGCGACCTTGTATTCCCACGCTATAGAGGGACACCACTTCGCTCTGCAACGTATCGTATTGGGAAACAATGTGACAGTAGGCGCTCACGCCATCATTATGTCTGGCGTAACTGTTGGCGATGGCGCCATTGTCGCTGCCGGGGCAGTGGTGAAAAAGGACACACGCATTGCGCCAGGTGAACATTGGGGCGGCGTACCAGCCCGCCGGTTGGGGAGTGCCTCCAGCGTTTCAAGCCCCGATGAAGCAAGCGATTCCTGATACACGCTAACGCACTCACCAACAAATTTTCTAGTGGAGCGAACAAGTTATATGAACAGGCAATTATTAAAATGTGTGGCGATTGGCGCTTTTATTCTGGTGGCTTCCTGCGCGAAAGACTTGACGTCGCAAGAGCACATCACCAAAGCCCGTGAATATATAGTGGCGGGAGAATTTGATGCGGCGAGTATAGAGCTGAAAAATGCCGCGAGTAAGGATCCCAATAGTGCTGAGGTCCGTTATGAACTCGCTAATGTCGCGCTGGCTATGGGGGAGGGGCCTGCAGCGGAGAAGGAGGCTAGCCGCGCCGAAGAGCTGGGCATGCTGTCGCGAGAGGTTGTGCTTGTGCAACTTCAGGCTATTTATTTGCAAGGTGATTTTGACAGGCTGCTGGCCAAATCGGAGAAGCTTCCCCAAAAGTTGGCGTCCTCGGCGCTCGCGGATATCCACGCTTACCGCGCACACGCGCTGATTCAAAAGCAGCAGTTCAGGTTGGCGGATGCTGAAATAGCGAAGGCACTCAAACTCAACGAGACCTCGGTGGTTGCGGTGCTGGCGAAAGCCAGTTACGAAGCGCAGGTTGGTCGTAAAGAGACTGCCATGACACTGGCCCGAACAGCGCTGGATATAGGCCCTAATTCACCGGAAGGCTGGGCGCTGATGGGGGACTTGCTAGCGGATGGTGGTGATCTCGAGGGAGCCAGGGATGCCTATGATAAAGCCGTCGCCAACCGTAACTATGTGTCGTTGTTGTTGGCCAGGCGGGCACTGATTGAAGCGCAGCTTAACGATGTTGCCGCCGCGAAGGGCGATATTGCGAGCTTGTATAAATCTGGCTATAAAGATCATCCTTACGTCAATTTTGTCAGGGGTTATATCGAGTTCCAGCAGGAGAATTTCCCGCTTGCTTCACAGGCGCTGGAGGTTTCAGTCGCCGGTAACCAACAGGACCCACTCGCGAAGCTTTACCTGGTGGCCAGCTATATGGCGGAAGGGAAGATGGAGCAGGCCCAGATGATTGCCAACCAGCTGTATTACGACCTTCCAAACTCTGTCGAAATATCCCGAATGCTCGCCTCGCTTAATATTCAACAGCAGGATCTTGGTGCGGCCAAAACAACGCTGGGCAAACTGCTGGAGCAGCAGGAGGACGATGCAACGGCGCTCGGCATGCTCGGCTCGATTGCCCTGATGGAAGGCAGGGGCGACGAAGCTATTGATTACCTCCAGCGCCTGTCGAAGTTGTCGCCCGAGAATGCCTCAGTACAGGACATGTTAAGTCTTGCCAAGACCATGCGCGGGGACTTCGTCGAACAAATTATCGCTGCGGCAGAACAACAGGTGCCCGAAGGTGACTTTACCAAAGTACTGATTTCGGCCGGCGCTGCGCTTGAGCAAGGTCGATTGAAGGAGGCTGTTACGATAGCGGAAAACTTGCAGCAACAGTATCCGGACCGAGTGGAGCCGCTGAATATGCTGGCCACGATCTACCTCTATGGTGGGGATTGGCGCAGAGGAAAGTTGCTGTTGGAACAGGCGTTGACTATCCAGCCGATGGATCCCTCTGCAGTGAAAACATTGGCGAAGATTTACCTGCAAACGGGTGAGGCGCCGCGCGTCGAGCAGCTTATCAGCGCCTATTTGCAAGAAAACCCACAGGATGTGGAGGCCATAGGCATTCAGTCTCAGTTTATCGTCAGCACTAAAGATTTTCGGGACGGCGAGAAACTCTTGACAGAGCTGCTCGAGCAAGGCCCCGACAACCTGGAGGTTCAAGCGCGTCTGGCGAAATTGTATTTCGACAACCAGAATTATGAGCAAGTGTCTGTCCGCACCGAAAACCTGAATGAGGCCACTATAAAGTCACAGCCCTCCCTGATGGAGCTGCGCGGCAAAGCGCTGGCAAACCTGGGTAATGCCGAGGGTGCAGCGAGGGTATGGGGAAAATGGGTTGAGTTGTCACCGAATTCTGCGCTGGCAAACTTTTATTATGGGAGTTCCCTCGCCAACAATAACCAGTTAGCTCGAGCGCTTAAATATCTCGAAGCTGCTCGCAAGCTCAAGCCTGGGTATATGCCGGCACGTCTGGCGATCATTCGAACAACAGCTCAGTCGGGTAATATGGATAAGGCCTTCATAGAAATGAAACAACTGCAGTCAGAAATGCAGGAAGAGCGGGCCGATGTCTGGTACACGCAGGGCTGGTTGGACGCCAAGGCAGGTAAATTCGCAGCTGCTGAGGAGGCGATGCAGAAATCGCTGTTGCTGGAGCCCACGCCCGAGTCTGTGATGATACTTATCACCGCGATCAGTAGCCAGGATCGGGCGGATGAGGCGTTGAGTTTGCTGCAGGACTGGTCGGAAAAACTCCCCAAAAGCACCAGCCTGATGGTGGTGTTGGGGCAGAGTTACCTCGCTCGCAAGGATATTGAAAAGGCGATCGGCGTATATCAGCGGATACTCACTGCTGATCCAGAGTCGGTTTTGGCGCTGAATAACCTGGCGTGGTTGACTCGTGAGACAGATCCCGCGCAAGCGCTCAAGTATGCCAAGCGCGGCATCGTGCTGGCGCCTGAGGACCCCTATATGCTGTCTACGTTAGGGACTGTACTGGCCGCAAATGGCAAAGTGGGCCAGGGGGAGCAAATGCTGCGCAAGGCGGTAGTGCTATATCCGGATATCATGCAATTGAAACTGGATTTGGGGCGTCTGCTGCTCAGTGTTGGCCAACCTGATGCGGCGAAGCCGTATCTGGAACTGGTCGTTGGCGGAGCAAAGCGCGATGATTTGGTCGCAGAGGCCAGAAAACTACTATTATCTGCCGGTGCGGGTGGGTAACGCTACAAGTGGACTGCGCTTCACACCGTAGTTGAATGCGGCGTATGAATGGCTATGTTATGAGAATTGGTTTCAGTTATGGACGTGGGATGAGACAGCCCAATTATGTATTAATTTAAGTTAATAACTGATGAGTGTCAGCTTTTTTTACAGTTGTGAGGGCTCAATCGTTTTTGAGGCGAAAAAAAATCTCCAAGCTTTTGTATTCAAAAGGATTATACTTTTTAGGCACAGGTTTTGCTTTATTTTACAAAGCTATGATTACACCCAGCAGTTAGTACGCTGGTTGACAGTTGTGATAAAAACTTAGGAGCTCAACATGAAATTTAGTAAAGGGAAAATGGCTTTGGCATTTAGCGCTGTACTGAGCGTGGGTATGGTTAGCCAGGCTTCTGCGGA
>TARA_B110000503_G_scaffold143511_1_pt1 | contig 23871 bp, 19 predicted proteins | sample TARA_B110000503 | Tara Oceans TARA_B110000503 (sample SAMEA4397472) | marine metagenome | biome: Polar Biome; feature: [SRF] surface water layer (ENVO:00010504); material: water (ENVO:00002006), including particulate matter (ENVO:01000060) such as... | depth 5 m | reverse complement strand
ACGACGATTTAGCAAACCGTTCCTTTCGGCCACTCAGGCACCTCTCCAATCGAATACAATATTTCAAAAATTTTATGCGGTTGCAAATGTAACTTTTCATCTTAAACAACGCAAGTAATTTATTTAAAATTTTTTAATATTACTGCGGGTATTCAATTCTAATATGAAAAATATTTATCAACTTGTTTATAAGAACTTTTTTAATCAATTCAATTTCTTTAAAAGTGATGTCTGCATTAATGAATTGATCGCTACTAATTTGCTTAGAAACTATAAGGTTAACAAACTCATTAATCTTAACGAAATTAGGGTTTTTTAAGCTTTTAGAGGCTGCCTCTACCCCATCACACATCATAACAATTGCAGTTTCTTTTGAAAATGGTTTTGGCCCACTATACATATAATCTTTTTCATCAGGCTTAATTTCTAGCTTTGAGTCTTTATTATAAAAATAATAAACCAAACTCGTACCATGATGGGTTCTAATAAAGTCAATTACCCTTTCTGGAATATTGAATTTTCTAGCAATTTCAATTCCTTCAATCACATGATTTAAAATTATACGAACACTTTCTTTAGAGTTCAGCTCATCATGAGGATTTATCCCAGTTAATTGATTTTCTGAAAAATAGGAAGGATTATTCATTTTACCAACATCATGATACAAAGCTCCAACCCTAGCAAGTAATGCATTAGCACCTACTTCGTTTGCAGCTGCTTCAGCCAAATTAGCAACACTTAAAGAATGATTAAATGTTCCTGGTGCTTTATCAGAAAGAAGCTTCAATAATTTAGAGTTGGTATCTGAGAGTTCTAACAATGATACATCTGAAACCAAACCAAATACTTTCTCATAGATATAAATTAAAGGATGGACAAACAAAGTTCCTAGACCACATAATACAAATAAAGCGAAGTTTTCAAGTTTAATGAATTCAACACCTCCTTCATGAATAACAAAAAAGGAGAAGTACGCAACAATATAAACAGCTGTTATTTGACTAACTGCAATAAACAGATTTGCTCTTTTGTATAAATCTGAAACGGACAATATTGTAACTATACCAGCGATTATATTTAGAAATATATACTCAAAATTATTAGGGACTATAAAGCCTATTAAGAGGATAGTAACTGTATGGACAAAGAAAGAAGTTCTAGAGTCAAAAAAAGCTTTAAGAACCAATGGAAGTATACAAATAGGGATTACATATACATACAAAGAGTCTAGCGTAACTACAAGAGTAGTTATCCCTATCATTAAAACTATATTGAAGTATATAAAGGTTAGTTTATTGTTATTTAGATAGAGTTCCTTTCTATATTTATTTAAAAATAATAGTATCATTATTAATCCTAAAGAAACAAGAATACTGTAGGACAAGATTATTAGATAATAATTTTCTGTACTCCAATTTTCATTTTCGTATTCTTTTTCTAATGATTTTAAAATTATGAGCTTTTCTTTATCAACAACCTCCCCTTTAGATATAATTAAGGTTTGCTTATCAATCATACCTCTATAGCTTGAAACATCAGACACAGCTTCGACATAAGCATTTTCAGATAAATCTTTATTAAATGTTATGTTTGGCTGTAGTATTTCAAACAAAATAGATTTAATTTGATCACTATTGTTAATGTAATTATTTACAATTACTGAATTATTAATATACGTAGAAAGATCCTTTGGCATCAATAAATTTGAGAAAGTAGAATTTTTTACAATTATATTATTTGATAGAATAGATGTTTTTTGTTCATCTTCATATTCATAATTAATATCTAAAAACCCCTTATTATAAATGTCAACAGCAATAGACTTGACTGAATTTACAATAGGATCTTGAGGTGAATTAACATCAGTTTGTTCAAAAAAGGAATCCAATTTATAATCAAGAATAGAGTCTGACTTACTGATAGACGTTAGATAATCAAAGTAAACTGGTGTTTTGATTTTAACTTGTTTTAGCTCGTCTTCTAAGTCTACAGCATTTTTTAATACTGCAAAATTAAAGGGTGCATATAAGTTTTCTGATTGCCACGGCTTTCCATTTTCAAAGCTATATTTAAACTTCCCACTCTTAGGAAACATCGAGACTATTAAATATACTGAAACCGATAGAAGTATAACTTTATAAATAAAATTATAATTTTTGTAAAGCTTATTTAAGTATTTAATCATCGAATTAGTATAATTAGAATTATAAATTTAATGCTATTAACAATTACAAAAAATTTTAACAAGAGATATTTTATATAATTTTATTACTTTCGTGCTATAATTAAATAGTAAAATGAAAGAAGTAGTAATAGTATCCGCAGTTAGAACACCTATTGGAAGTTTTTTAGGAACTTTATCTAAAGTTCCCGCTCCAACATTAGGAGGAATTGCAATAAAAGGTGCCCTTGAAAAGATAAACTTAAATCCAAATGAAGTTGATGAAGTTTTAATGGGTCATGTTGTACAAGCTGGAGTAGGTCAAGCTCCTGCAAGACAGGCAGCGCTAAATGCAGGTATTTCTTACAATGTTCCATGTACTACTATTAACAAGGTTTGTTCTTCTGGAATGAAAAGTATAATGCAAGCTGCTCAATCTATTGCTCTAGGAGATAACAATGTTGTTGTTGCTGGAGGTATGGAAAACATGAGTCTAATTCCTCATTATTTTAATGCTAGAGTTGCTACAAAATTTGGATCAAAAGAAATTTGTGATGGACTTCAAGTAGATGGTCTTATAGATTTTTATAATAAAGAAGCTATGGGGGTTCTAGCAGATTTATGTGCTACAGAATATAATTTTTCTAAGCAAGAGCAAGATGATTTTGCTGTAGCTTCATATAAAAAATCAAAAAATGCTTGGGAATCCGGTAAATTTAAAAATGAAATAATTCCTGTTGAAATAACAGATAGAAGAGGAAATGTCACTGTTTTTGATGAGGATGAGGAATATAAAAATTTTAACGAAGATAAGCTAAGATCATTAAGACCTGTATTTACTAAAGAAGGCAGTGTAACTGCAGGGAATGCATCAACCATTAATGATGGAGCTTCAGCATTAGTACTTATGAGTCTTGAAAAATGCGAATCATTAAACTTGACACCTATAGCTAAAATTATAGCTTATGCTGATGCTGCCCAAGACCCAAAATGGTTTACAACTAGTCCAGCAAAAGCTGTTCCTTTAGTATTAAATAAATCAAAATTAAATATTAATGATATAGATCTTTTTGAGTTTAACGAAGCTTTCTCAGTAGTAGGTTTAGCAAATATGAAAATATTGAATATAGATAAATCTAAAGTAAATGTAAATGGAGGTGCAGTATCCTTAGGGCATCCACTTGGGTGCTCTGGAGCTAGAATAGTAACAACGTTAATAAATACTTTAATTCAAAATGATAAAAAAACTGGACTAGCTGCAATTTGTAATGGTGGCGGAGGTGCCTCTTCTATAATTATACAACGTAATTAATTATAATGTTATTTGGGATATGTTTATTAAGTATTGTACCAATGCGTGCAGAGCCAAGAGACACTAGCGAGTTAGTGTCACAAGTTATCTATGGGGAAAGCTTTAAGATAATTGAAAAAAGAGCTAATTGGAGTTTAATAAAGTTATTCTTCGATAACTATAATGGGTGGGTTGATAATAAGCAGCTTGTAGAAATAGATAAGTCAATTTATGATTCTATTAATTCTGAAATAAATATTTATTCTTTAGATTTAATTGAGTTTATACAAATTAAAGATAAGGGGCTATTAACTATACCTTTAGGTTCAACTTTAAATACCCTAAAATTGTTTGAACATTCTTTTGACGGAAATACAATAAGCTCAAAACAAGCAAAAGAAAATCTAGTAAAAACATCACTTCTTTTAATTAACTCCCCCTACCTATGGGGCGGAAGAACCCCTTTTGGAATTGATTGTTCTGGGTTTACACAAATCATCTATAAAATAAATGGTTATAATATAGATAGAGATGCAAAAGACCAGGTAAAATTAGGATTAGCTCTTAGTTTTATTGAAGAATCTGAACCAGGTGATTTAGCCTTTTTTGACAATAAAGAGGGCGACATTGTGCATGTGGGAATAATTATGGAAGATAACCATATTATACATGCTCATGGACATGTGAGAATTGACCGGTTAGACCAAACAGGGATCTACAATGTGGATTCTAGAAAGCATACTCACAAATTAAGAGTAATTAAAAAAATAATTTAATTATCTAAGCCTTCTAGCTTCTCTTTCATTAACTTATAGTTAATATCATCTCCAAGTGCTGAATAGATATTTCTTAATGTGTTTAATGCATCAATGTTTGTAGGTTCATTCTTTAAAACTGTTTCAAGATAAGGGATAGCAGTCTTATATATATTCTCTCTATCTAGTTTTAAAGCATCATATTTATTATAATCAGCAGTAGATGTACCTAATGCATTCATTTCTTCTATTATTCCCTCTTCTTCACTTAAAATAAGTGCTGCCATGTTTAAATAAGCTTTAGTATAGTTTGGGTCAACTAATATTGCTTTGTCATAATACATTTTGGCACTTTCTATATCATCACTATTGGCTGAGACAACTCCAAGATTAAATAATAAGTCAGCATTAGATGGATTGATTTCTAAAGCTTGGGATATTAAAACTTTATAAGATTCAATATCTCCTAACTCCCATTTAATATTAGATTCTAATAAAATTAAATTTATATCATTGGAGTCAATTTTCTTTGCTTTTTCAATATAGAGTAATGCATTATCCGTATCTCCCATATTTTTATAAATAGCAGCCATAGACCTAAAAACATTTAACTGAACAGATACAGTTAATTCATTCCTTTCATCTTTATGAGTTCCAGCCTTTACAAATAAATCTCTATTAGACTCACTGGCAAATGACTGTTCTTCAGCAGATTCAATTTCAACTGCATAATAATTTGTTGTTACACCTGTAAAACCAATACCTTCCAGCTCTCTATAGAAATTCATTGCGATATCAAAATCTTTAGTTTCCGTAGCTAAAAGCGCTGCATTATACAAATAAAGAGTATCTGTTGATGAAACTCTAAATGCAGATTCTAGATTAGCATACGAAGTTTTATAATCTTTCAATTCTAGAGCATTTTTAGCTTTTCTTACAAACCCGTTGAGCATAGCTGATTTTAACGGCTTAACTTTGTCAGTATAAAACTTATAACTAGAGTCTTCTTCTAATAAAACTACTTGTTTGAAATTATCTAGAGCTAAATAGGAATCGGCTAAAGTAGATTCTCCTTCAGCATAGTAAGAAACTCCCTTTAGATAATGGTATTTAATTTTAAGCTTTAGATCAAAATCCTCAAGATCATATTTCTCAGCTGCAACAATATTTTCTTTTGCACTCACAAAGTTGTTAGTTTTTAATGCTTTTTCGACTGCTTTTAATTCTTTTTTCTGTCCAAAACTATTAAATACTATTAGGGTAAATATTAAAAATATAAGATTTTGATTTTTCATTTTATTTAAATTGAGGTTAATTATTTAATTCGCTTGATTCTTCTGATGAAGAAGCTTCATCATTTTGACTATCTGAGTTTACAGTCTCACTATCTGAATTATTTTCATCAAGTTCTTCTTCTTCTTCGTGTATTACTTTGGCAACAGCTGCAATAGAATCCTTCGCTTTTAAATTAATAAGCTTAACCCCTTGAGTAGCTCTACCCATTACTCTAAGATTTTCAACAGCTAATCTGATTGCAATACCTGATTTGTTAATTATCATAAGATCATCATCGTCATTCACATTTTTAATAGCTACTAAATTACCTGTTTTTTCGGTTATCGAAATGGTTTTAACTCCTTTACCTCCTCTATTTGTAATTCTATAGTCTTCTAAACTTGATCTTTTTCCATAACCATTTTCAGAAACAACTAGAATATCACTTTCCATATCGTTTACAGCTATCATACCAATTGCTTCATCATTTTCATTCTGAAGTCTAACTCCACGAACACCTGAAGCTCCTCTTCCCATTGGTCTTGTCTTAGCCTCTTCAAACCTAATAGCTTTACCAGATTTAAGAGCAATCATTACTTGACTTTCACCATTAGTTAATTTAGCTTCTAGTAATTCATCATCATCTTTAATGGTTATTGCATTTATTCCATTAGTTCTAGGTCTAGAATATTGTTCTAACAAAGTCTTTTTAACCTGTCCTTTTTTAGTTGCCATAATAACATAATGACTATTTATGTATTCTTCATCTTTTAAATCTTGAGTACATATAAATGCCTTAACTTTATCATCTTGCTCAATATTAATTAGATTCTGAAGTGCCCTTCCTTTAGAAACTTTAGTTCCTTCAGGTATTTCGTAAACCCTCATCCAGAAACATTTTCCTTTTTGAGTGAAGAACAACATGTACTGGTGATTAGTACCGACAAATAAATTTTCTAGAAAATCTTCATTTCTTGTGGTGGATGCTTTTTGACCTACTCCTCCTCTATGCTGTGTTTTATAAGCATCTAGTGGAGTTCTTTTAATATAACCTGCATGAGAGATAGTAATTACTACTTGCTCATCTGGAATCATGTCTTCAATTGATAAATCACCACCTGCATATTCAATTACAGATCTTCTTTCATCACCATATTTAGCTTTAACTTCTAATAATTCATTAGAAATAATTTCCATTCTTCTATCTTTCTTGTCAAGAATATCTTTTAAATCTATTATTAGTTTTGTTATATTTTCAAATTCAACTCTTAACTTATCTTGTTCTAGACCAGTAAGTTGTCTAAGTCTCATTTCAACAATAGCCTTCGATTGAATTTCAGACAACTTAAAATTAGTCATTAGCTTATTTCGAGCCTCATCTGCATTCGATGAAGATCTAATTAATGCGATAACTTTATCAATATTATCTGAAGCTATAATTAAGCCCTCAAGAATATGTGCTCTTTCTTCTGCTTTTCTTAATTCATATTTTGTTCTTCTAACAACCACATCGTGTCTGTGTTCAACAAAATAATGAATCATTTCCTTCAAATTCAACATCTGTGGTCTACCTTTAACTAGCGCGATATTATTCACACTAAAAGATGATTGAAGAGCTGTATATTTATATAACTTATTTAAAACAATATTTGGTATAGCATCTCTTTTTAAGATATAAACTATACGCATACCATTTCTATCCGATTCATCTCTAATAGAAGCAATTCCTTCTAGTTTTTTATGATTAACAAGATCAGCTGTTTTTTTAATCATATCAGCCTTATTTACTTGATACGGAATTTCTGTTATGATTATACACTCTCTACCACTTACCTCTTCAATATTTGCCTTAGCTCTTACAACAATTCTACCTCTACCAGTTTTAAAAGCTTCTCTAACTCCATCATAACCATATATTGTTCCTCCAGTTGGAAAATCTGGAGCCTTTATATGAGTTATTAATTCATCTATATCTATGTCGGCATTATTAATATAAGCAATAGTACCATCAATAACTTCAGAAAGATTGTGAGGAGGCATGTTTGTTGCCATACCTACTGCTATTCCAGAGGCTCCATTGATTAACAATCCAGGAATTCTAGTTGGTAAAACTGTTGGTTCATTTAAAGTGTCATCAAAGTTTAATCTGTGATCAACGGTGTCTTTATCAATATCCGCTAGCATATCCTCCGATATTTTTTTCATTCTAGCTTCAGTATATCTCATTGCAGCAGGACTATCTCCATCTACAGAACCAAAATTACCTTGTCCATCTACTAAAAGATATCTTAGACTCCAGTCTTGTGCCATTCTAACCATTGCATCATATACTGATGTATCTCCATGCGGGTGGTATTTACCTAAAACCTCTCCAACAATTCTAGCAGATTTTTTATGTGCACCACTAGCTCTTATTCCTAACTCATGCATACCAAAAAGTACTCTTCTATGCACAGGCTTAAGCCCATCTCTAACATCTGGCAATGCTCTAGAAACGATAACAGACATTGAGTAATCAATGTATGCTGATTTCATTTGCTCCTCTATATTTATAGGGATTAATTTTTCTCCTTCAATCATAAGAAATTGTTGTTATAAATTTAATTGATTTTAACCAAGGGTAAATATAATAATTTAATCAGTTGAATCTTATAAAAAAACAAGTATAAATAAGTAATTTTATTAACAATTTAATATAGGTTATTAAATAAATATAAAAATGAAAAATAAATAATAAAAAAGGTAATTGATTATTGTATAACAATTAATGTTTAACTACATTTAAATTTAAATTTAGAACTATGGATGATAATTTTTCTTCGAGAGTTAAAGACGTGATTACTTTTAGCAAAGAAGAAGCTTTAAGGTTAGGTCATGATTTTATTGGTACTGAGCATTTAATGCTAGGCATGTTAAGAGACGGTGAAGGAAAGGGTATTGATATATTAAACTCTCTTTCTGTAGATATAATATATCTTAGAAAAAAAGTGGAAATTCTTTCCCCCCCTAATAGCGACAGCTCATTTACATCAAACTCTAAAAAAAATCTTCACTTAACAAGACAAGCTGAAAGAGCTTTGAAGACTACTTTTTTAGAAGCAAAATTATTTCAAAATTCAACTATAAATACAGCTCACTTACTTCTTTGTATTTTACGCAATGACAATGACCCAACTGCTAAGCTCTTAAATAAACTTAATGTTAATTACGACAACGTTAAAGAGTATTATAAAGACATGATAGCTGATGATGACAATGATGATGATGTTTACTCTGGAAAAACTTCAGCAGAATTTAAAGAGGAAGAAGAGTCTTTTGAAAAAAATGATGAGGCAGATGATTCAATTATTGGTGCTGAAAAAGTTAAGGGTAAAGCAGTTAAAAAAACCAAAACTCCTGTTCTAGACAACTTTGGTAAAGACTTAACTTCCTTAGCTGAGAATGGAGATTTAGATCCTATTGTTGGAAGGAATGATGAAATACAAAGAGTTTCACAAATTCTAAGTAGAAGAAAAAAAAATAATCCATTATTAATAGGTGAGCCTGGTGTTGGTAAATCTGCTATTGCAGAAGGGTTAGCACTTAGAATAACTCAAAAAAAAGTATCTAGAGTATTATTTAATAAAAGAATAGTATCTCTTGATTTGGCAAGCTTAGTCGCAGGAACTAAATACAGAGGACAGTTTGAAGAAAGAATGAAGGCTGTAATGAATGAATTAGAAAAAAATAGAGATATAATACTGTTTATTGATGAAATTCACACAATCGTGGGTGCAGGTGGAGCTACTGGTAGTTTAGATGCTTCAAACATGTTTAAGCCCGCTTTAGCTAGAGGAGAGATACAATGTATAGGCGCAACCACTTTAGATGAATATAGGACTTCAATTGAAAAAGATGGAGCCTTAGAAAGAAGGTTTCAGAAAATTATAGTTGAGCCAACTAGTGAGGATGAAACAATAGAAATCTTGAATAATATAAAAATCAAATATGAAGAACATCATAATGTTGAATATACAAATGATGCAATTCTATCATGTGTTAGACTTACTAACAGATACATGACTGATAGATTTCTTCCAGACAAAGCTATTGATGCTTTAGATGAAGCTGGTTCAAGAGTCCATTTAAATAATATAGTAGTCCCTAAACATATTACTGATTTAGAAACTAAATTAGAAGAGATTAGAATAACTAAAAACAAAGCAGTAAAAAAACAAAAATATGAAGAGGCTGCTAAACTAAGAGACGATGAGAAACTATTAGAAGGTAATTTATTGTCTGCACAAGATTCCTGGGAAAAGGAATGTGAAAATAACAAAGAAATAGTCAATGAAGAACATATAGCTGATGTAGTTTCGATGATGACTGGAATTCCTTTAAATAGAGTTAAGCAGAGTGAGAGTAACAAACTTTCTATCCTTCCTGAAATTATTATGGATAAAGTTATTGGTCAAGACGAAGCTGTTCTTAAGGTTGTAAAATCTATCCAACGAAATAGAGCAGGGCTAAAAGATCCTAATAAACCAATTGGGTCATTTATATTCTTAGGTCAAACTGGTGTTGGTAAAACGCAATTAGCAAAAATTTTAGCAAAGGAATTATTTGACTCTGAAGACTCATTAATTAGAGTAGATATGAGTGAGTATATGGAGAAATTTGCTATATCAAGATTAATTGGAGCACCTCCAGGATATGTAGGTTATGAAGAAGGTGGACAGTTAACAGAAAAGATAAGAAGAAAACCTTATTCAGTAGTCTTACTAGATGAAATAGAGAAAGCACACAAAGATGTTTTTAACATGCTTCTTCAAGTTTTAGATGATGGCTTTTTGACAGATAGTTTAGGTAGAAAGATAGACTTCACCAATACAATTATAATAATGACATCTAACATAGGTGCAAGAAAATTAAAAGATTTTGGTAATGGAGTTGGTTTTGGCACTAGTGCTAAAATGAATCAAGAAGGGAATAACTCAAAGAGCATTATAATAAATGCTCTTAAAAAAGCATTTGCACCTGAATTTTTAAATAGGATTGACGATGTTATTGTATTTAACAATCTTCAGATAAATCACATACATAAGATTATAGATATTGAACTAAAAAAGCTATTTATTCGAACTGAAGAACTTGGGTATAAAATTAAGCTAACAAAAAAAGCAAAAGATTTTATAGCTGAAAAGGGGTTTGATAAACAATACGGAGCAAGACCCTTAAAAAGAGCAATTCAAAAGTATTTAGAAGACGAGTTAGCTGAAGAGATAATCAAATCCAAAATTCAAGTTGGTGATAACATTAAGGTAGACTTAAATAAGGATAAGAGCAAACTAATACTAACATCCATTAGCAGTAAAAAAACCACTAAAAAGTAAATAAATTATCTTCAATTTTATAATTATCTATAAATTCTGAAGTTGTATTTATTTCGGAGGACATTATTTTGTCTTCTGTTACAAAGTTTACGCATGACCTATAACCATCAACGAAACTTTGTAATTTTCTAGAGGTCTTTAATGGCTTTTTGAAATCTAGTGCTTGAGCTGCAGTAAAAAGTTCAATTGAAAGTATTCTATTTACATTTAAAGCAATATCATATAATAATATAGCGGAATTAGCACCCATACTTACATGATCTTCTTGACCGTTAGAAGAAACGATGGAGTCAATACTAGAAGGCGTAGACAGTTGTTTATTTAAACTAACTAGACTAGCAGCTGTATACTGTGGAATCATAAACCCAGAGTTTAACCCAGGGCTATTCACTAAGAATGAAGGTAAGTCTCTTTGCCCCGAGATTAAGTTATAAGTCCTTCTTTCAGAAATGTTACCCAATTCCGATATAGCTATTTTTAAAAAATCTAAAACATATGCCAAGGGCTGACCATGGAAATTTCCTCCAGAAATTATTTTATCCTCCTTATAAAAAATTATAGGATTATCATTAACAGAGTTCACTTCATTTAAAAGGACACTTGTTACATATAAAATAGTATCTAAAGTAGCTCCATGCACCTGCGGTATGCATCTAAATGAGTAGGGGTCTTGCGTATGAGTTTTTTTCATGATAGAAATTTCACTATTATTTCTAAATTTATTAATTCTTTCAGAAATTATAGACTGACCTTTATGAGGTCTCACTTTTTGGATCAATGGGTCAAAAGGCTCAACCCTACAATCAAAAGCTTCTAAAGAAATAGATGAAATTAAATCAGACATATAAGATAATTTGTACGATTTAAATAACAGAAACAAACCATAACCCGACATAAACTGAGTCCCGTTTAATAGAGCTAACCCTTCTTTAGACTTAAGCTCTAAAGAAGATAGATTAAATAAGTTAAGAATGTCTTTCGAGTTCTTTATTTCACCTTTAAAATAAACCTGTCCTTCTCCAATTAAAGGCAAACTTAAATGAGCTAAAGGAGATAAATCACCAGAAGCTCCCAATGAACCATGTTTAAAAATAACTGGTAGTATATCATTATTGTAGAAAAAAATCAATCTATTTAGAGTATCTAAATGAATACCACTATGACCTTTACTTAAAGTGATTATTTTTAATAATAGTATAATTTTAACAATTGCTAAAGGAGTTTTTTCTCCTACCCCACATGAATGTGACAGTATCAAGTTATGCTGCAGTTTAGTTAAATCTTTAGCTTCTATACTTACGTTATATAATGAACCAAAACCAGTATTAATGCCATATAAAGGAGATTCACTTTGAATTATTTTGTTATCTAAGTAACTTCTACATTCTACTACATTATTTATAGATTCCTTTGATAATTTTAATAATACCCCCTTTTCAACAATATTATATATTGTTTCTATATCAAGTAATGTGTTATCTATTATGAATTCCTTCATGTATTTTATATCTAATAATTAATTACATTTACAATGCCAATTTAAATAAAATAATTATGAGCAAAGGTAATTTTAAAGTAAATTTAATAATTCTGATTTTAGGTCTAACATTTTTTTCATGTGACCTTAATAAAGGAGAAGTCACAGTTATCTCTGGTAAAATAACAAACCCTATAGGAAATACTATAAATATAACTGGACAAGACGTATCCATTGAAGTTAAAATCAATGATGATGGTACTTTTAGAGATACTCTTAACATCTCTAGTTCTTACTATAATTTAGCTCAGGGTAGAGAGAGGACTCAGATATATTTAGAGCCAGGTTACGTCCTATCCATTAATTTAGATACAGAGCAATTTGATGAGTCTATTACATTTGAAGGTAAAGGAAGCGAGAATAATAATTTTTTAAAAGATAAATACCTACATAAAGAACAGAATCCTATAGATATCATCTCTGTATTTAAGCTTGATGAAAAAGAATTCATTGATAATATTGAAGTTCAAAAAAAATCTGATCAAGAGTTTATAAATAAATACACAAACATTGAGCCTCATTTCAGAACATTAGAATTAAAAAGTCTTGAGTATAGCTATTTACAATACCTTCAAAGATATCCTTTGTACCATGAATTTTATGCTAAAAAGACACCTGTTGTTAGTGATACTTTTATGCTTCCCTTGAATGAAATAAACTATAATAATGAAGAGGATTATCAAATGTTTCCGACATACAAACAACTTGTAATTAGTCACTATCAGAATATTTTAGAAACCTCTAGTAATATCAAAGAAGATTTTAATGAATTAATTGCCAATAAGTCTACTACAATAAAAAATGATTTAGTTAATCAAGGTACTTACATGTTATCTGCTGGAAACAAAAAAAATAAAGATCTTTATGATATCCTCATACAGCTAAGTAACGACAGTACTATAGTATCCAAGCTTACAGACAAGTTCAACGTCTTAAGTAAATTAGAAAAAGGTATGAAATCTCCTGAGTTTATAGATTATGAGAATTTTAATGGAGTAAACACTTCTCTATCAGATCTAAAAGGGAAATATGTATATATCGATGTTTGGGCAACATGGTGTGGACCTTGTATAAGAGAAATACCTAGTCTTCAAAAAATTGAAAAGCAATACCATGATAAAAATATCTATTTTTTAAGTTTATCAATTGATGAAAGAAAACGACCTAAATATAACTATGAAGCTTGGAGGAAAATGATAGTTGAGAAAGAGTTAACAGGTATTCAACTATTTGCTGATAATGCTTGGAAATCTAAGTTTACTATGGCATATGGAATTGATTCAATTCCTAGGTTCTTACTTATAGACCCTGAGGGGAATATAGTCAGTGGTAATGCTCCAAGACCTTCTGATCCAGCATTAATAGAGTTGTTTAATAGCCTAGGTATTTAGTTTAATCTTTGTTTAAATTCTATATAATAGTTCTTACTTAATTCTATATTATCCTCTTGTATTTTAGTGTTTTTCCATTCAGAATCAGGGTATAGTTTAACTGACTCACCAGCTACATATACTTCAATCGGCATATCAAATCCTGTAATTACATTATTCCATTTGTAATAAAGCGAATGATTATCAAAATAATATTCAAAAAGTGGAATTCTTATATCTCTAAGATATTGATCAAAAATTTTGGATAAATTTATATTTATTGATTTAGATATATAATCTTCTATTTCGTTTGTTGTTACAGTTTTATGGTAAAATTCTTTATTTAATCCACGTAAGACTTTTCTCCATTTTTCATCATCTCCACATATTGCACGAATTGTATGCAGTAAATTAGCACCTTTTGAGTACATATCCCCTGACCCTTCTCTATTAACATTATAATCTCCTATTATTGTTTTAATATTTCTAATACCTCTTCTTGTTCCAATGACATATTCAGAAGAAGCTTCTTTACCATAGTAATAATCTAAGTATAAGTTTTCCGAGTAAGTAGTGAAGCCTTCATGAATCCACATATCTGCAATATCCTTATAGGTAATATTGTTTGCAAACCACTCATGACCAGATTCATGGATGATTATATAATCAAATTTCAACCCCCACCCTGTCCTGGAAAGATCTCTTCCTAAATATCCTTTCATAAACTTATTACCATAAGTTATAGAGCTTTGGTGTTCCATACCTAGATAAGGAGTTTGCACTAACTTATACCCGTCTTCATAAAAGGGATAAGGGCCAAACCAGTGTTCAAATGCTTCTAGCATTTTTGGAACTTCTTTAAAATGTTCTTTTGCCTTTAATAAGTTATAACTCAGTACAAAGTAATCTAAATCAAGGTTACCATTTTCGCCTTTATAAACTTCAGAAAACCTTACATAATCTCCAATATTAATATTAACACCATAATTATTAATAGGATTATTAACAAACCAATGAAATGTGTTTGAATTTTTTTTCTCTTCAATTTCGATTAACCTACCATTCGAAACATTAGTTAATCCTTTTGGAATATTAACACTGATTTTCATACTGTCAACTTCGTCATACATATGGTCTTTATTTGGCCACCACACACTTGCTCCTAATCCTTGACAAGAGGATGCAATAAAATGATTTCCGTTATCATCTTTTTCCCATGATATACCACCATCCCAGGGGGCATTAACTGCTTCTTTAGGATTTCCTTCATAGAAAAGTTTTAGCTTTTGAAATGAGCCAACTTCTTGACTCTTAATTAGAGTAATGAAATAAGCATTTCCATCTTTAACAATTTCTAAATTTTCATCATCTTGTACCGCTCTTAATAAAACTAATGGTTCTTGTAAATCAATCTGAAGAATATTGTGAGATTTTAAAACCGTATAATAAACAGAATTAGAACCCTTGATTTGTTTTTTATCAGGATTTACAGCAATATTTAGATGGTAATAGTTTAAATCCCACCAAGAACGCTCAGGTGTAATAGCCCCTCTTAATGTATCTTGTCTACTTGTTTTATCCTTTAGGTCCATCAAACCTTGAGAGAATGAGTGGTTTAAAAGAAAAACACTAATGAATATTGTTAAGAAATAACGCATAAATGAAGTTTTTAAAATGTTTTAAATAATATATAAATTATTAATTTTACATTAATATAAAAATAATATATGAAATATATAGAACTCAATGACATTCATGTAAACCTAGGTGCTAAAATGGTAGAATTTGCCGGATATAATATGCCAGTACAATACGCTGGTGTTAAAGCTGAACATCTTGCAGTAAGAAAATCAATTGGCGTTTTTGATGTTTCTCATATGGGTGAGTTTTATGTTTCTGGAGAAAACTCTTTAGCTTTTTTACAATCAATTCTTAGTAATGATTTATCAAAGCTAATTGACGGACAAGCGCAATACACATGCTTGCCAAATGAAGTAAACGGTATAGTAGATGACTTAATAGTTTATAAGTTTAATATAAACAAATACATGCTAGTTGTGAATGCTAGTAATATAGAAAAGGATTGGAATTGGATAAACTCTAAAAACAAATACGGAGTTACAATTATAAACGAATCTTCTAGCTATTCTTTACTAGCTATACAAGGACCAAATGCTATTGACGCTATGCAAAGCCTTACTAGCATTGATTTAAATACAATTCCTTTTTATCACTTTAAAGTAAGTGATTTTGCAGGATATAAAAATATTATTATATCTGCAACTGGATATACCGGTAGTGGTGGTTTTGAAATATATTGTAAAAATAATCAAGTTATAGATATTTGGAATAAAGTATTTAAAGCTGGAGAAAACTTTAATATTAAACCTATTGGATTAGCAGCAAGAGACACATTAAGGTTAGAGATGGGATATTGTTTATATGGAAATGATTTAAATGAAAGCACCTCTCCAATTGAAGCTGGACTAGGCTGGATAACGAAATTTAACAAAAAGTTTACAAACTCTGAATATCTTAAAAATGAAAAAGAAAATGGTCCTAAAAGAAAATTAGCTGCATTTGAAACTATCGAAAGAGGTATTCCAAGAAAAGATTATGAGATTTTTTCAGATTCAGAAAACCTTATAGGTATTGTAACATCTGGCACTATGTCTCCAAGCTTCAGTAAAGGAATCGGCTTAGGATATATTAATACAGATCACAATAAACTCAACAGCTTTGTTTTTATTAAAATTAGAGATAAATTAATTAAATCTAAAATTGTCCAACTTCCATTTAAAGCCTAACAAATTAAACACAAAATATTAATACTTGGTGGATCTGGATATATTGGAAATAGTATATACAAAGAATTAAACCCGTATTTTGATACTTATGCCACCTACTATAAAAACAGGAAACATGAGCTAAATAAACATTTTTTTTATTTTGATCTAAATTCAAATACCCCTAAGCTAATAAATAATATACTTAACAAAGTTACTCCATCGATAATTATATCTGCCTTAAGAGGTGACTACAATTCGCAAATAAATACTCATGATCATTTACTAAATTATATTAAAAAAAATGATTGTAAAATCATATTTCTATCTTCCTCAAGTGTATTTGATGGCTATAAAAATTATCCTAATTACGAATTTGATAAGACATTTTCAAAAAGTAATTTCGGGTACTTTAAAATAAAAATAGAAAACAAACTGTTAAGGTTAAAAGAAGATGAATATAGTATCATAAGAATACCACTGGTTGTTGGAATAAATTCCCCAAGAATAAAAGAGATTAAAAATGAGATTAGTCTAGACCTTCCAATAGAGGTGTTTCCAAATCTTATAGTTAACATTATTAATGAAAAAAAAATTGCATTATGTATACATCATATCATTAACAAGAAAATATCAGGAGTAATTCATTTAGGTAGTAAAGATTTAATACACCATGTTGATTTGGTTAAAGATATTATAAAGAGTCTGAAAATTAATTATTATAAATTGAAATATGTTTACACTACTAATGATAACAGATATATCGCATTATTCAATAAAAATAAAAAACTACCAAAATATTTAAACTTTAATGTTGATTCCATTATTAATTCAATTAAATTAAAATAAAGTTTTTTGTATTTTGCAATGGTTATAAATTAAAAAATTATGGGAAGAGCGTTTGAATTCAGAAAAGCAAGAAAAATGAAAAGGTGGTCTGCAATGAGCAAAGCTTTTACTAGGATTGGCAAAGATATTGTTATGACTGTAAAAGAAGGTGGTCCTGACCCAGATTCAAACTCTAGATTAAGGGCTGTTATTCAAAATGCTAAATCGGTAAATATGCCGAAAGACAATATAGAAAGAGCAATAAAAAGAGCTAGCGATAAAAATCAAGGAGATTATAAAGAAGTTCTTTTTGAAGGTTACGGACCACATGGTATAGCAATTTTAGTTGAAACCGCTACTGACAACAATACTAGGACTGTAGCTAACGTAAGAAGCTATTTTAGCAAGTATGATGGTAATCTTGGTACTTCTGGCTCTGTAGTTTTTATGTTTGAACATACGTGTAACTTTAAAATCGACACAAATGACTTAGACCCAGAAGAAATTGAATTAGAATTCATTGATTTTGGAGTTGAAGAAGTCTTTATTGAGGAAGATGAAATATTAATTTACGCTCCATTTGAATGTTTTGGTGTGATTCAATCGGAACTTGAAAAAAGAGATATAACTATAAATTCTTCTGGATTTGACAGAATTCCTAACGTAACTAAAGAGTTGAAAAAAGAAAATGAAATTAATGACATAGAAAAGCTCCTAGAGAAAATAGAGAATGATGATGATGTTCAAAATGTTTATCACACTATGATCTAAAATATGTATACTAAAGCATTTAAACATTTAAAAAAAGATCCAGTCATGAATTTTCTTATTGAAAAATATCATGACAAAATTAGTCTAGATTCCTATAGGTCCAAAAACTACGCGTTATCATTATCAAACTTTATTATAGATCAACAAATTAGCTTTAAGGCAGCTATAACTATAAAGAAAAGGTTTGCGGTAGTTATTCAAAATTTATCTTATGTAGAGATTTTGAATCTCGATAATGATAAAATACAATCTATTGGAATTTCATTTAGAAAAGTAGAATATATTAAAAATGTATTTTCTTTCTTCATAGAAAACGAAAAAAGGTTCATTGATTTAGATGCAGAAAAAATGAAAAAAGAATTGATATCTATAAAAGGTATTGGGAAATGGACTACCGAAATGTTTTTAATGTTTGAATTAGGGAAACCTGATATTTTTTCTAAAGGGGATATAGCTCTACTAAATAGCGTTAAAAAAAATTATAAAATGAATGATTTGGATAACAAAAAACTAGAAGACTTAATTAAAAGTTGGTCTCCGTATAATAGTACTGCTTCGTTACTTTTATGGAAATCAATTGAAGAGAAATTGTTCTTTAATTAAAGCTACGATCTTTAATCTTACCTTCTATTCCTTTAAAAAAGTTTTCTATAAACTTAAAATCCTGAGCAATATCATTTGTTGGATAAAATGGTTCTGAGATAGTATTTGTTTTGTTTTTGTAATCTAAAGTCACCATAATTATTGGAATATTTGCTTTTTTTGCAATATGATAAAAACCAGTTCTTAATTTATCCACTTTAGCTCTAGTTCCTTCTGGAGCTAATCCTATTCTAAATTCTGAATGCTTATCAAATATAGATACTATCTCATCAACTTTATTCCCTTTTTTAAATCTATCTACAGGAAAAAAATTCAACCATTTTAACAAGATTGAAAAGGGAAAAATAAATAATTCTTTTTTTCCTAAAAATCTAGTATTTACAGAACTTACCGATCTAAGTAATATACCGATATAAAAGTCATGCCAACTTGTATGTGGAACAGGGATTATAATACATTTTTTTATCTTTTCTGTTGAGAAACTAATATTTCCTTTGACTTTCCAATTTAGTATTTTAAAGTAAATTAACTTTGATAAAAATTTCATTTATTTATTTATTTTGACCAGATTGAAATAGCTAATTCTAAATCCTCTTTAGTATCAATACCCACACCTTGAAAATTAGTTTCAATCATTTTAATTTTATTACCATTTTCAACAATTCTAATTGCCTCAATTTTCTCAATCATTTCTAATTTAGATGGTGCAGATTTAGAAAAATCAATTAATGCTTGTTTTTTAAATCCATAAACTCCTACATGCTTATAATAATTTGTAAGTGTAGACTTAGAGTCTCTAGAAAAAGGAATAACACTTCTTGAGAAATATAATGCTTGGTTATCCTTATCAACTATTACTTTAACGTTATTCGGATTCTCTAACTCACTCCTCTCATTAATCTTTATCATTAAAGAAACATAATCTGAATTAGCTAGCTCATTAACAAGTTTACTTAAGCTACTAGAGTCGATAAATGGTTCGTCTCCTTGAATATTCACAAAGGCATCGGCATTTAATGATTCACAAGCTTCTGCAATCCTATCACTACCTGATTTATGAATATGCTTACTAAGGATAGAATTCCCACCTGAATTAACTATTTCTTGATATATTTCATCATCTTCAGTAACTACATAAACAGAGTGAAATAATTTGGTATTTACTACTGCTTCGTAAGTTCTTGAAATTACAGTTTTACCACATAAATCCATCATTAACTTTCTATCAAACCTAGAGGAAGATAATCTAGCGGGTATAAGAGCAATAACTTTCATATATTAATTTTAATCAAAAATAATAAATTATAATACTTAATTAGAAAAAAACTCATCCTTAAAACCAATTAAATACAATTTTTCTTTGGCTCTGGTTAAAGCAGTATATAGCCATCTAATAAAATCTTTATCTATACCGTTAGGTAGATAAGGTTGTTCTACAAATACCGAAGCCCATTGCCCTCCTTGAGATTTATGGCAAGTTATTGCATATGAAAATTTAACCTGTAAAGCATTAAAATATTTATTATTTTTTACTTTTAAAAACCTTTTATACTTAACTTTTTCAGAAATATAGTCTTTCATAACCTCGTTGTAAAGGTGGTTGGCTTTTTCGTAGTTTAACGAAGGAGTTTCCAAATTAATGGTATCTAACATTAAAACCGTATCAAATGCCTTCATTTTTGGATAATCTATCATTTGAATAGTTACTTCAGCAAAACGAAAATCATATAAATCTACAATTCTATTAATTTCTAAAATTTTTATAATATCTCCATTAGCAATAAACCCCGCTTCAGAAGTACTTTTTACCCAATGATAATTATTCTTCACAACCATTAAATTATCACCACAAGAAAGCTCATTTTCATTAAAAAGAATTCTATTTCTTATTTGTTGATTATATAAATTAGCTCGTTTGTTAGATCTAACAATTAATGCTGTTTCTTCCTTCCCTAGTGTATTGTAGCTATCAGATAAAGAGTTTATTATATCTTCTCCATCTTCAAGTCTAATTATGTCTTTAAAGTTTTTTAAGTTAAATTTAAATTGATCAAAAGTTTTATTAACTAACGACTCTCTTAAAATAGTAGCATTATTTAGTATACCTGAGAGCACCTCCTGCCTAACTACTTCATCGAGTTCAATTGTAACTACATTTTTGTTATAATTATCTTTAAGATACTCAGGATCAAGCGATGGACTTAATCTAGAGTTAACTGGAGGTAATTGAGCTGTATCCCCTATAAATATGATTTTACAATTATGACCTGAATAAACAAATTGAATAAGGTCAGAGAGTAAAGAAGTGGTATCAAAAAGTTTTTTGTTTTGCGAAGCACTCGAAATCATTGAAGCTTCATCTATAATAAAAATAGTGTTTTTTGACTTATTAACCTGTAGAACAAAATCTATATTACCAGATGAGTTTTTTTTTGGAAAATATATTTTTTTATGAATAGTGTTTGCTTCACTATTAGTGTAATTCGCAAGAACTTTAGCTGCTCTACCAGTGGGAGCCATTAAAACACCTGATTTTTTTATTTTCCATAAATTATTGATAATAGAAGATAAAATAGTTGTTTTCCCTGTACCTGCATAACCTTTAAGCACAAATAGAGAATTATTATCGTCATTAAGTATGAATTCAGAAAGCTTATATAAAGTTAAATCTTGTTTAGCTGTAAGTTTAAAGGAAAAATGATTTCGTGCTAAATTGTAAAACTCTTTTACGTTCATATTAATAATATAGAATTAAAATCAAAGATATAAATGTTTTTTCTCTACAATCATTTTAACAAATAAAAAAAAATTGTAATTTGGCGTTTAAATTTAAAACCCTTTCAAATGCAATATCTTTACATCATATTAGTATTATTAATCTCTGGAGGTCTACTTTACTGGATAAATACAAGTTTTGACCACAAAAAATATAAAAACATTGTACTTATTGGTTTATGGAGTTTTAGTGCTCTTTTCTTTTACAAAATTGTTAATGAGTTTTGGCTAGGTCCAAAAAATTTCGAAAGTGTTAAAGAAGTTAGATATCAACAAGTAATTAAAAAATTGACTGACATTAGAGATTCTGAATTAGCATTTAGATCTGTAAATGGTCAATTTGAAGATAATTGGGATAGTTTAGTTAAATTTATTGAAGTAGATTCTTTCACACTAACTCAAAGGAGAGATTCTAGTATAATAGACACAGAACTTACAAGAAGATACGGTGGAGTTAAAACTTATAAAGATATTGTTATCGTAGATACGTTAGGTTTTGTTTCGGTTAGGGATTCGTTATTTGGAGCTGACAACAGGTATTTAAATATGATGTATGTACCGTATGCAAAAGAAGAAAACACCATGTTTGAATTAAGAAGTGGTTCTATAGAACAAAATGATATGGATATTCCTGTATTTGAAGCTATGGTGAAAAAATCCATAATACTATATGACCAAGACGTAAATTTAATGCTCACTGAAAACTTAGTACAGGGAGTTAATGGAGTTAATGGTAATACACTTAAGGTTGGATCAATGGATGAAGTAAATACAAATGGAAACTGGCCTAAAAACTACAAAAAAGAACAATAAAACAAAAACATTTTCGGTTGTAAACCTAAGTATCTATTTAGGTTATACAGAAATTGTTTTCGTTGTATTTGATGTAATTGAAAGTCAAATATTAAATAGGTCTAGTTTATCTTACAAAGATATTAACCAGGTTAACGATCTTGTTTTTGATTATTTAATTGATAATGACTATAATTCATTTGACATAATTGACGTTATTCATTTTAACAACTTGCACACAGTAGTTCCTCAAGCACTTTTTGACAAAAAAAATATTAAAGAGTATTTAAAATTCAATAATACAATACTAGAAACAGATCAATACTGGTGTGATCAGGTTGAAGATAATGATTCTGTAAATGTATTTATTCCTGTACTTTTTGATTCAAATAAGCTAAAGCATTACACAAAAGATGTAAAGCAAAGACATTACACAACTTGTTTAATAAGTGAGGTTTTTAAAATCGAAAATAACAATATTAATCCCAATGTATATTTAAACATAAATAAATCTAAGCTTGATGTTGTTTTGATTTCTAAGAATAAATTAAAATTCATTAACACTTTTGACTATAGCTCAAATGAAGATATAGTTTACTATATCTTGTTTTGCTATGAACAACTTAGTTTAAATCCAGAGAATAGTCCAATTATAATTTCAGGCAAAATAGATGATTCTATTTTTAACATTATATACAAGTACATTAGAAATGTTACTTTATTTGAATCAAAAATTAATTCATCAAAAAAGTATTATAATAATTTTAAGAACGAGTTAATTACACCATTTTTGAAATGAGAATTATTTCAGGGTCTCATAAAGGACGGAAAATAGTAGCACCAAAAAACTTACCTATTAGGCCGACAACCGACATGTCTAAAGAGTCTATTTTTAATATCTTTTTAAACGAATATAATTTTAATCATATATCTGTTGTTGATTTATATTCAGGTTCTGGGAATATAAGTTTTGAGTTTGCTTCCAGGGGAGTAACACAAATAACTAGTGTGGAAAACAATATCAATTGTATTAAGTTCATAAAAAAAGTATCCGAAGAATTAGATTTAAATTTAAATGTCATAAAATCAGATGTAGTTAGTTTTTTAAAAAAAACAGACATTAAATGTGATATAATTTTTGCAGACCCACCATATGATTTTGATGAAGAATATTTAAAAAATATTATAGAACTGAGTTTTTCTAATGATCTAATAAAAGATGGTGGAACTTTGGTGATTGAACATTCAAAGCACATATCCCTGAACGAAGCTGAATATTTTGTGTCTAAAAGAAACTACGGTAGTTGCTTTTTTAGTTTTTTCAAAAAAAGCGAGTGTTAGTATAACACTCGCTAATTAATTTAAGTAAATCTATAAGCCGGATTCTGTACTTAATTAAAAGCCCTTGTCATTTATCTCGATAAGTTGTTACCAACTTATTCTAGCTGCCTACCCTCCAACATTGAGCGTACAACTCTTAAGCGTTGGTTTACATGACATTGCACTTCATAGAGTTTACCTGGTTTCACTACAGCATTACCTGTACATACTTTCT
>TARA_B110000503_G_scaffold34861_1_pt1 | contig 23944 bp, 19 predicted proteins | sample TARA_B110000503 | Tara Oceans TARA_B110000503 (sample SAMEA4397472) | marine metagenome | biome: Polar Biome; feature: [SRF] surface water layer (ENVO:00010504); material: water (ENVO:00002006), including particulate matter (ENVO:01000060) such as... | depth 5 m | reverse complement strand
CTGGGAGCTACCTCAGGTGATACCGGCTCGGCCGCGATAGAAGGCTGTAAACACTGCAACAACATCGACATATTCATACTGCACCCGCACAACCGGGTATCGGATGTGCAGCGCCGCCAAATGACGACTGTGCATGGCGACAACATCTACAATCTGGCCGTTGAGGGTAATTTCGATGACTGCCAGGCCATGGTCAAAGCCAGTTTTAACAATCAGGATTTTCTGGCCGATGGTCGCTCACTGGTCGCGGTGAACTCGATCAACTGGGCACGGATCATGGCCCAGATCGTCTATTACTTCTATGCAGCAGTCGCGCTGGGCTCGCCCGCTCGCCCGGTGGCATTCTCTGTGCCCACAGGCAATTTTGGCGATATCTTCGCCGGCTATCTGGCGCGGCAAATGGGGCTGCCCATCGAGCGTCTGATTATTGCTACCAATCGCAATGATGTGCTGCACAGAGTGATCGCGAATGCGACCTATGGGCGCCAACCGCTGGAGTACTCACTGTCCCCGAGTATGGACATTACAGTGTCGAGCAATTTTGAACGCCTGTTGTTCGATCTATATGATCGCGACGGTGTGGCCATCGCGCAATTGATGCAGCAATTTGACGACGGCGAAATTCAGTTTAACGATACCGCGATGGAGCGTGTACGCGCACTGTTTAGCAGTCACTGCGTTTCCGATGAACAGACCTGTGAGCAGATCGCCAGTACCTGGCGTGACTGTGGATATCTGCTGGATCCCCACAGCGCGGTGGGCGTAAAAGCGGCTCTACAAAGTGATATCGACCCGGCTATTCCGGTGATTACGTTGGCGACTGCGCACCCTGCCAAATTCCCTGATGCGATAAAACAGTCTGGCCTGAGTCAGGCGGTTGAATTGCCGCTGCATCTAAAGGATCTTTTTGAGCGCGACGAACGTATGGACGTGGTGCCCAATAATCTGGCTGCGGTTCAGGCCTTTATCACTGCGAATATCAAGGCTTGATCTGGCCGACCGCGCCGTGCAGAAACTGATTCAACGTCGGCCGGTCGCCACCACCGAAACGTTTATCGATGCCGGTATTCATCCGCTGCTGGCGCGGGTTTATAGTGCCCGTGGCGTTGGTTCGTCGGCGCAGCTCGATCTGGCACTGACACACCTGCTGCCCCCAAATCTGTTACTCAATGCCGATCGCGCCGCCACCTTGCTGGCAAATGCACTGGCGTCGGATCAGCGGATTGTGGTGATTGGCGACTTTGATGCTGACGGCGCGACCAGCACTGCCGTGGTGGTGTCAGCCTTGCGCGCCTTCGGTGCCCATCAGGTTCGCTACCTTGTTCCCAACCGTTTTGAATACGGCTATGGTCTGACGCCAGAAATCGTAGCGCTTGCCGCGAAAGACAAGCCCGATCTCATTGTGACTGTCGACAACGGCATCTCCAGCCTGGAGGGCGTCGCTGCTGCCAGCGCCTTGGGCATCGCCACACTTATTACGGATCACCACCTGGCGGGTCGAGAGCTGCCGCAGGCGGCGGTGATTGTGAATCCCAATCAGCCCGGCTGCGAGTTTCCCAGCAAGGCACTGGCTGGTGTGGGCGTTATCTTCTATATCATGCTGGCGCTGCGGGCGGAGTTGCGCACCCGAGGCTGGTTTGCACAGCGCGCGGAGGTCAATCTGGCGCAGTATCTGGATCTCGTTGCGCTGGGCACAGTCGCCGATGTCGTGCCGCTGGACAGGAATAACCGTATTTTGGTGGCTGAAGGTCTGCGACGTATTCGTGGGGGCCAGTGCCGTCCCGGTATTCTCGCGCTGCTGGAGGTAGCCTCCCGCCAATGCGCTTCGGTGGTGGCATCTGATCTCGGCTTTGCGGTCGCGCCGCGCATCAATGCGGCGGGGCGGCTGGAGGATATGTCGATTGGTATCGAGTGTCTGTTGAGCGAGGATATGGCCGACGCAAGGCATCGTGCCTCACGACTACATCAGCTGAACCTGGACCGACGCGTTATTGAACAGGATATGCAGGATGAAGCGCTGGCGATCATGAAGAAGCTCTCATTAGCCGAGGGGGCCAGCGCGCCGGTCGCGATGACGCTCTACCAGAGCGGTTGGCACCAGGGCGTGATTGGCATCCTCGCCTCGCGTCTCAAGGAGCGGTTACACCGGCCTATCATTGTCTTTGCGGACGGTGATACGGGAGAAATCAAGGGTTCGGCGCGCTCCATTCCCGGTATTCACATTCGCGATATTCTCGATGCGGTGGCGACCCGTCACCCCGGCCTGGTGACGCGCTTCGGTGGGCATGCGATGGCGGCCGGACTGACGCTGCCGCAAGCGGCCTATGAAACGTTTGCTGCTGCATTTGTTGAGGAAGTCGAGCGGCATGCGCAGGATGTGCACCTGCAGGCGGTGATTGAATCGGATGGCGAATTAGTGGCAGATGAATTTCAATTGGGGCTCGCTACTGAGCTGCGTTTTGCGGGCCCCTGGGGGCAACATTTCCCAGAACCGATATTTGATGGGCGGTTCCGAGTGGTGAGCCAGCGATTGGTGGGAGAGAAGCACCTCAAGCTAGTGTTAACCCTGGGCGGGAGCGACACCTTACTGGATGCGATTGCATTCAATATTGATCCGGGTGTTTGGCCCGACCCGTCTGTCGCTGAAATCGAGATTGCGTATCGTCTGGACGTGAATGAGTTTCGCGGACAGCGATCAGTGCAGCTTATGGTTGAGCATTTGGTGGCTTGTTGAGTTTGGTTGTCAGGCGCTGCGGGATATCGTGGTGAGATTTTGGAAAAGAAATACCTGCCCATTTATTGGGTCTGTCCCCGCCTTGGTCACTGCGGTAGAATGCTCCGCTTTAGCCACTGCAGGTTTGAGTCATGCTTGAGATAAACCCTCTGCTTAACCAATTGAAAGACATCGAGGCGCGTACCAGCGTGCTCAGGGGGTATCTTTGACTTCGATCTGCGTAAGGAACGCCTCGCCGAAGTAGAGCTGGAACTGGCCGAGCCCAGCGTCTGGAACGAGCCAGAGCGTGCCCGGGAGTTGGGGCGTGAAAGAGCCTCACTAGAAACGTCTGTACACACGATAGAGAAGATGGACTCCAGCACCGGCGATGCCCGCGATTTGCTGGAGCTGGCGGCGTCAGAGGACGATGAGGCTACCGTAGCGGAAATCGAAACCGAGATTGACGGTTTGATTGCGCTGTTGGAAAATCTGGAGTTTCGCCGCATGTTTGCCGGCGAAATGGATCCCAATAATGCCTATCTGGATATTCAGTCGGGTTCTGGTGGCACCGAAGCCCAGGATTGGGCCGAGATGTTACTGCGTATGTATTTACGCTGGGGGGAGGCCAAGGGCTTCAATACCGAACTGATCGAAGCCTCAGGTGGCGATGTGGCTGGTATCAAAAGCGCGACGATCAAGTTTGAGGGCGAGTACGCCTTCGGCTGGTTACGCACCGAGACCGGCGTGCATCGCTTGGTGCGCAAATCCCCTTTTGACTCGGGCAGTCGTCGACACACTTCTTTTGCCTCTATTTTTGTGTCGCCAGAGATCGACGACAATATCGAGATTGATATCAATCCGGCGGACCTGCGAACCGACACCTATCGCGCCAGCGGCGCCGGCGGCCAGCACGTCAACAAAACCGATTCCGCAGTGCGTATTACCCATATCCCCACCAATACCGTAGTGCAGTGCCAGACGGAACGCTCCCAGCACCAGAACCGGGACAATGCGATGAAATTGTTGCGCGGCAAGTTATATGAATTGGAAGTGCAAAAACAGAATGCCGAAAAGCAGGCGATGGAAGACAGCAAGGCGGATATTGGCTGGGGCAGCCAGATCCGCTCCTACGTGCTCGATGATTCCCGTATCAAGGATTTGCGTACAGGCGTAGAGACGAGCAACACCCAGGCGGTGCTTGATGGTGATATTGACCAATTTATAGAAGCGTCGCTGAAGAGTGGCCTATGAGAGACTTATGAGCGAGCAGGAGCAACAGGGTAAATCGAGCGGCGAAGCAGCGCAGGCGTCTGATGATAATAAACTGATTGCCGAACGGCGCGGTAAATTGACGGCTCTGCGTGAGCACGGCAACCCGTTTCCCAATGACTTTCGACGGACCGCAGAGGCTGCAGATCTGCAGCGGGACTATGGCGAAAGTACCAAGGAGGCGTTGGAGCAGGCCAATCATCAGTTCGCGGTGGCGGGGCGCCTGATTCGTAATCGTGGCGCTTTCCTTTTGATTCAGGATGGTTCCGACCAGATTCAGCTCTACGTTAATCGCAAGGGCCTGTCAGAGGATATCCTGGCACGGATCAAGGGTTGGGATCTCGGCGATATCATCGGTGCAAGCGGCCCGCTGCACAAGTCTGGTAAGGGCGATCTCTACATCAACATGGAACAGGCGCGCCTGCTAACCAAAGCGCTGCGACCTCTGCCAGACAAGTACCACGGTCTGGCTGACCAGGAGCTGCGTTACCGCCAGCGGTACGTGGATTTGATTGTGAATCCCGAGGCGCGACAGGTGTTTCGCACTCGCTCCAAGGTTATTGAATTTATTCGCGAATATATGTCGGGACTGGATTTTATGGAAGTGGAAACGCCGATGATGCAGAGTATCCCCGGTGGGGCGGCGGCCAAGCCCTTCGTTACCCACCACAACGCGTTGAACCTGGACATGTACCTGAGGATTGCGCCGGAGCTCTATCTGAAACGCCTGGTCGTGGGTGGTTTTGAGCGCGTGTTTGAAATCAATCGCAGCTTTCGCAACGAGGGATTGTCCACTCGGCATAATCCCGAGTTTACAATGCTGGAATTTTACTGGGCGTACGCCGATTACAACGACGCCATGAACTTGACCGAGGATATGCTACGCAAGCTGACGGAAACAGTATTGGGAAGTACCACGGTGCACTCTCAGGGCAGCACTTACGACTTCTCCCAGCCGTTTACGCGGATTTCGGTTTTCGAGTCAATCCTGAAGTACAATGTGGATATAGACGCACAGCAGTTATCCGATGAGGCCAGCGCTCGCAGTATCGCCAAAAACGTGGGTATCGAGGTGAAGGATAACTGGGGGCTGGGCAAGGTACAGATCGAGATATTTGAAAAAACAGTAGAGCACTTGCTGGATCAGCCCACCTTTATCACGGCTTATCCCACCGAGGTTTCCCCGCTTGCGCGGCGCAGAGATGACGATCCGTTCGTGACCGATCGCTTCGAGTTTTTTGTCGGTGGTCGCGAGCTGGCCAACGGCTTTTCCGAGCTGAATGACGCGGAAGATCAGGCTGAGCGCTTCCTGGCCCAGGTGGCGCAGAAGGACAGCGGTGATGAAGAGGCGATGCATTACGATCACGATTACATTCGCGCGCTGGAATACGGGTTGCCGCCCACGGCAGGCGAGGGGATTGGCATTGATCGATTAGTGATGTTGTTGACCGATTCCGCCTCCATACGGGATGTGCTTTTATTTCCGCATATGCGGCCTGAGTAGCAACTACCCCTGTGGCGGACCTGCAATTTTTAGAAGTGTGCTGCCGATCCAGTCTGGCAGTGTCACCGCGTTTTTATTGCGCTACACTGCAAGCAACCCGTTCAGCCTGAGGATGTAACTTTGCTCGCGAACCGTCTTCATATTCTTGCCGCTGGTGGGCTGATTTTTCTGCTCCAGGCGTGTGCAGCAGCCCCCGAAGTGGCTTCTCCAGTCGAGCCCTCGCCCGAGGTGCCGAAGCGGGGTCCGGTGCCCGAACTGACTCTTAATTTCCCTGATTCCGCGGCGGGTCAGTGTGACTGTGAGCCACGGGCGAGTGTAGATCGTACCTTCTTGGAGAAGGGTTTCGCTAACTTGGCCGCAGGCGACTACCGCGAAGCCGTTAACTATTTCAGACAGTATCAGCGCTTGGAATCCTCCGCCGGAGTCGATTGGGAAGCCAATATTGCGGTTGCTTATGTCAAGATGATTCCCCAGAGTCCCTATTACAACTGGCGGGCCTCGCGCGAAGCCTATCTGCGTCTGATGCGAAAGCCGCCCGAGAGTGTCCAGCTGCACGAACAAATTGTGTTGATGCGTGACATGCTGTCAATATTGATAGACTTGCATGTCCAGATTAATGATCTGCAGAGCGAGAATGCGGTGGTGAGCGAGAACCTGGAAAAACGCGAGGAAGCGCTGCGGCGTCTGCGTGAGCTTATGCTGGGTCAGAAGGAAGTAGTACAGTAAACGTCGAGCCGACCCCCACCTCGCTCTCCACGGTGATACTGCCTCCCATCAGCGTGCAAAAATCGCGACAGATCGCCAGTCCCAACCCGGTACCGCCATAGTTTGCACTGGTCGATGAATCGGCCTGCACAAATGCGTTGAATACGCGAGAAGCCTGATCACTGGTCATACCAATCCCGGTATCGCGCACGGTAAACTCTACCCATCCAATTGGATCATGCAGCACCTTGGTACTCACCGTGATGTAGCCCGCTTGAGTAAATTTGTTGGCATTGCTTAGCAGGTTGGTGAAGATCTGCCGAAACTTGGCCGGGTCATTGTAGAGGTCTGGCAATTCCACCAACTCGCTTATCTGCAACGCATTGTCGTTATTTCGTAGTAGTGGCGCGAATACTTCGAAGACTTCGTTGAGTAAGCCTGTGGGGCTAAACGTCTCGCAGTGTAGCGACATATTGCCTGTTTCGATTTTTGACAAATCCAGAATATCGTCAATCAGGGTGAGTAGTTGCTGCCCTGACTTGATAATCGTGTCTAGATCCTGCTGAAACTGCGGCCGATCTATCTCCTGGGTATCGCCCAGTTCATCGTGCAACATTTCACTGTAGCCGATGATAGAGTTGAGCGGGGTGCGCAGTTCGTGACTGACATTGGCCAAAAACATGCTTTTGGTGGCATTGGCTTCGTCGGCTATATCCCTGGCTTTGTGCACATCGTAAATGGCATTGCGCAGCTTGTCAGACATATCGTTAAACGCATCTGCCAGGTCGCCCAGTTCCCCGGAATCGTTGATATCGTCGATGCGGTAGTCGAGATCGCCGCTGCCGAATCGCTCGGTGCCTTTTTTAAGACTTTTGAAGGAGGTGTTGGTGTAGCTCACCAGAAAATACCCCAGCGTGGCGGTGAGGAATATGGAGGAGAAAAAGGCGATCACCGTGATCCGGTCAGTCAGGGATATGGTGCGATCGATAATGTTGGCGCGCTGGGCTGCGATAAATGCCTGGCGCTGTTCCAGTTCTTTTAATTGCTGGCTGACCACAAGAAAGGGTAGGGGGTTATTCATCTCCATTTGGAAATTCGCATCGTTATAACTGCGATAGAAGGTGAGCCAGCGTTTTAGCAGCTGGCTACTTTTATCCCACAGGAGCTCGAAGTCCAGCTCTGTCACGCTATGACTCAGCCTTCCGAGTTTCTGAATCTTGCCATTGATGGTCTCGATTGCCTCCTCTGCGCGCTGCAACTCGGCGTCTTCCAGTCGGTCCTCAGTCGTCTCTTGCAGGGTGGCCAGTATCAGGATTTGCTGTCGTTGATCTTCCAGCAGTTGCTCGATCTGTGTAGAAAGCTGTGTCGCAGAGACTGAATTACGGTACGCGATCATGCTCTCGTTTCGCGCGTAGCTACCCCAGAAATGCGTACCCACGTTCACTGCGAACAACATCAGTATGGTGATGAGTGACAGTGTCAGCTGGCGGCGTAAGCTCATGCGCGGGTGAGTCGTTTAATCTGGATCAGCAGGCCTGGGAAATCCACCGGTTTGGTGGCATAGCTATCACACCCGGCGGCCAGCGCATAATGTCTGTAGCCTTCTGTCGCGTGGGCAGTGAGGGCGATAATGGGAATATGGCAAATGCGCTCATCTTCCTTGGCGCGGCGACTGGCAGCCCAGCCGTCGAGTATGGGCAGATTCATATCCATCAGTACGATACTGGGTTGCTCAGACAGCATCAGATCCAATGCCTGTTGACCGTTGCCAGCCGTGATGACTACCAACCCTGCGCGTTTGAGTCGCCGAACCATCATGTCGCGGTTCAGCTCGTTGTCTTCGACCAGTAAAATGAGTTTTTCCGGGATCATACCTGCTCCCAGATGATCTGATGGACCAGGAGAGTTTCGTCGATACCTTTTACGTTGATTTCCTCACTGCGGCCCACCGAAAATTCGTCTTTGAGGCTGGTGAGCGTGCTGTCGGAGATCAGGATTTCGCCGCCCCGGGTAACGTCCTCGATGCGCGAGGTCACGTTCATGGGGTGGCCCACAAAACCGTACTTGCTGCGCCGTTCAGAGCCAATATTGCCGGCAATCACGTCGCCCGTGTTAATGGCAATGCCGGTGTAGATGGCGGGGAATCCATCCGCCACATTGAGCGCGTTGATATCGATCATGGCGGCCTGCATCGCCAGCGCGCAGTTTACCGCGCGGTCGGCATCATCGTCCCTGTGCTGGGGCGCGCCAAATACCGCGAGGATAGCATCGCCAATGAACTCATCGATCGTGCCGTGGTGTGCCATGATAATATCGGTCATTGCGCCAAGGTAGCGGTTAAGCATCGTCACCACTTGCGCCGGCGCGAGGTTTTCACTGAGCGAGGTAAAGCCGCGAATATCGGACAGCATGATGCTGACCCTGCGCAGGTCGCCGCCCAGCTCCAGACCCTCTGGGCGTTCCAGTATGTCGGTCACAATTTCGTCAGAGAGGTAGCGTCCAAATGTCGCCCGGATGAATTTCTCGTTGCGTTCCAGCTGCTGACGGTACTGTTCTTCCTTGTCGTGCCAGCGCTTGCGCTCGATCCCAGCCTTGATACGAGCCTGGAGCAGAACGGGATTGAAGGGTTTGAATAGGTAGTCGTCGGCGCCAGCCTCGATACATTCGATAATCCCGTCCATGTCCTGACTGCCCGAGATGATGATTACCGGCGTCGCTCGCCAATCGGGGTGTTCCTTGATGCGCCGCAGTACTTCACGCCCATCCATGCCGGGCATCAAAAGATCCAGTAGCACGACGTCCACATCGCTCTGCTCCAGCGCGCGTAGCGCCTCTTCACCGCTGGCAGCGGTAATCACAAAGTGCCCGCTGCGAGAAAGGTTTCTGGCCACCAGCTCCCTGTTTTCCTGTAGGTCGTCCACCGCGAGAATGAAACCTGGGTCCGACTGAAGAATCCGGCTGTCAGTCGTTGCCTGCTCGGTATCGCCACTGTGTGCGGTCTTCACGGCCGTCAGCAGGGATGAGAGTCTGGTATCCAGCGCCTGATTTTGGTGGCCGATGTCCTCCCACAATATTTCAGCGTAGCCACGCAAGGCGGTCAGGACATTCATTAGGTCGTGTTTGTTGACCGGTTGCCCGGTGCTGCTCAGCATGGTGTCCAGGCGGTTGGCGGCCTCCAGCAGGTGGGAGATGTCGTCTGCGGTCTCCTCGCCAAACTGTTCGCGATGCACTGCGAAATCGTGTGGCAGGGCCCGAACCTCATCTAGCAAAGTGGCTATCCAGGGCTGTGTCATGGGGTTTATCGGGGTAGTCATGATTTTACGCGTCGGGCACCGCTGTGCGAACGGCACCATAATTCTCTTATGTGGGAGTGTCAGGAGTGTACCAATATGATGCCGGTCTTACACTGCGTTTTAGCCCTGTGGGTGAATAGGGTTGCAGCGGAGTATACCCAGCTGTGTGGAACCGTGAAAACCGGAATTGTCTGCTCAAAACGCAGCATTGCATCAAATTTGCGTACAAAGGTGCGTTTTGCCAAAACTTTGGGGTACTATTATTGCGACGGCTAAATCGGTCATGCATAAAAGGGGTCAGTGTTCTCATGTTGCAACAAGTTGAAATATTTCGGGGTTTATCACTGGCAGAACTGGACGCACTAGCGGCCAGCAGTACCAGTCGGTCATTTCCTAAAAATACCGTGGTGATTCATGAGAATGACCCGGCTGATTCGCTGTTTGTCATCGAGAGCGGTAAGGTCAAGGTCTACTGTAGTGACAAGAATGGTAAGGAGTTCATCATGAACACGCAGGGCGCCGGTGATTATTTTGGTGAGCTGGCGCTGCTCGATGATTCCACCCGTTCGGCCTCGGTCCGCACTGTAGAGAAGTCGAGTTTTTGCATTATATACAAGGAAGATTTTAATCGGGTATTGGATCAACACCCGAATATCGGGCGCCAGTTGGTGAAAAACCTCGCACAGCGTGTGCGTAAGCTGACGGCTGATGTCAAAAGCCTCGCCCTACAGGATGTTTACGGCCGCGTTGCCAATGTGTTGATGGATCTCTCCGAGGAGCGCGGTGACGGCACGCTGTATATTCCTGAGAAATTGACGCAGCAGGACATTGCCGATCGCGTTGGTGCCTCACGTGAAATGGTGGCACGCATCCTCAAAGATCTCACCATCGGCGAGTACATTCGTTTTGAGGGGCGGCATATTATTATCAACGCCCGCTTGCCAGCGAAGTACTAAAGCGGCCTGGCTGCCTCCGCTAATGCCGGTATAACACTGGTATTACGGCTCGCTAGTCCCTTCGTTTAACGATCAGCTCAAGTTGACCTTGGGCTAGTCTGGCCTCAATTTTATCCCCCACGGCAACGTTGCTCGCATCGCGAAGCACATTACCCCTGGCGTCGGTGATTATGGCAAAACCTCGCTGCAACGTGCTCAGGGGGCTCAGGGAATCCAGCATTTGTGCGAGATGACCCAGTCGATGCTTTTTCACCTGCAATTGTTGACGTATGGCAACCTCAAGGCGCTGACGCCACTGATTGGTGTCGCGCTGTAGTTGCTGCAGGCGTGGGAGTGGCGAGCGGGACATGAGCTGGCTGTCCAGTAATGCCAGTTTACTGCGCTGTCGCAACAGCAGGTTCTTCTGCGCCAGTAACAGCCGTTGTTCCAGATCATCCAGACGCTGGGTTTGTTCCCGCAGCTGTGCCCCGGGGTGTTTCAGCCTCTGTCTCAAGTGCGTCAGCTGTAATGTGGCGTCTGCCAGCTTGCGCCAGACCAGACGGTGCAAGTTCCGCTCGGCGGCTTGCAGGCGCTGTAGCCATTCGCGCTGGTCCGCGCTGAGTAGCTCTGCCGCTGCCGATGGTGTGGGCGCGCGATGATCCGCGACGAGATCAGCGATACTGAAGTCCACTTCATGCCCGACGGCGCTGACAATGGGTAGGGCGCTGGCTGCTATCGCGCGCGCCACGATCTCCTCATTGAAGGCCCACAAATCCTCCAGCGAACCGCCCCCACGGCCTACAATGAGTGCGTCCAGTTGAATCTTGCCCTCCGTTTGCCAGCGATTGGCGCGCTCAATCGCACTGGCGATCTGGGCCGCTGCACCCTCTCCCTGGACCGCAACCGGGAGCAGGAAAACCGCAATGGAGGGGCAGCGCCTGCGCAGCACTGTGAGTATGTCGTGGATGGCGGCGCCGGTGGGTGACGTTATGACCCCGAGCTGAGACACGGACGTTGGCAGCGCCTGCTTGCGGGTGGGATCAAACAGACCCTCCGCCAGCAGGCGGGCTTTAAGTTTCTCAAACGCGCCCTGCAGTGCTCCGGCCCCGGCAAGTTCCAGATGCTCGACAATCAACTGAAACTCGCCCCGGCCTTCGTACAGGGATACGCGGCAGCGCAAACGTATGGCATCGCCGTTTTCGGGGGTGAGCTGCAGCCGTTGATTGCGATTCTTAAACATTGCACAGCGCACCTGGGCCTTGCCGTCCTTGAGGGAGAAGTACCAGTGTCCGGACGACGGCGCGGCAAAGTTGCTGATCTCACCCTCTACCCAGACGAAGTCAAAGTGGCTTTCCAGCAGCGACTTTGCCTGCCGGTTGAGTTGGCTGACGGTGAGTAAAGGAGGTAGGTTATCTGGTGTGCCGGGTGTTCGCATGTCGTTGGGGACCAAATATGCCAATTTTGTAAGGAAGAAGTGTACTGTATTCGGCCGCTGAGTACATAAACGGCAGCACGCCAATTGTGCTGCAGGCCTCAGGGATTTATACTTGCTCGTTTAATCCAACCCAGCATGCCGGAGGCGCCCACTATGCTGCGTATCGCTCAAGAAGCTCTCACTTTTGACGATGTTCTGCTGACGCCAGGATACTCCGACGTGGTTGCCAGCGACGTGTCGCTGCGCACGAGGCTCACCCGTGGAATAGAGCTGAACATACCGATGGTGTCTGCCGCCATGGATACCGTCACCGAGTTTCGCCTGGCCATCGCCATGGCCCAAGAGGGCGGAATCGGTATCATCCACAAGAGCATGACCATTGCGGAGCAGGCCGAACAGGTGCGCAAGGTCAAAAAGTTCGAGAGTGGCGTCGTCAAGGATCCCATTACTATTCAGCAGGACGCCACCATTGCCGAGTTGATCGAATTGACCAGCGCGCACGGCATCTCTGGTGTGCCGGTGCTCAACGGCGAGGATCTGGTGGGGATTGTCACCCGTCGCGATGTGCGCTTTGAATCTAACCCGCAAAAGCTGGTCTCCGCCATTATGACCTCGCGCGACAAACTGGTGACAGTGAAGGAGGGCGCCGGATTGGCCGAGGTACAGCAGCTGCTGCATGAACACCGCATAGAAAAGATTCTGGTGGTGAACGATGCCTTCGATCTGTGCGGCATGATTACCGTGAAAGATTTTGATAAGGCCGAGAGCTTCCCCTACGCTTGCAAGGACTCCTTTGGCCAGCTGCGTGTGGGCGCCTCGGTTGGTACCAGTGCAGAAACTGATGATCGTGTGGCAGCACTGGTGGCGGCCGGGGTGGATGTGCTAGTGGTGGATACCGCTCACGGACACTCCCGCAACGTGATCGACCGGGTCAAGATGATTAAGCGTGACTTCCCCTCCGTGCAGGTCATCGGTGGCAATATCGCCACCGCTGCTGCAGCGATCGCCCTGGCCGAGGCCGGAGTGGACGGCGTGAAAGTGGGTATTGGCCCCGGCTCTATTTGTACCACCCGTATTGTCACCGGTACCGGCATGCCCCAGATAACAGCGATCGCTAATGTTAGTGAAGCCCTGAAGGGCACAGATATCCCACTAATCGCCGACGGCGGTATCCGTTTTTCTGGCGATATTGCCAAGGCGATAGCGGCCGGCGCGCACTCTGTGATGGTGGGCAGTATGTTTGCCGGTACCGAAGAGGCGCCGGGCGAGGTGGAGTTGTTTCAGGGCCGAACCTATAAGGCCTACCGTGGTATGGGTTCGCTGGGGGCAATGTCGCAAACGCAGGGCTCCTCGGATCGCTACTTTCAGGATGCCAGCCGCGGCAGCGAAAAGCTGGTACCGGAGGGTATTGAAGGGCGTGTTCCCTACAAGGGCCCTGTCTCCGCCATCATCCATCAGTTGATGGGCGGGGTGCGCTCGGCAATGGGTTATACCGGCAGCGCGGATATGGAAACCATGCGTACGCGGCCCGAATTCGTGCGCGTGACCAACGCCGGTATGGCCGAGAGTCATGTCCACGATGTATCAATCACCAAAGAAGCGCCCAACTATCCCGTTAGGTAGGCCCTTGCACTGCTGAAGCGACAGAGTGTCTTCGGCAGCGCTATCTCTTTTTAGCTAGGACAACACATGAGCGCAGATATTCACGCCCACAAAATCCTTATTCTGGATTTTGGCTCCCAGTACACCCAGTTGATTGCCCGCCGTGTGCGAGAGGTTGGAGTCTACAGTGAGATTCGCGCGTTCGACGTGAGCGACGACGATATTCGCGCCTATAACCCCAGCGGTATTATTCTGTCTGGTGGGCCTGAGTCAGTTGTTGTAGCGGGCTCACCGCGCGCTCCCGCCAGTGTCTTTGAGCTGGGTGTGCCGGTGCTGGGGATTTGTTACGGCATGCAAACGATGGCCGAGCAATTTGCTGGCAAGGTAGCCGGTTCCCCCGTCAGCGAGTTTGGTTACGCCCAGATCACGCAGGTGGGTAATGGCGGTCTGCTGCACGATATTCGCGATCATTTTGATGATCAGGGCAAGGGTTTGTTGGATGTGTGGATGAGCCACGGTGACAAAGTAGTGGAGTTACCGCCCGATTTTGAACTGATCGCTGAAACCGCCAGTTGTCCCATCGCCGGCATGGCGCACAAGAGTAAGCCTTTCTACGGTATCCAGTTCCATCCCGAAGTGACGCATACGCTGCAGGGCGTCCGCATATTTGAACACTTCGTACTGGAGCAATGTGGGTGCGAGGCGCTGTGGACGCCGGCACATATCGTGGAAGACGCGATCAAGCGCGTCAAAGCCCTGGTAGGCAGCGATAAGGTTTTACTGGGCCTGTCCGGTGGTGTCGATTCCTCCGTGGTCGCAGCGCTATTGCATCGCGCCATCGGCGATCAATTGACTTGCGTCTTTGTGGACAACGGTTTGCTGCGCCTGAATGAAGGCGACCAGGTGATGGAGATGTTCGCCCGCAACATGGGCGTAAAAGTTCTGCGCCGCGATTGTGAGGACATGTTTCTGGGCCGGCTGAAAGGGGTGTCCGACCCCGAGGCCAAACGCAAGGTCATCGGTAATACCTTCATCGATGTGTTCGACGAAGAGGCCAGGAAACTGACCGAGGTGAAGTGGCTGGCGCAGGGCACCATCTACCCGGATGTGATTGAGTCGGCCGGCAGTAAAACCGGTAAAGCCCATAACATCAAATCACACCACAATGTGGGCGGGTTGCCCGACGACATGGCGTTCGAATTGGTAGAACCGCTGCGCGAATTGTTCAAGGACGAGGTGCGCCGTATCGGCTTGGAGTTGGGCCTGCCGTATGACATGATCTATCGTCATCCATTCCCTGGCCCCGGGCTGGGGGTGCGTATACTCGGTGAAGTGAAAAAAGAGTACGCTGAGCTGCTGCGTCTGGCGGATGCAATTTTTATCGAGGAACTTCACCGCGAAGATTACTATCACAAAACCAGTCAGGCGTTTGCGGTCTTCCTGCCCGTTAAGTCAGTGGGTGTCGTGGGAGACGGTCGCCGCTACGAATACGTTATCGCATTGCGCGCCGTGGAGACTGTCGATTTTATGACGGCGCGCTGGGCGCATCTGCCCTATGAGCTGCTAGAGCGCTGCTCCAATCGCATTATCAATGAGATCTCGGGTGTGTCCCGAGTGACGTATGACATCAGCAGCAAGCCGCCAGCGACTATCGAGTGGGAGTGACTGGGGCTTATAACACATTGAATTTAAACGGTAAAATTAATCCAGTTGATAATATAATCTGCATCATCAATAGTATTTTTCGTGGTATTTATTGCGTAGGGAAAGGCAGAAAACATCGATACCATGCAGGCAAATTGATGCGGCATGGTATTAGAGAGCTTGAATTGCAGGTGTTCTGGAGCAATCCGGGGACCTGCTACACAAGGACAGCTTCAAGTTGCTTTGCCTTATCCGTGCTGGCTGATTCACCTGAAAATAAGATGGTATAGCCCATTGCCTTGTAGCTTTTTTCGCGTTTATTGAACATGCGTTGAAGCATGGGGAGGCCACAGTCAACGTAGTCGTGAACCGTCACTTGCGTTTTACTGTCTGATTCCCGATGAATCCTTCCCGCATACTGAACCAGCGAGCCTTTCCAGGCGATGGGCATGGCAAGAAACAGGGTATCCAGCCTGGGCAGGTCAAAACCCTCTCCCACATACTTTCCGGTGGCGACCACAACCTGCGCCGAATGCAAATGCTCTTCAACTCGCTTGCGATCAGCGGCTTTCATTGCGCCCTTTAAGATGATGGAATCAATACCGTTTTCTTTGAGAAGGTTGTTAATCATCTCGGCATGTTCGCGCCTTTCAGTGAGGACGATTGGGTGCCTGTTTGCGTGAACACTATCAATCACATCTGACATAATTTGCTGCGTTCGTGCTTCGTTTTCCATGATCCATCGGTAGGCATCTGTAATTTTTGGACGCTCCTCGGGCTGGGAAAGATGCAGTGGTGGCGTATCATAGAGCTGATGGACTTGAACTTCTTGTTCGAACCTTGCTTCACTTGAGCTTTTAACTTTGTGCCGTATGGGGCCGGCAGCCATAAAGATAATCTTCTGGTGCCCGTCCTGTCTTTCTGGAGTAGCAGTAAGGCCGAGCACATATTTCGCTCGAACTTCGTTCATTACCATCTCAAAGCGCGGCGCGGATACATGGTGGCATTCATCAACTATCACATGCCCATAGTCCTGAACAATGGGAGAGATGGTATTGTCTTTCTTGTTAATCAGGCTTTGATACGTCGCTATATCAATGGTTCTGGTGGGCTTTTTCTTTCCCCCGCGGATGACGCCGATCTCCGCTTCTGGCAAAAACGAGCGCAGTCTATCCTGCCATTGATCAAGCAGTTGGCGACTGTGCACAAGAATGAGTGTGTTTGCTTTGCGCTTGGCGATCATTCCGATAGCTGTCACGGTTTTTCCAAATGCTGTGGGCGCATGCAGTACTCCTGCATCGTGTTTACTCATTTCTTTTACGGCGACCTGTTGATTTTTCCTCAAAGCTAACAATGGCTTCATGCCTGAAAGTTTTATGCCCAACTCACGCTTATCATCGATTTGAACGTCTATATTGTTCTCTTTCAATAACGCGAGCGCATCATCCAAACACCCACGAGGTAATGACAAGTAGCCACTTTCAATGCGTGCGCAAGAAATGAATCGCGGAATGCCGTGGGTCGAAAAGCGAAGCGCCTGTGTTTTAAAAAAAACCGGATTGGAAAAGCTGGCTAGACGCCTTAGCCTTGCTAAAAGGTCACTTGGCAGCGCCTTTATCTCAAAGTAGATGTGGTTGGCCAGCGTTATGGTTACTAGTTGAGGTGGGTTTTCCAGAACCAGGGGCCTGGGTTTGGTTGTTATCTCCCAGGGTGGCCGGGTATCAGTAACGTCCTGCTCTGAAATCCGGTTTCCGTTGGGAGAAATCTGCGAAAGAAGCCTATTTAGCTCAGGCCTGGAAAGTCTCTTTATCTGTGCGAGGTACTGCCATTGATCTTCAATGACATTCAATTCTTTATCGACAAATGAGCTATTGCCTGCTTGCCTGGCTTCGCGCTGTAGTGGTAATGCAATCAAGTTGCCAAATCCCCCTGCAGGCAGAATGTCCTGATTGGGAAACAATCTGTCATAGGAGTCGAAAGACAGGTTCGGATAAACTTCCATCGCTTTATCAAGGAGACAAAATCCCAGCAAGCGTGCTTCATTGGCGGGCACCTTGTCATCGAAAAATATCCATAAGTGCGCGCCATTCCCGGAGCGTGAAATCTCGACTGCGTGAGGCACGTCATATTCGGTACAAGCTCTGGACATTGCTTTCACTTCATCTTGCCAGTCCCCTTTGTCGAAGTCGGCGGCTAGCAAGTGGCAGGTGCTGTCTTGGAGTAGGGGATACAGGCCAACAACCTGCTGTCCTGCCAAGTGGCGATAAATGACCTGATCATTTAACTCGCTAAACTGCCGGTGAGTGCAGTCAAGGCATTTGATCCTCGGTTTGTTGCAGATCCCCTGTACCCATTCGTTGTTACAGGCAACAGAATAGCCGCTTCGTCCTCGCTGGTTTTACCAACGATTGGCAAAAATATCGGTGCGGCCACGAAACAGCTTTCTGTAAATTGCTATCTTTTGTTCTGGAGAAAAGGAATCTGAAATGGGAGGTACTGGCTTCGATTGTTGCAGCTCTGCTCTGAGAGCGATGAGCTGCTGCTTTTCCTGTTCAAGATCAGCCAGCCTCGAATCGATAGCGGAGATATCATGAAATTTATCTCCGCTGCGATATTGATTAGGCATGAACTTGAGGTGGTTTGATCAGCGACTCAGCCGGAATACCCAAGCCTTCGTGGAGCTTCCAGATCATCTTCAAAGTCAGCGAACGCTTGTAGTTAAGTACCTCGTAAACGCGATTACTTTTACCGATCATCGGCTCCAGGTCTTTTACGGTTAAGCCCTTGCGTTCCATTTCGAACTTGATCGCCTCAACAGGATCAGGCAAATCCATCGGGAAATGCTTGGCTTCATAAGCCTCAATAAGTGTGACCATGACATCCAGCTTTTCGCCTTCTGGGGTGTCTGGTCCAGCCATCATCAGGCTTTCAATTTCTTTTAATGCCGCGCGGTAGTCGGCATCAGTTTTAATCGGTTTGATGTCCATGGTTATTCCTCCGGCAGTTAAATGGTTTGCACATCAATCTTGTCGTATTGCACATGGGTGCCAATAAAGCGGACGTATATAACCCCGTAGGCGTAGTTGATCCACACGACAACTCGATACTTGTTCCCCGCAATATTGAACACCACACGGCCATCTTTAAGGATACTGGCATTCCTGAAGTCCTGCTTTACCTCGGCAGGTGAACTCCAATCGGCATGCAGGGCATGACGGCGCCAGGCCAATGTTGGCTCTTTGGCATCCTGATATTCCGGGTTCTCTTCCCAGAAGGTTTTCAGCGTCGACAGTGCGATGATTCTCATGTATCCGACAGGTTAGTCCCAAAATGGGACTTTAGCAACAAATTTTTGACTACACAGGCTTGGCCGACACCATACAATCTGTATATCCTCATGAAATAGTGTTCGAATGAGATATTCAGTGCTTACGGATTTGTGGAAAAAATGAAACTTTTTAAAGAAATTTTTGAGCATGGTATTTTTCATGGTTCTAGGCTGTAAGCCAAAAATAACTGCATGAATTTAAATAAGAAAACGGGCTTATTGATAATAGAGTGGGAGTGACAAAAATTTTTAACTCATTGAAATATATAAATAAAATAAACTCAATTGATAATATAATCTGCATCATCAATGGTATTTTTAATGGTATTACTCGGGAGTTGCAAAGCAAAAACTAACGATACCATGAGTGGCAGAATGGCGCTGTCATGGTATCAAGGGTGCCCAACTGAGCTGATAGTTCGATGACCGACCTAAAAGCCATACAGTGCAACACCGCGGTTTCTAACCTGAGTCCGGGTATCCTGTGTTTTTTAGAAACTTCTCGACAAGAAGGGAGTTGAATCCGACCGCACAACGCAGTGGGTGAGAGCATGACGAAATCCTCGAAACAGAAATGGATCTTCCCCGCACGCTTCCGTGCTGGAGCCTATAGCTGGAAATCCTCCAGGTTAGCTTGCCAACGACTTCGCGAAGCTGTTTCCGAAATCAAAAAGGTTGCGAAGAAGGAGCCTGTTCTCGCCGCAGAAGGCGCGGTTCGCCTGATAGAAAAGCTTTGGCCTGCCCTGGAGCATGTAGACAGTTCCAGCGGTGCCCTGGGTTCTGCGGTAAACAAAACACTTTATGACCTGATTCCCTCAATCATCAATGCGCCGGCTGAGGCCAAAACGCGCGACAAATGGCTCGAACGGGTATGGCAGGCCATGGAAGATGATGGCGTCGATTACCTTGGCCCGGTGGGTGACCGCTGGGGCGAGCTATGTGGATCGTTGGAAACAGCCAATCAGTGGGCAGAGGAATTGATGCCAACGCTGAAGTCGTGCTGGACCGACCCGAATCCGGGTAACTATTTTCATGGCGCAACGGCCTGTCTGTCCTGTCTGTTGGTGGCCGGACGCCACCAGGATCTGCTTGACCTGCTGGCGCTGGACCACAAACCCTTCTGGCATTATCGCCGCTTCGGTGTTGAAGCAATGCTGGCGATGGGCAAGAAGTCGGAAGCCCTGAAATACGCCGAGGCATCGAGAGGGCTCAACCAACCTGATTCGGCGATTGACCAGGTCTGCGAAGAAATCCTGATTTCCTCCGGCCTGCAGGACGAGGCTTATCGGCGCTATGGGTTAAGCGCGGCCCAGGGCAATTCGTATCTCGCGCGGTATCGTGCTGTGGCGAATCGCTATCCGATGATGGAGCCGGCAGAAATGCTTGCTGATCTAATCAAGACCACGCCGGGAGAAGAGGGCAAGTGGTTTGCAACCGCGAAGAAACTCGAGTTGTTTGATCGGGCACTGGAACTCGCCAACCAGAGTCCCTGTGATCCGAAAACGCTGACCAGGGCGGCCAGGGATTATCTTGACTCGGCACCGGCATTTGCTCTCGGTACCGCCTTGGCGGCGCTGCGTTGGTTGAGTGAAGGGTGGGGTTACGAGGTGACCAGCATCGATGTGGTGGACGCGTATTACCGGGCGATGGACGCTGCCACCCGATTGAATAAGGCTGACGAAGTCAGCGAGCAGATTCGGCTGCTCGTCGAGGTGAACGACAATGCCGGAAGACAGAACGCGGCCAGACAGTTTGTTCGCCAGGCTTTGCAGGGGCGAATGCGAGACCATGGGGACGACAATTCCCCCGTGGGCGAAAATGGATGACTATTTGGGCGTTGATAAAGGTAACATATATGCTACCATGTGAATCACATGATCGAGGTTAGGGAATACCTCGATGCCGAGGGAAGCAGTCCATATGCCAAATGGTTCGATCGTCTGAATGTAGCCGCGGCGGTCAAGGTGGCGACAGCGATCCATCGAATGGAGCAGGGTAACCTCTCTAATGTTAAAGGTGTTGGTGCTGGGATTTATGAGTACCGGATTGATTTTGGTCCGGGGTACCGGATTTACTTCGGCAAGGACGGCGACCGGCTGGTGATATTGCTCGCGGGCGGCACGAAAAAGCGCCAGGATGCGGATATTTCGGCTGCAAAAGGGCATTGGCGCGACTACAAACGCCGAAAACGGCAAGAGGTGTAATGATGGCTCTGACAAAAGATTTTAAGGACACCATTCAGGCACGCGCCCAGCGGGATCCTGCGTTCCGTAAGGCCCTGCTGCAGGAAGGGGTCGAATGCCTGCTCTCCGGTGACGTCGATACCGGCAAGGCAGTGCTGCGTGACTATATCAACGCGACGATGGGGTTCGAGGAGCTCTCCCAGGTCTTCGACAAATCGAGCAAGAGCCTCATGCGCATGTTCGGGCCGAAAGGGAATCCCCAGGCGAGTAACCTGTTTGCTGTGATCCACTACCTGCAGGAGCAGGAGGGTATATACCTCGAAGTCAAAGCACGGAAGGTGGCCTAGGTAGTTGTGAGGCAGCGGCCAATTGGCTAATGTTCAAAGTATTTTTACGCATTTTCTGAGCATGGTATTTTTCATGGTATTACGAATTAGAAGGAAAATAACCCATTGAATATAAAAGATAAAAAAGGCTTATTTACAATCGAGTGGGAGTGACTTCTAGTCCTAACCCGCAGAATATATAAATAAAATAACTTCAATTGATAATGTAAACTGTATCATCAATGGTATTTCTCATGCTATTTCTTGCGCGTAGCAAGGCGGCAGACAGTGATGCCATGAGAGGCGAACTGATGTAGTCATGGTATTTTATGGGTGTCGTTCAGTTGCGGGTTCTTGATCGAGGATGGCGCTATAGTGGGCTATAATCACGCCATAAATTGGCTATAATATGGCGTGAATAGGTGTTAGGATCACGCCATGAGGTGGATATGGCAACAATCCGATTGGCCCGATTTCCGTTACGACGAGCTTGCTCTCGAACACCGGGAACTTGAATTTCGCCTGAACTCAGAGCGTCTGGCGGGCAGCTTTGATGCACTTCCTATGACATCTCAAAAGGATGCCACGATCGACTTGATGCTTTGCGAGGCCATCAAAACCAGCGCAATTGAGGGCGAACATCTGGATAGGGAATCGGTCAGGTCTTCGCTACTCTCTTTGATTACATCGGATACGCTACCGGAGAACTCAGACCTGAAGTCAGCCGGAGCAGCTTCGCTGCTGGTGGACGTTCGCAAAAACTGGCAAGTATCTCTGACGCATGAACTGCTGGGCAAGTGGCAATCCATGGCGGTCCCGGAACAGCGCTACACACCTATTCTGCGAGGTGCATACCGCAACGATCCTTCGCCAATGCAAATAGTGAGCGGCCCTTACGGTCGGGAAAAGGTTCACTATGAAGCCCCGCCAGCAACTCAGGTGCCTGACGAAATGATGAGATTCATCGATTGGTACAACAGGGCCAACCCTTCCAAAGCAGGGAATCAGATACAAGGGATCACCCGAGCAGGTATTGCTCATCTCTGGTTTGAGGTGATTCACCCCTTCGATGATGGTAATGGGCGAGTTGGCAGGGCGATCGCTGGCCATGCACTTTCGCAGTCTCTCGGCTATCCAACCACGGCTTGTCTTGCCACGGCAATAGAGGGGGATAAAAAATCCTATTACCTGCAGCTGGAGAAAGCCAGCCGCAGAAGTATGGATGTTAACGTTTGGCTGGATTATTTCGCTGATACAATAATCAAGGCACAGGAAATTGCCAGGGAAGAAGTGGATTTTGTATTGGCCAAGACACGCTTCTACGAGGCCTATGGTGACCAGTTGAATGACCGGCAGGTCGGGATGGTATCGCGGGTTTTTGCTGAGGGACGAAAGGGCTTTGAAGGGGGAATAACGACCAGAAAATATGAAACCATCACCAAGTGCCCCAATCGAACAGCCAGCCGTGATCTTTCTGACCTGGTTGCCAAGGGTATCATCATCCCGTTACCAGGTGGTGGTAGAACGACCCGATATGAGTTGACGATTGTTGAACCGGCTCAGTCTGGTCTGATGAGGAAATGATTATCTTCGCTCTGGAGAGAGTAGATTTCATCTGTACAAGCCTGAACGACTTAATGAATTTCCATTTTGTCCTATGAACATCGATACACTCAAAGAAAAACTGGCTGATATCGATGCAGATACGATGCGAAATTTTATACTCGACCTCTACCTCCGCTATCCAGAGTTGAACGATAGGATCGAAGCATTGATTTTAGCAAATGATCCGGTCGCCCTGTCCAGGGTTCTGCGCAAGCGTATTGCATCGCTGAAACGAGGGCGGAGGTTTATCGATTATCGGGCGAGTTTTGATTTTGCACGTGAACTGGAAGCGGCTCTCGCCGATATCGAAAGCGGACTGCTGGTGCGCTCACCGGAACATGCGTTTGATTTAGTTGACCAGTTCCTGGCGACGGCGGAATCGGTGCTTAATCGTGTCGATGATTCTGGTGGGGCAGTGGGCGAGGTCTATCGCCAAGCTGTACTGTTGTGGTTGACGGCGGCTAAAGGCTGGCGGGATGCCAGCGTCGACTGGTTCGAGCGGGTTTATCAGCTGTATCAGCAGAATGATTATGGCGTGCTTGATCTGCTATTGCCAAATGCCTACCTGCTGTTGACGCCGGATCAGCTGAAGGAACTTGCCTGGAGGTACGAAAACGCCTTGCGCAATGCGTTAAAATCTCCCGAGCAAAAAGACAAAGTCAATCTCGTGGCCTTGCATAGCGGCGTGGCATTAGGACAGATCGCCGATGCCTTGCGCGATCCTGTTTTATACGAGCGATCGGTATTAATACATTCGCCACAGCCAAACAATCTGCAAAAGAAATCGATTTGTGAAAAATATTTGCTGTATGAGCAGCCCGAGACGGCAATGCGTTATCTGAACCAGGCATGGGAGGACCGTTTTGAGCATGATCGTCTGGAATTGCTGGATAAGGTCTGTGTGAAAACAGGCGACAGGAAACAGCTTAAAGTGATTCGTTCCCGGATGTTTCAAAGCGAGCAGAGCTACGCCAGTTTCACGCGATATCTGGAGTCCTTGGACGAGGATGAGAAAGAGAAAGCGCGTAGTGCAGCAATCAAACAAGCCGAACAGGGTGGCAATATCATATCGAGCGCAGATCTGTTATTGAACCTGGGCCAGACGGAGCGAGCCCAAGCCCTGGTTGTAGCCCGGCATCAGGAGTTGGCGGAGTGTTTTTATGACAGTCTGCTGAGGCTGGCCAAGGCGCTTGAAAAAGCGGATTGCAATCTTGCAGCCACGGCGTGCTACCGCAACTTGTTGCTGGATATCCTGGCACTGGCGCGCAGTAAGGCTTACGGCCATGGTGCTCGGTATTTCAAAAAGCTGGAAGCGCTGGCGCAACAGATCAATGTATTCAAACCACTGCCAACACATCACGCATTCGTGCAGCAATTGCAGTCGTCGCACGGGCGAAAAAAA
>TARA_B110000503_G_scaffold8833_1_pt1 | contig 23975 bp, 24 predicted proteins | sample TARA_B110000503 | Tara Oceans TARA_B110000503 (sample SAMEA4397472) | marine metagenome | biome: Polar Biome; feature: [SRF] surface water layer (ENVO:00010504); material: water (ENVO:00002006), including particulate matter (ENVO:01000060) such as... | depth 5 m | reverse complement strand
CCTCTCGGGCTGCGGCCTATTTGTTGTTCGATGGTAGCGAGCTGTTGAAGAGAGGGCATAAATTTGGCAATACTGGGAACAAGAGAGGGTGAGTAGTGGCACCCACGATCTAAGTGGATGCCAGTATAAGGCTGTTTTAGTGACCCAAGATCTGACTCAAGAACAGCTTAGTACGATCGTGCTGTGGATTATCAAAGAACTCATGAGGAGTATTCGATTCGATGATTTCACCCTCGTCCATAAAGATAACACGATCGGCTACTTTCTTAGCAAAGCCCATCTCGTGAGTTACACATAGCATGGTAATACCTTCTTCAGCTAAAGATACCATAGTGTCTAGCACTTCTTTGATCATTTCTGGGTCAAGTGCCGAAGTAGGCTCATCAAATAACATGATGTTAGGCCGCATGCATAGAGAACGAGCGATAGCCACACGCTGCTGTTGTCCACCAGAAAGTTGTCCTGGGTACTTGTTTGCCTGCTCTGGGATCTTAACCCGTTCAAGAAATTCCATAGCTGTAGCCTCAGCTTCTGCTTTAGGCGTTTTCCGCACCCAAATTGGTGCTAAGGTGCAATTTTCTAATACAGTTAAGTGTGGGAACAAGTTAAAGTGCTGGAATACCATGCCTACTTCTCGGCGCACAGCGTCGATATTCTTAAGATCGTTAGTCAATTCAGTGCCATCAACAATGATGTCACCTTGCTGGTGCTCTTCCAAACGGTTAATACAGCGAATCATGGTTGATTTACCAGAACCAGAAGGGCCACAAATAACGATTTTTTCACCTTTTTTAACTTCAAGGTTAATGTTTTTAAGAACGTGGAAATCACCGTACCACTTGTTCATGTTACGAATTTCAATGCATTTTTTGGTGCTTGAACTGCTTTGTGCTTCTGACATGTTGAGAAACCCTTAAAATTAGTTGTTATCGCTTGTGGCCGGTGTTGAGTTTGTTCTCTAAGTAAAGAGAATAACGAGCCATACTAAAACACGAAATAAAGAAGAAGACGGCAACAAATAGATAAACTTCTGTCGACAAACCTAACCAGGCTGAATCAGCCACAGACGCTCTACCTATGCCAAGAGGGTCTAACAGGCCAATGACGATTACCAATGTGCTGTCTTTGTACAAACCAATAAAAGTGTTAACTATTCCAGGTATTGAAATCTTTAACGCCTGTGGCAAAATGATGAAGCGCACCGCTTGGGAGTAGTTCAAACCAAGAGATTCGGCAGCTTCTAGCTGGCCTTTTGGTAACGCTTGCAATCCACCACGGATTACTTCTGCCATGTAGGCTGAAGCAAACAAGGTAACCATGATCAGTACCCGCATCAACAAGTCGAAAGTGGTGCCAGGTGGTAAGAAGTAACTTAGCATGGTCGAAGCCACGAAAAGTAAGGTGATCAAGGGCACACCACGAATAAATTCGATAAAAGCGATGCAAAAGTATTTGATTATAGGGAGGTTAGATTGACGGCCTAATGCCAGCAAAATACCCAAAGGTAACGAGAAGACGATGCCGGTGACACCGATCGTCAAGGTTAGCATTAGGCCTCCAAATAGGTTTGTGCCAACAGGCTCTAAACCTAACCCACCACTCAATAACCAAGCTCCAATTACTGGATAAACTAAAGCAAACTTTAATAAATGCTTACGAGCAGGGATTTTATCCCATAACACCGCAGCGCCTGCTAGTACTAATAAAATTGTTGCAAGATTAACTCGCCAGCGTAATTCTGCTGGGTAAAAACCATATACGAACAAGTTAAAGCGTTCGCTAATAAAGGCAAGACATGCACCATCAGGGGCGCAGTCCTTGCGCGTTTCACCGACGTAAGTGGCGTCGATAAATAACCAGTTAATAGCAGATGGCAAAGCAAGATATAAAAGGTAGATCGATACCAAGGTAACGATGGAATTGGACACTGAGGAAAATAAATTTTTCTGTAACCAGTGAATAATACCTACAGTGTTATTTGGTGGTGGTAGGCTAGGGTGCGTACCTGGTGCATAAGTTTCTTTAGTCATTGTCATGTCTACCTTATCGTTCCACTAACTGCATACGGTTGTTGTACCAGTTCATCCCTGATGAAATGAGTAAGGAAATGGATAAATAAATACCCATCACAATGAGCATACATTCCATTTCTCGGCCTGTCTGGTTGAGAGATATACCACCAATGGTGGCCACTACATCCATGTAGCCAATAGCTAAGGCTAAAGAAGAGTTTTTAGCTAGGTTTAAATACTGACTAGTTAACGGTGGAATAATCACCCGCAATGCCTGGGGGATAACGACCAGTTTCAAAGTACGGCTGTCAGACAACCCAAGCGCTTGAGCAGCCTCGGTTTGGCCATGACTAATGGCAACGATACCAGCACGCACGATTTCACCAATAAAGGCTGCAGTATAAAAAGACAAGGCTAACCAAAGAGCAATAAACTCTGGGCGAATAACCATGCCACCTTTAAAGTTAAAGCCTTTAAGGGCCGGTACATCCCACTCTATGGGGCTACCTAAAGCAAAGTAAACGATTAGCGGTAATAAGATGATAGCTGCAATGTTGATCAGCGCTAAAGGGTAAGTTTTACCAGTGGTATCCTGTACTTTTTGGGCGTGACGACTAAACCACCAAGCAAAAGCTATACCAGCAACAACAAAGGCACCTACAATCCAAAAAAGAGATTGAAACTCAGGGCTGGGCATTTGAAAGCCACGGTTATTTAAGAAAAAAGTATCGCTAAAGTTATGAGACCCTTTTGGTCGTGGTAAGGCGGTAATAATAAGTCCGTGCAGCAATAAAATGTGCAGCAGTAAAGGCACATTACGGACGTATTCAATATAAACGTAGGCAATTTTTTGCGTTAGCCAGTTATTAGATAAGCGCATTACGCCTAGCATAAATCCAAGAATAGTGGCTAACACAATACCTGCTACTGCTACCAATAAGGTATTAATTAAGCCCACAATCATAGCCCTAAAGTGGCTAGAAGTGGAGCTGTATTCAATGAGGTGTTGGTTTATGTCATAACTAGCATTTTGCCAGAGAAAACCAAAATCAATATCTTTGCCTATGGCAGCTAAATTAACAACTGCGTTATTAATGATATAGGCAAAAAACGAAATAATAATTGCTGCAGCAATGATCTGCACGATGACGGAACGTGTTTCTTTGTCATACCAGGCGCGTAACAAAGGGTTGGTGCTAGGTGTAGGTGTGCTCATAGGGTGAACCCTGCTACGTAGATATCAGCTGTTAAGTATAATTTTATAACCTAACATTTGATTATTAATCAGAGGCGTAGCAACCAAAGATTATTAACTTCCAGATATGAACTGGGGTGCCGAAGCACCCCAGTTTAGCACTGCAAATTCGTATTAATTAACGAATTGGAGCAGCGTAAAGTACACCACCTTTATTCCACAAGTTGTTTAGACCACGTGCAATTTCTAGAGGAGTATTTGGACCAACGTTACGCTCGTAGATTTCGCCGTAGTTGCCGCCCTGTGCGATCGCACGTGCAGCCCATTTAGGATCTAGACCAAGCATTTCGCCCATGTTGCCTTCAGAACCAACCAAACGGTTGATGCCAGGGTTGTTACCCACGTTAGCAGCAAGGTTCATAGCGTTAGCTTGAGTGATGCCCATTTCTTCAGCGTTGATCAAAGCGTTAACAACCCACTTACCGATATCAGACCACTGGTCGTCGCCATGACGTACAGCACCGCCTAGTGGCTCTTTAGAGATGATTTCTGGCAACACAACGTGCTGAGTTGGATCATCGAACTTGGCACGAGTAGATGCAAGACCAGAAGCGTCAGTTGTGTAAACGTCACAACGGCCAGCTACATAGTTGGTAAAGCCTTCTTCGTTAGTTTCAATTGGCACTGGCTCGTAAGACATTCCGTTGGTACGGAAGTAGTCAGCCAAGTTCAATTCTGTGGTAGTACCTGTTTGGATACATACAGAAGCGCCATCAAGTTCTTTGGCAGAGGTTACACCAAGTGATGCAGGAACCATGAAGCCCTGGCCATCATAAAAGTTAACTGGCAAGAAGGTAAGCTTCAAGTCAACGTCACGGCTAAGAGTTTCAGTAGTGTTACGGAACAAGATGTCGCCTTCACCTGAGTTCAACATGGTAAAACGAGTCTTACCAGTAGAAGGTACAAACTTAACCTTGTCGCCATCGCCAAGTACGGCAGCAGCTACAGCACGACAAAAGTCGGCGTCAAAACCTTCCCAGCGGCCATCAGCATTTGGTGCAGCAAAACCAGCTAAGCCAGTAGTTACAACACATTTTAGTTCGCCTGCAGCACGCACATCTTCTAGAGTAGAAGCTTGGGCAGCAGTCGCAGTCATGGCTGTTAGAGCCATACCAGTTAAAACCTTATTGATTAGTTTCATATTTAGAAGCCTCCTAAGGGCTTTGATCTTTTAGTACAGTAAGAATTGCAAAAATATTTTTGTTGTTGTTACTGAACGGAGAGTTTAACGAATCCCCAGTATTCACTGGAGTTATAATTCACGGTTCAGGCAGTGATCATAAAAAAACTTTACTCAATTGTAAACCAATAAAACTGATACTTGGCTAAATGCGAATACTTATTGCCAAAAACGGCATATAACTGGCTGGAAAGGTTCCGTTAGAGGGCTTTTTTTCATAAGTTGGCAGAAACTATTTGCTCGTATTGAATATTTTTTCATGCGGCATTAACTCATACATTGGCAAACTCTTGCTTGTCGCCTATCCATCTGAGGATTATTTGTGTCGTTTTGTTTGGATAAGCCACATAACCCTTGGCTACGAGTTTCACTTCTGGTAGTAGGTGAGCGTCGCGCATTAAATTTGCAATTTTTAAGCCGATGGTGCCTGCCTGTCGAGTACCAAGCACTTCACCAGGCCCTCGCAGTTGAAGGTCTTTTTCTGCAATCACAAACCCGTCGTTAGACTGGCGTAAGATATCTAGTCGCTCACGGCCCATGGCAGACAAAGGTGCCTGGTACATAAACAAGCAGTGGCTCTGGGCTTGTCCACGGCCAACACGGCCACGCAATTGGTGTAACTGGGCTAAACCGAGGCGTTCGGCATTGTCGATCACCATAAGGTTGGCGTTGGGTACATCTACACCCACCTCTACTACGGTCGTTGCCACTAAGAGCTGAATATCACCTGCCTTGAAGCCTGACATTACATCAGCCTTTTCAGCACCACTTAAGCGGCCATGCACTAAGCCCACTTTAATATTATCCAGCTGCTGGGTAAGCAGTGCTGCCGTGTCTTGCGCAGCTTCACATTGCAATACGTCTGAAGCCTCTATAAGGGGGCAGATCCAGTACACCTGCTGGCCGCTATTACAGGCTTGGTGGATACGCTCTATAACATCAGCGCGTTTAATGTTGTTGAGTAATACACTATTAATAGGTTTTCTACCTGGAGGCAGCTCATCGATTACAGAGTGATCAAGATCTCCGTAAGCACTCATAGCTAGGGTGCGAGGGATAGGGGTGGCTGTCATGACCAGCTGATGAAGGCCGCAGGACTCAGGTGCCTTTTTAACTAAACTGTGGCGCTGAGCCACACCAAACCGGTGTTGTTCATCAATGATGACTAAGCCTAGATGCTGGTAGTGAACAGCTTCTTGAAACAAGGCATGGGTACCTATAACGACTTGACCTTCACCGTTAGCAATAGCGGCCAGAGATTGACGTTTTGTTTGGGCTTTTTGTTTGCCTGTAAGCCAAACTACATTGACACCAAGGGGATTTAGCCAGTGACTAAAACTGTGTAGGTGTTGTTCTGCTAAAATTTCTGTTGGGGCTAATATGGCCACTTGGCAACCATTGTCAATAGCACGACAAGCCGCTAAAGCAGCCACGACTGTTTTACCAGAGCCTACATCTCCTTGCACCATTCTAACCATTGGCTCAGGTGTCACAAGATCACATGCAATTTCTTGCCATACTCGTTGCTGTGCTTTGGTGAGTTGGAACGGCAAACTTTTAATAAGTTCTTGTTCTAATCCTTGAGCCAGCACGAGTACAGGTGCAGGCAGTTGCTGGCTTTGCTGTTTGGCTTGGCTTAGGGTGAGTTGATGAGCTACGAGCTCCTCAAATACTAGTCTCAGCTTAGCTGGAGTGACTTGGTGTTGAAGCTCATTTAGATCTTGATGTAAGTTAGGGTAGTGTAGCTGTCTTAAACTTTCTTCTAAACTTGGTAATTGATACTGGGTAATTAGTTGACGTGGTAATAGCTCTTCTAGGGTGATGCCGCCTTGTTCTAATTGCTGCCACGCTAGGGCAATGAGCTGGCCCATTCGCGTTAAACTTAGGCCTTCAGTAGTGGGGTATATAGGGGTTAACTGATTAGCCAATGCTGGAGGATTATCATCAAATAGCACGTACTCAGGGTGCACCATTTCTAAACCCTGTGGGCCCGGCCGGATTTCCCCAAAACAGCGAATGTTGCGTCCTGTAGTGAAACTTTTGGCTTGGTGGGCATGGAAATGCAAAAACCGCAGGCCCAGAGTTGCGCCATTGTTACTAATACTTACGTGTAAGCTCACGCGGCGCCCTCGCTGTAGGGACGAACTAGTGATTTGTCCTTCTACCAAGCAAGCAGATTTTGGGAGCAGGGCATGTAATGGAACAAGGCGGGTGCGGTCTTGATAACGATTGGGTAAGTGGAATAGCAGGTCTTCAACCTTATGTAGCCCTAGTTTGCCTAGTTTAGAGGCTAAGGCAGGGCCTACGCCATTGAGTTGAGTTACTTCCATGGCATAATTATCTAAGGCGCACTTAAGTGCGGTTCAGGCGAATCACGCCTGGAATTTTACGCATGGACTTAATCACTTGAGCCAAATGAACGCGATTAAGCACTGAGATTTCTAAGTTCACTACTGAAAGACGAGCATCTTTTTCACTCACGTCAATTTTCTCAACATTGGCATTGTCATGGGCGGCGCTGGTGGCAAGGCTAGCAATAATGCCTCGGCTGGCAGATACCTCAATCTCTAGGCACACATCAAAATCACGGTCTCCCGTTTCCGCCCAAACTAAGGCCAAGGTCTTATCTTTGTCTCGACCAATGTCTTGAATGTTGTTACAAAAACTTCGATGTACTGCAATACCATGACCTGCGTTAACATGTCCAACAATTGTGTCACCAGGAATAGGGCGGCAACATCGAGAGTAGCGAATCATGATGCCTTCGGTACCGTGTATTTCCATAGGCCCAATGCCACTAGAGTGACCTTCGGAATCGGAGGTGTCTCGACTTAAAGCTGAGGCAACAATGTACGCTAAACGTTTTCCAGAACCAATGTCGGCAAGTAAAGCGTCTAGATCTGGCAGCTTATGCTGGCTAATGTAACCTTCTAGCTGGGCTGAATCGATGCCCTCTAAGGTTAAAGAGTTGCTGCCTAGTTCCTGATTTAGTAAACGACGCCCTAAATTAACTGCATCATCTGTGGCTTGGTGCTTTAGGGAGTGACGAATGTTGCTACTCGCCTTTGCCGTAGCCACAAAGTTTAGCCAGCTCATATTGGGCTTGGCACTTGCAGTGGTGACAATTTCGACAGTGTCTCCGCTGTCTAGCTTTTGGCTAAGCGGCGCCAGGCGGCGATTGATACGACATGCAATACAGGTATTACCGATATCTGTATGAACAGCGTAGGCAAAATCAATGGGTGTTGCTCCAGCGGGCAATGAAAACACACCACCTTTAGGGGAGAAAACGTAGACTTCGTCTGGGAATAAATCATGCTTAACGTGGTTAATGAACTCCATAGCATTGCCGGAGCGTTTTTGCATTTCTACCAGTTCTTGGATCCATTTTTGGGCGTGGTTATGGGCTCGTTGAGCACGGCTGTTGGTGTTTTTGTAGAGCCAGTGCTCGGCCACACCATGGTTAGCAATGTCATCCATTTCTTTGGTGCGTATTTGTATTTCTATAGGGGTGTGAACCCCTGAGCCTGCTCTGTATAAAGTGGTGTGGAGAGATTGGTAGCCGTTAGACTTAGGGATGGCAATGTAGTCTTTAAAGCGCCCTGGTACCGGGCGATATAAATTGAGGTGATGTACTGCGCCCAAAATGCGGTAACAGGTGTCTACCTTGTCCGTTACAATACGAAAGGCAAATACGTCCATAATTTCACGGAAGGATTTACTTTGCTCTCGCATTTTGTTGTAGATGCCCGCCAGATGTTTTTGGCGACCACTAATAACGCCAGGCAGTTCATCGTGTTCTAAACAATCTACTAAGGCAATTTGTACTTGCTCCAATAAAGCCTTACGTTCGCCGCGAGCTGCAGACACCGCACGCTGAATATAGCGGTGGCGCATGGGGTGGTAGGCGGCAAAGGCTAAATCTTCTAGCTCTATTTTTAAATCGTGCATGCCGAGACGACCAGCAATTGGTGCGTAGATATCAGTGGTTTCTTTGGCAATACGACGGCGACTTTCTGGCCGCATGGCACCAATGGTGCGCATGTTGTGTAGGCGGTCGGCCAGTTTTACCAAAATAACACGAATGTCTTTGGCCATTGCGATGGCCATCTTCTGAAAGTTATGGGCTTGGCTTTCGGCGCGAGTTTTAAATTCTAGATGAGTAAGCTTACTGACGCCATCAACCAAGCTGGCAACAGTTTCGCCAAACTGGCTTTCAATCCCTTGTTTGTCGACTTGGGTGTCTTCAATAACATCATGTAGCATGGCGGCCATTAGGCTTTCATAGTCCATGTGCATGCTGGCAAGAATACTGGCTACGGCGAGGGGGTGTGTAACGTAGGCTTCGCCACTTTTACGCATTTGGCCATCATGGGCCTGTTCGGCATAATAATATGCCCGTCGAATTGCTTTCACCTGAGAGGGTTCAAGGTAGTCGTCGAGACGCTTTTCGAGGGCGTCAATAGTAGGCATAATTTAGCATCCGTTTTAAGTTATAGCTCCATAGTAACGGAAAGTTATCAACCCTGTGCAGTTTTGTTGAAAGATTGTTGTATTAATTAACAAAAATCCACAAAAAAGAGCCCATAGGCTCCTTTAGTCATCGCAAAAATCAGCGGGTATTTATAGGCTAAACATTAGCCATAAATTTACTCGTCGATATCAGGGCTGCCCTGTTCAACTTCTTCACTTATTTCAGCAACAGTTTGCGTTACTTCATCCAGTACGTCTTGGTCTGCTGGAACGTCAACAAATTGTTGATTGATCTCGTCGTGATCGTCCAAAATGCTAGCATTGATAAAGCCTTCAGCAATTTCACGCAGAGCAACTACGGTACATTTGTCATTTTCCCACTCGATGTGGGCTTCTTTGCCACCAGTTGCAAGTTGACGAGCACGTTTAGCGGACACCATGATGAGCTCAAAGCGGTTATCAACGTTTTCCAAACAATCTTCTACGGTTACGCGAGCCATGTGTGTTACCTATAATTTATGTTCAATGCAAAAAATGAAGTGTCGGCTTGTATTACTTGCCGAAATTTAGACGCGCTAGTGTACAAAATTTAGTCACCAGTTGACAAGAGTTCAGTCAACAATTGGTGGTGATTGTGTGCTTGTTGAGGGGTTTTTAAGCGTCTGGAGGTGAAAATACACTGTAAATCGGCTAAAGCATGGTGAAAGTCATCGTTGATCACCAAAAAGTGACTGCCAGAATAATGGCTGATTTCACTATGTGCCTCACTCATGCGCTTGGCAATAATGACATCACTATCTGTTCCTCGGCCTTGTAAGCGTTGTTTTAGAGCGTATTGAGATGGTGGCAATATGGTTATGGCAATAGCTTTCGGAAAAATGGCCAGCACTTGGTCTCTACCCTGCCAATCAATCTCTAAGATCACGTCTTTGCCTTGGGCAAGGCTAGACTCGACCCATTTCCTAGAGGTGCCATAGCTATTTTCAAACACTGTGGCGTGTTCCAGCATTTGTTGCTGGCCTACTAAATCGGAAAAATCTTGCTGAGAAACGAAGTTGTAATCCACTCCGTCTTGCTCGCCATCACGCATTATCCGTGTGGTGTGAGACACTGATACGCAGACTTGTGCATCTTGCGCCAAGAGGGCTTTTACAAGGCTGGTTTTCCCAGCACCAGAGGGAGCCGAAAGAATGTAGAGTGCACCAGAAGTGTTAGACATAATAATTGGGCCGAAGTATTAAATACAAAGAAACAAATAACAATTATAAGCAAGCTTGAAGGGAATGTCAGCTTAACAATGGACCTGAATTGGGTTGCTTCAGTCCTTTACGTGGCAGTAATTTGTTAAATGCTAGGTGTCATCTGTGTTCAACTGGATTAAAATAGAGGTTAATTATCAATGAATCAAGGTTACTCATGAAATCCTCTCTTACCGATCAGCTTAAAGGCCTCAAGCTCGATTTTACACGCCCTAGCGGCCGAGCAACTGATCAATTGCGCGACATTAAAATCACCCGAGGCTTTACCAAGCATGCGGAAGGTTCGGTGTTAATAGAGTTTGGCGACACTCGCGTGTTATGTACCGCTACTGTAGAGCGCGGTGTGCCACGTTTCTTGCGTGGTTCTGGCAGTGGGTGGGTTACTGCTGAATACGGCATGTTGCCGCGTGCTACTCATACACGTAACGGTCGTGAAGCGGCCCGTGGCAAACAAGGTGGACGTACCTTAGAAATTCAGCGTTTGATTGGCCGCTCTTTACGAGCATCTCTGAACTTAGAAAAGCTAGGCGAAAATACCATCACTTTAGATTGTGATGTGTTACAGGCCGATGGTGGCACGCGTACGGCCTCTATTACCGGGGCTTACATCGCTATGGTAGATGCCATTAATGTACTAAAGAAGGATAAAAATGGTGCAATGAGAGGCAACCCTCTTAAGCGCCAGATTGCTGCTATTTCTGTGGGCATTTATAAAGGTGAGCCAGTCCTTGATTTGGACTATGACGAAGACTCTAAGGCCGAAACAGACATGAATGTTGTTATGACTGCAGACGGAGGTTTCATCGAAGTGCAGGGTACTGCAGAGGGCGCACCTTATACACAAGACCAGATGACGGCAATGTTGGCTTTAGCCCATAAGGGTATTACTGAGATTACTGCGCTACAAACTGCGGCCTTAATAGACTAGGCCTGTTTCAAGCTGCGACCTGATTATAGGTCGCAGTTATAGTCGATAATCAATGGTGCATGATTAGAGAAGCGCTGCTCGCGGTATATGCGGGCATTACGCACGTTGTGGCGTAAGTTTGGTGTGGTGATTTGATAATCTAGCCGTGCGCCTTCATTCAGCTTAAATGCTCGGTTGTAGTCTGGCCACCAAGTAAACTGGCGTTCGTTTTGGTTAACTTGACGGAAGGCATCGCAGAACTCCATTTGGAAAAAAATATCATCCAATACTTCACGCTCGGATGGTAAAAAGCCAGAATTCTTTTGGTTTACATACCAGCCGGATAGGTCTTCAGGTTTGTGGGCCGAATTTATAGTGCCACAAAAAATAAAGTCGCGACGTTTACGTAGGGTTTTAGTCAAGTGGTTGCTAAACTGATCCATGAATTCGTTCTTAGCGTCTTGTTTGTCATCGTCCCCTAAACCAGAAGGCACAGAGATAGATGCTACGCTGATCTTCTCAAAGTCGGCTTGAATAAAGCGGCCCTCAAAATCACAGCCAGGAAAACCTAAGCCAGTCATAATCGCTTTTGGCTGGTGGCGGCTGTAAATAGCAGTACCGCTATAGCCGTCTTCAAATGCATCAAAGAAATAGGCATGCCAACCATCTGGGTGGAATAGTGGCTCATCGAGCTGATAATCCTTCTCACGGATGTCTTGCAAGCACACTACATCGGCGTCTTGGGTTACCATCCAATCAAATAGACCGCGTTCGGCTGCTTGACGCAAACCCTGAACATTTAAAGTAATAATACGCATGGGTATTGTTTGATCACTCGCACAAAGGGCTCGTATGTAGAGCAGGTAATTGCGCATTAGGAATTGATTTTATTATTTCAAGCTGATTATATCACGGTCTAGACTTTTGGCCCACAAAGGACTCTGGGTTCGCAGAGGTTTTACGCATATTTACCATCTCAAGCGGCCACCTAGAAGTGAGGGCATAGTGTATAATATGGCCAGTTAAAAACAGCGACAAATGATATAGAGAACATTATGAAAGACTACCAACGAGAATTTATAGAGTTTGCCATCGAGCGTGACGTTCTGCGTTTTGGTGAATTCACCCTAAAGTCTGGTCGTCTAAGCCCTTATTACTTTAATTTTGGCCTTTTCAATACAGGTTCTGCCTTGGCTCGCTTAGGTCAATACTTTGCTCAAGCTTTGGTAGACTCCAGAATTGAATGTGACGTGATTTTAGGCCCAGCTTATAAGGGTATACCGCTAGCAACCACTATGGCTGTAGCCTTGAGCGAGCACCATGGCATTGATATGCCATATGCATTTAATCGAAAAGAAGCTAAAGCTCATGGTGAAGGTGGCTCCATTGTAGGAGCAGAGCTCAAAGGCCGCGTGGCCATCGTCGACGATGTAATTACAGCAGGAACGGCGATTCGAGAAGTGATGGCGATCATTGAAGCCCATAAAGCGATACCAGCGGCAACGTTAATTGCTATTGATCGTATGGAAAAAGGCCAAGGTGAGTTGTCGGCCATTCAAGAAGTAGAGCGGGACTACAACATGAAGGTGGTGAGTATTATTAGCTTCAACAATGTACTGGAATACTTGCAAGAAAGTGACAACAAGCAACAACAAGTTGCTGCCATGCTGAAGTACCGCGAAGCCTATGGAGTGTAACTTTTAGGGGCTATGCGTCTCTGTTGCACCTAATGTGTTAACGCATTATGTTTTGGCTAAGCAGGGCCCATTGGTCTGCCCAAGTAGCGGTAGGTTTATGGCGAAAGTTAGTACGGCTGTACTGGCGAATACGTCCCTCTGCTATGGCTAAAAGTAAATTGGCAGTGCTGCTAGGGCTGTCCTGAGTACGCAAGCCTTCACGTATCTCTGCTTCTCTAAGAATTTGCTTAAGTTGAGTTTCTAACTTTTCAAAAAGCTGGTTTACTCGACCAGCTAATCGCTCGTTCTCTCCCGTAAGGGCTTCGCCTGTCAATATTCTACTAATACCCGCATTACGCTCTACAAAGGTAAGTAGTAGCGTAAGGATTTGCTGACATTGGGCAAGGGCGCTTAGTTCTTGTTGCTGAATCATTTTAGCTCGGCTGAAAACAGTATCTTCCACAAACTCGATTAGGGCATCAAACATTTGCGCCTTACTTGCAAAGTGCCTATACAAAGCTGCCTCTGATACACCCACACGCTTAGCCAGCGCAGCCGTTGTAATACGAATATTGGGGTCTTCTAGCATCTCCATTAGTGAGTGCAAGATCTGTTCTTTACGGGATATTTTAGCTTCGGTCATTGTGCGGTTGTGGCTTCTCTATAGTGTTGAATTGTTTTCGTCGATACTGGTAATAAGAGTGCCTACGCCTTTATCGGTAAAAATTTCCAATAGCGTAGCATGGTTAACGCGGCCGTCAATAATATGAGCAGCCTTCACGCCGCCTTTTACGGCATCCAGCGCGCAAGCTATTTTAGGTAACATACCACCATAAATAGTGCCATCAGCAATGAGTGCATCTACTTGGCTAGTTGAAAGACCAGTCAATAAGTTGCCTGCTTTATCTAATAATCCAGCGGTGTTGGTAAGTAACATCAACTTCTCGGCTTGGAGAATTTCAGCCACTTTACCAGCCACCAAATCGGCATTGATATTATATGAATTACCTTCGTCATCCACACCGATAGGGGCAATAACTGGAATAAAATCACTATTGCGTAGCATATCGAGTACATCGGTATTGATGGCGCACACTTCGCCAACGTGTCCGATATCGATAATCTCAGGGGCTAGCATTTCAGGAGTTTGGTGGGTTACTTTTAATTGCTTGGCTTGGATGAGCTTGCCATCTTTACCTGTTAAACCAATAGCTTGGCCGCCATTTTGGTTGATAAGGTTAACAATGTCTTTATTTACTGAGCCACCAAGCACCATTTCAACTACGTTCATGGTGGCGGTATCGGTTACGCGCATGCCGTTCACAAAGTGAGATTCTATATTGAGCTTGCTGAGCAAGTCGCCAATTTGGGGGCCGCCGCCATGCACTACAACGGGGTTCATTCCCACCAACTTCATCATTACAATGTCGCGTGCAAAGCTGTTCTTGAGATCTTCGTCAATCATGGCGTTACCACCAAATTTAACCACAATAGTTTTGCCAGTGAAACGTTGAATATAAGGCAGTGCTTCACTTAATACTTGCGCTACGTTAATGGCGGCTTTGCGGTCGAGTGTCATAGGTGATAATCCGGCACGGTAAGTTTAGGGTTAACGGCATGTAAATGACGTTGAAATTCATCTTGAATACGTTGTAATACAGCTTGGCTTTCGCCCTCAAAGCGTAAGACTAAAACGGGTGTGGTGTTAGAAGCTCTTACTAAACCCCATCCGTCTGTATAATCTACACGGATGCCGTCTATGGTAGACACTTTTCCGGTGGGGAATTGCGCTTTTTGTAGTTGTTCTACCAAACCAAACTTTTCGTCTTCTGTGACATTGATGTTGATTTCTGGGGTGCTTACATCTTCTGGGAAACGCTTAAACATGGCGCTTGCAGGCTCAGTGCTATTAGCTAAAATTTCGCATAAGCGCACGGCACTGTAAATGCCGTCGTCAAATCCATACCAGCGTTCTTTAAAAAAGATATGACCGCTCATTTCACCTGCGAGTAGGGCGCCAGTTTCTATCATCTTGCTTTTGATGAGGGAGTGGCCTGTTTTCCACATAGTGGGTACGCCGCCTTTGCTCTGGATAAAAGGCTCCAGTAAGCGAGTACACTTCACATCGTAAATGATTTCGGCGTTAGGGTTGCGGCTTATTACATCTTCGGCAAACAACATGAGTAGCTTGTCTGGGTAAATCATTTGCCCAGTTTCGGTAACTACGCCCACACGATCACCATCACCGTCAAAGGCTAGTCCAATGTCAGCCTTATGTTCTGCAACGGCAGCTTGTAAATCAACTAAATTGGCAGGCTTACCAGGATCTGGGTGGTGGTTAGGGAAATTGCCATCTACTTCACAAAACAATGGAATAACCTCGCAGCCCAATTGCTTGAATAGCTTGGGTGCAATATCACCTGCAATGCCGTTACCAGCATCTAATACCACTTTTAAAGGCCTGGATAACTTGATGTCATTGCTGATTCGGTCTTGATAGGTTTGATCTACTGCGTGTTCTTCAATCTCACCGATGCCTCGCTCGTAATCTTGCATTTCGATAAGATCGTGTAATGCCATGATGCTGTCGTTGGCTAATGTTTGGCCACCTATAACAATTTTACAGCCGTTGTAATTAGAAGGGTTGTGGCTGCCCGTGAGCATAATGCCAGATGCAGTGCCTAAGGTTTTAACACCGAAGTACAATACTGGCGTAGGCACTGCGCCTAAATTGAGCACGCGACAGCCAGTGTCGGCTAAACCTGCCATTAATGCTTGGCCCAGTCTGGGGCTAGATAACCGGCCATCAGCACCCACGGCGATACTGTCTTCGCCATTGCGTATTACTTGGGTGCCTACGGCCAAGCCAATGTGATAGAGCATGGCATCACTGAGCTGTTTGTCAACAATACCGCGGATATCGTATGCCCGAAAGATCTCATTGGAAAGTAGGTGGGGTGGTTGGTAGCGTAAGCGACCCATGCTGATGATTTCCTTTAGTAGTTAGTAGTTGTTAGTAGTTTCTGAGGCTTAGATGTTATTGACGGCCGGAGTGCCCGAAGCCACCTTCACCTCGAAGGCTGGCATCAAAATCATCTACGATAGTCAATTGAGCCTGAACCACGGGCACAAGCACCATTTGAGCGATTCGTTCTGAGGGCTCAATAACGAATGGAGTGGAGCCTCGGTTCCAGCAGGATACCATGAGCTGACCTTGGTAGTCTGAATCGATAAGACCTACCAGGTTGCCCAGAACCACCCCATGTTTGTGACCAAGGCCGGACCTAGGCAACAGCATTGCACAAAGGTTGGGGTCTTCAATATGGATAGCCATGCCGGTAGGTATTAATTCTGTTTGTCCTGGGTTCAAGGTGATAGCGTGATCAATACACGCGCGTAAATCCATGCCAGCAGAGCCTCCCGTAGCATAAGAGGGTAACGGGATGTCTTGGCCCACTCGTGGGTCGAGTATTTTTACGGCTAATTGAGGGCGTTGAGTCATGTTGTTGATGCCTTATGGGAGATTTTGGTGATGGCCACTATGAGTTGGCGAGCCAATTGCTGTTTGGATAATAAGGGCAAATCTTCGACACCACCAGAGGTGACTAAGCTCACTTGGTTATTATCACTGTTAAAACCAATGTTAGTGTTTGAGACGTCATTAGCAATGATCATATGTACGCCTTTACGCTCTAGCTTGTCTTTGGCATGGCTGATTAAATCTTGGGTTTCTGCTGCAAAACCTACGTGGATCGCATGGGGGTGTTGTTTAGCCATCGTCGCTAGTATGTCTGGGTTTTGTACCAGCTCTAAGGTTAGTCCATGGAGTGTATTTTGTTTCTTAAGTTTTTGCTCAGACGCCTTAGCAGGGCGATAATCAGCCACTGCTGCCGTAGCAATAAAGTAATCAGCATCCCCGCCCACGTTAATGCTAGCCTCAAGCATGCCTTGAGCGCTTTCTACAGCCACAAAGGTGATATCTTCAGGTGCTTCAAGTTGAGTAGGGCCGCTAATAAGAATGACCTTGGCTCCTTGATCTCTTGCGGCTTGTGCCAAAGCGTAACCCATCTTGCCAGAACTATGGTTACTAATGTATCGCACGGGATCTATGGCTTCTCTGGTGGGGCCGGCCGTGATAACCACAGTTTTACCATCTAATAGGCCTTGTTCGAACTGCGCGGTAAGAGCCATTAATAGTTCGCTTGGTTCCAGCATGCGTCCAGCACCAATATCACCACAGGCTTGTGTGCCTACTGCGGGGCCGTGGATTTGAAAATTTCGAGCTTGCAGTGTGTGTAGATTGTCTTGGGTGGCTTGGTCGCGCCACATGGCTTGATTCATTGCCGGTGCCAGTAGTACAGGGGCATCAGTGGCTAGACATAGGGTGGTAAGCAAGTCATCTGCCTGGCCTTGGGCTAAGCGAGCCATCACGTTGGCGCTGGCAGGAGCAATGAGTAATAGGTCTGCCCAGCGGGCAAGTTGAATGTGGCCCATGCCGGCTTCGGCCTGAGGATTAAGTAGGTGTTGATGAACAGGATTGCCAGACAGAGCTTGTAGGGTTAGCGGAGTAATAAACTCAGTGGCGCCAGAGGTCATAACTACTTGAACCTTAGCTCCACACTTAATGAGCAGCCGCACTAGCTCGGCGCTTTTGTAGGCTGCAATACCCCCGCTTATGGCAAGGATGATATGTTTGTTTCTGAGACGGCTCATAGGGTGATATAACCGATGAATGGAGCAAGTATTAGCCGCCTACTTTAGCATAAATTAAGCTAAAACCCCCATTTGCTTAATCACAATCCTTACAAATGAAGTCATTCACGGCGCGAAGAATATCTTTACGACTTACCTGGCCAATGAGCTTGCCGTCTTCAACCACAGGAATACGGCGCCTACCGCGGTGGATGAACTGTTGAGCTACAGCAATGATGTCTGTACTTCCCGTTATGGTGTCTACTTTTGTGGTCATGAATTCACCTACAGTACCGCCCACCTCTTGCTCATGGTAAGTTTTGTCCAAAATGCCTCGAAGGCAATCTACCTCAGACATTACACCGATCAAGTGGCCTGCTTTATCGATCACCGGTGCTCCAGAAACGTGATTTTCAGAAAAGGTTTTAATAGCGTCAAATAACGGAGTGTCAGCATAAAAGGTAATCAGCTGGCGGGTCATATAATCTGCAACTTTTACGGACTTAAGCATAAATTTTTCCTTACAAAGCAGGGTGTAGATAGATTCATAATGGGCCTATAACAATAACCTTTTCATCGGCGCTGTCAATACGGGTGGATAAAAATGCTGTGCTAGGCCATTGAAATAACGCACATTTCGTGGCTTGATAGGTACTTGTTGTCCATTAGTTGTTTGAGAGCTGTTGATGCCAGAGTTGCCAGAAGTAGAAACCACCCGTGCAGGTATTGCGCCACATATCCAAGGACGCACACTACAAGAGGTGGTTGTGAGGGATACCCGCTTACGCTGGCCTGTACCCAATGACCTTGCCGAAAAAGTAGTTGGTAATACGTTGCGTAAGGTTTTTCGCAGAGGTAAGTACTTACTTTTTGAATTTGATCATGGTGCTATTATTGGTCATTTGGGTATGACGGGCAGTATGCGTATCGTGACTCATGACGAACCGCCAGCATTCCATGATCATGTAGATTTGGTGTTTTCAGAGGTGACGCTAAGGTATCGAGACCCGCGCAGATTTGGTTGTATCCTATGGCAAGACAACCCAGTGATGGCGCACGCCTTGTTAGCAAATTTAGGACCAGAGCCATTGTCTGATGACTTTGACACGGCGCACTTACTGAAGGCGTGTAAGGGTAAAAAACAAGCGATTAAAAGCCTGATAATGGATGGCAAACAAGTGGTTGGGGTGGGAAATATCTACGCTAATGAAGCGCTATTTATGGCGGGTATTCATCCGCATCGACAAGCAGGGCGGATTTCGGCTGTGCGCTTAGGCAAGCTGGTGAAGTGTTGTAAAGAAGTGTTGTCGGCGGCCATCAAACAAGGGGGAACCACCTTGCGAGATTTTGTAGACAGCGAAGGTAAGCCAGGTTATTTCAAGCAGCAGCTACAAGTGTATGGCAGAACAGGTCAGGCATGTGTAACGTGCGATCAGCCCTTAATAGAAAGCCGCTTAGGGCAGCGCAGTACAGTGTTCTGTAAGCGCTGCCAGCGGTAGAGTCCTTGTGCGAGCATGGGGCTAGCCTAGCTTCACTCAATTAGGCTGCTGTAAGTAGAATGTATTTGTCCATCAGTTGATCTGTAGTCTCAACGTTGTCAGGATCTTTAGGGATACAGTCTACTGGGCAAACTTCCACACACTGAGGTTCATCGTAATGACCCACACACTCGGTGCATTTGCTCATGTCGATTTCGTAGATTTCTTCCCCTGGTGAGATGGCCTCATTGGGGCATTCCGGTTCACATACATCACAGTTGATGCAGTCGTCGGTAATAATTAAAGACATGTTACTTTTCCTATGTATACGCCACTGGATTTTGTTAAATCTGTTGGCAATTCTTAATTACTTTAGTTGCCCAAATGTCGCTTGAGTTCTTCGGCCACCAGAGGGTGGACAAACTGCGATACATCGCCACCTAAGGAGGCGATTTCACGAACTAGGGTTGATGAAATGAAAGAGTGTTTTTCCGCTGGGGTTAAAAACATACTTTCTACATCAGGCGCTAGTACACGATTCATTTTAGCTAACTGAAATTCGTATTCAAAATCCGACACGGCTCTTAAGCCCCGCAGAATGATATTCACTTTCTGTTGGGTCAGTAATTCTGTTAATAGGCCGGAAAAGCCAATTACAGTCACATTGCCCAATGGCTCGGTGATAATGTGCGTTAATTCTACGCGTTTCTCTAAGTCCAGCATAGGGCGTTTTGTTGGGCTTTCCGCCACCGCAACAATCACTTCATCAAACAGCTTAGAGGCCCTTTGAATAAGGTCTACGTGTCCATGCGTAACTGGGTCAAAAGTTCCTGGATAGATTGCTTTATTCATGCAAATGCCACCTTTTTTTAACCGCGGCTTAGAACTATGTGCCTTAAAACAGCGGAATACTAAATGAATTATATAAACGATACAACAAAAATTAATAGCTATACGATGCTAATTTCTTATAACTATATTACATAAGTAGTCTGTTTCTGTTTTGCCACCACGTTGTTGCCAGCGCAGTGGCGTCTTGTTGCTCTTTTGCCTTGTCTAAAAGTACCAAGCAACAGGCCAAAGTGCTAATCACAGCAGTCTCGCCATAAGTATCTTGTGCATCTCGGTTTTCGTCTCGCCACAGTGATCGTAAACGTTGTGGATCTAAGTTTTGTTCTTGAGTATCACGTTTGCTTATCTGCCTTTGCCAAATTTGACTGCTACTTGTTTGTTCATCCACCCATTGTAATTCACATTCACTGTCGGGGCGTACTTCAGCTTCACCGCCGTCGCCGCGAATGGTCAAACTACGGGGGTGTTTTAGTAGCATGGCCGTTTGTTGATGTAGCGGACCATAAGCAGGATGGAATACCCCATCGATGGTGTGTTTGGCAGCTAATGGGTTTAGCAGTCGAGTTAAGGTATGAACCGGCGAACGTAAACCCAAGATAGCGCGTAAGTTAATAATATGGTCCAACGGCGGACTTAGGTGTTGTAGGCTCATAAAGCTAAAATTCCTGTTACTCAATTGAGCTTCAACTTGTTGCCAATTATGGGCCACAGGTAAACCTAGCTGTTGTAATACATCTTCGCTATAGATACGGCCTTGTGTATGGCCTTTAGCTCCATGCATAAAGACTTTCACACCTTGGTCTGCCAAGGTAAGTGCAGACAGAAGAAACCATGGCAAATGACGCCTTTTACCCGCATAGCTAGACCAGTCTATATCCACTTCAATACCCGAGACCTGAGCCGCGGAATAGCTGTGAAAATGACGTACTGCCTCTACAAACCCAGCAAGTTCGGCAGGTGTTTCTTCTTTTATCCGCAGTAACATTAAGAAAGCGCCTAGCTGTTCGGGCTCTACCTGTTGATGCAAGATCATACTCATAGCATCACGGGCTTCATCCTGGCTAAGAGAGCGGCTACCGCGCTTGCCTTTGCCGAGCGTACGCACATAGGGTGCGAAGGCGTGTTCAATGGCCATGAATGTTGGCCACGGCAGCACCGAGTTGGTGTAAATGTTGGATTTCTGCGCAAGGCTTGGTTTGACCAGAAGGCCAAGACTTCTGTTCCGGATTCATCCAGATAGTGCGCATGCCGGCAGCTTGGGCGCCAGCAATGTCATGTTCAGGGTGATCACCTATATGGATAAAGGATTCGGCGCTTAGGCCTGTGTGTTCAAGTGCTTTGGCAAAAAATTCTGGGTGCGGTTTGCTCACGCCAATTTGGGCAGAGTTAAAATAGAAGTCAAATAAGTGATCTATGCCTACTTGGGCTAAATCGGCGTTACCATTGGTAAGTGCACCTATTTGGTATTTTTGTTTGAGGGCGCTGAGCTGGGTTTGCGTGCCGGCAAATAGCTCTACGTCATTGCGAGCAGCAAAATACACAGTAAACGCTTGTTGGGCCAGTGTGTCGGCCAAGTCGTAACCACAGCGAGATAAACCTAGTTGGATTAAGGCTATACGTACCTGGCTTAGGTCATGTTTTAGATGTGGACTGCCGGCAAGCACTTCGTCTCTTAGCTCATCGATGCCATGATTATCATAAGTTTGGCTAAACTTAGGAGCATGGATATTCATCCACTCGAGCATCCGTTGATTGGCTTTCTCAATAACCGGATTAATGGCCCATAAAGTGTCGTCTAAATCAAAGGTAATCACTTTAATCATGGTTAGGGTTCTCTTTGAATTGAGTTTTAGCCTGGGCTTGCGAAGAGGCGCCAGAAGAAGCCTTAGATGAAGCACGTGGATGGGCTTGATCATACACTTTGGCTAGATGTTGATAATCCAAATGAGTATACACTTGGGTGGTGCTAATGTTGCTGTGGCCAAGTAATTCTTGCACTGCTCTTAGGTCTCCACTGGATTGTAGTAAATGGCTAGCAAAGGAGTGGCGTAGCATGTGGGGATGAATATGTTGACCATGTCTGGCAGACATCTTAGCCATGCGCATTTGAATACCGCGCACACCCATGCGCTGGCCACGGTGGTTAATGAACAGCGCGTTGGCATCAAGACATTTCAACTGTGATCGTTGTTGCAGCCAAGAGCTAATGGCCGTAATAGCTTGGCGGCCAATAGGTAGTTGGCGTGTTTTATTACCTTTACCCGTGACTATTAGGCTGGCGTCAGTCATGTCAATATCGAACACGTTAAGGCTGGCAAGTTCGGCCACGCGTAAGCCGCAAGAGTAAGTGAGCTCTACCATGGCTTTGTCTCGCATGGCCATAGGGTCCTCTGATGCAATGGGGGCATTCAGAACTTGGCTAATTTGATCTGGATCTAGGCTGTTGGGAAGTTTTTGTGGTGACTTAGGCGCTTTAATCCCCTCTACGGGGTTAAGCTTAACTAACCGTTGCTGTAACAAATAGGTGAAAAAGCTACGCCAGCTAGACAGTATTCGCTGAATGCTTTTAGGTGCTAAGTCAGCCTTTCTAGCGTTAATCATAGCGGCGCGTATAGTGTCTGCTTGGGTATCGACCCAAGTGTCATGGCCAAGGTCTTCGAGAGTGTGTATTAAGCGCTGAATATCTCTCCGATAAGCATCGATGGTATGGCTTGAATAGCGCTTGTTATAGGCCAAGTAGTCTAGGTATTGATGCACTGCTTGGTTAAGGGGCGCGTTAGTATGAGGCATGTTAGGCCTGAATGCGGCCTAAGCAGCGGCCGATCACTGCGGCCACGTGGTTTAGAAACAGTGTGTCTAGTTGGTCGTTGTAATGGTTGGCCGTGTTACTTGCGATAATGAGCACGCCCAGCGCTTTATTGGCCAGATACAAAGGTACAATAGCGCTAGACTGCAGTTTGTTATGGTCTGGAAAAAGGTGAACCATTGCTGGGCCTGTAAATGCCTGGCAATAAGCCCAGTTTTTACTTGCTAGCTTTTGGATTTCGGCGTAATGGGCGCTTTCGTCTAGGCTTTTAGCACTGCTCAAGTTGGGGTGATTGTCAGCGGCCTTTAAAGAAGAAAACAGCACTAAATGCACGGCGTCTGCGTGGAACTCTCCTGTGAAGCTCTCTTTCAAGGCTTCCGTAAGGGCATTCAGATGGGTGGCTGTCGCTAACTCTAGAACCAAACGTTTGGTTTTTTCAAACTGCACATCGTTACGGCGTGCAGTGGTTAAAATATCAGACATGCGTGCTGCGTAGTCTTGTATCTTGTGACGCATTACTTGAGTTTGACGCTCGATGAGCGACGTGGCTTGGCCGCAATCGTGGGTTAATTTGATGTCGGCCAAAAGCTTTGAGTGCTCGTTGAAAAAGTCAGGATGTTGGCGTAAATAGCTGGCTACGGATGCAGCATCGATCGACTCATCTTTAGTGCTAATAGTATTGCTGTCGACCTTACTCATAGCTTAATTTGACCTTCGTAGACGTGGGTGGTTGGCCCGTTCATAATAAGGCAATGGCCAGGACCTTGCCAATGTATTGTAAGGTCTCCGCCAGTGAGGTGTGCGGTGACTTTTTCATCCAACAAGCCTTGTTGCTGCCCTGCCACAACGGCCGCACAGGCACCTGTTCCACAGGCTTTGGTTTCGCCAACACCACGTTCGAATACGCGTAATTTAATGGTATTGCGATCAATAATTTGCATAAAACCTATATTGGCTTTATTGGGGAAGTTGGGGTGTTGTTCTAGCTTAGAGCCTAGTTCAATTACTGGGGCAGTATCAACATCATCAACAACAAGTACAGCATGGGGATTACCCATAGATACAACACCCACGGTGTAGTTGTGGCCGTCTTGTTCTAGGGTATAGCTAGGCGCTTGAATGCTGGTATTAAATGGCACAAGATTAGGCTGTAAAATGGGCTCGCCCATATCCACTTCTACCCAGTGATCTTTAAGCATCTTTAACACGATACGCCCATTGCTGGTTTGTACTGCAATTTTACGTTTACCTGTTAAGCGTTGATCGTGTACAAATCTGGCAAAACAGCGTGCGCCATTGCCACAATGCTCTACTTCAGTACCGTCGGAGTTGAAAATCCGATAACGGAAATCCACATCCGGAGATTGTGGCGTTTCTACTAGCAA
>TARA_B110000503_G_scaffold97146_1_pt1 | contig 24140 bp, 4 predicted proteins | sample TARA_B110000503 | Tara Oceans TARA_B110000503 (sample SAMEA4397472) | marine metagenome | biome: Polar Biome; feature: [SRF] surface water layer (ENVO:00010504); material: water (ENVO:00002006), including particulate matter (ENVO:01000060) such as... | depth 5 m | reverse complement strand
GTTAAGAAGTTAGGAGTATAATCGCTGCCTGCTCCTCTTGCTACTCGCTGTAGTGTAGGACCCTGAGTTGCGTGATATGTTCCTGCATCGCCACTTAGTGTTTTAATTAAGTTTCTTTGCGATACTTCGTTAATGCCAGCGCCATTTGGATCTGTAAACAATTCAAACATACGTGCTACTTTTTCTAGCCACGTATCTGGTACTGCTGTTTGTCCACCTACTGTGCCTGCTGCAACAATTCTTACACCGTTGGTTGTAACTTCACGTTTGAAGAAGTCGCTGCCATTGCCAGTAACATTACTAATTGCGCCATTATTGTATTCTGCATCTGCTGGATTGCCAGGAATTCCGTCTGTGCCAGGAATTTCGTCTGTTCCTGCTACAAAATCAGTTGCATCAATTCTTACACCGTTTTTGTAAAGATTATAAACAACGCCAGTTTCTAGAGCTGCACTTAACTGTACTGCAATAGTCGAACCGTCTGCTGTAAATATTTCATCTTCATATTTATTATCAAAAGTATCCCAACTATCTGTAAACCATCCTTCACTTTCCCAACCTGCTGGTCCTGCAAAATCAAAGCTAGTAACTTCAACGCCGCCATAGTCGATTCCAGACATAAGCTGTGCTAAGTCTTTCCCCGTCATAGTAGTTGTTGGATCATACCCGTAATTAATCCTATCAGACGCATCTAACATCGAAAGCGGCTTTTGATATTTAATTACTACAACTGCATTTAGTTTAGGCGGAGTAGTAAAAATTATCTGGCCTTGTTCTCTAGTATAACCAGCTGTAGTATTAGTAACATTTAAATACGTAAAGGTACTTTTTAATTGTTCTTCATTATCAACTGTAATACTAACTGTAGTATTAGTTAAATTCATCGGCCACTTTAAATTAAATTTAGAATTTACGTTAGTGCCAGTAAAAGTTTCAGTTTCTAGTAAGGTAGTAATTGAATAGCCTTTAGATATTCTATCAAATTTAACTCCTATTGTCGGAGTTCTAACTAACCCATTACCTAGAATTGCGCTTGCTTTTGCAGGAACGCCGTTAGCACCTACAGATCCTTGTATTACAACTGTTGGCGCACTAATATAACCAGTACCGGAATTTGTTACCTTTATCTTAGTAATTTTGCCGTAGCCTATGTATGCTTCGGCTGTTGCGCCTGTGCCGCCGCCACCGGTAATTGTTATTACAGGCTTAAACGAATAACCACTTCCTGGATTAGTAATTGCAATTTCTTTAATTGTATAACCGTTATTATCTAACCAAAACTTTCTTGGATAGATAGACGTATTAGAGTCGGCATTATAAATTGTATCAGATACTACAATGGCACTCGAAGGACGTATTGATTTGTAATAATCGTTAAAACCTGGTGGTAAATCAAAGTCAGTTATTGCACTATTTGTATTATCTATAGTATCATACGCACTAACATATTCTCTAACTACAGTTTTATAAGGCTTAACTTCTTCAATATAAGATTTATAGCTATTTAATGTATCAGTATTAAATGTTACATCTTGATCTAAAGACCCTAAGTTATGTCTTGCTTTAACAAAACTAGTTTTAAACATCCAATCAACATAACTTTGTTCTGAAAGAATATATCTTAAAGAAGCAAAGAATAATTGATTATATTCTACTTTTAAAGAATTAATAAAAATGTTATTTTTAATTGCGTTTAAGATAATTCTTAATTCTTTTTCTGTATTATTAGAAGTATACAATGTATCTGACAACTGTATCGTACCGTTTTGTCGACCAACTGTTTTGTAATTAACTGCGTAGTCTTCAGTAACTTCGTTTGCTTCTTTTTCAAGTAGCAGCCATCCGCCTGATCCTACGTTATTAATTTTTATAACATCTCCCAATCTATCATCTAAGCTTTGTAGATCACCGGATTGTTGAATAGTATATGTCGGAACTATAAATTTGTTATATCCTGTTGCATACCAGTCAGAATACTTCCAGTAAGTGCTTATGTCGTACTGCTGTGTTGCTGTTTGATTCCAGGTCTTTGTTACATCGTCATATTCGTATATTGCCCAATTTCCATTAACTGTTGAATCTGTTTTAACAAGTGTTGCATAGTTACGCGGTACAATAGTAGTAGCATCGTCATAGTCTACTCCTCTACTTGTTACTTCAGCATTAATAACTTGGCCCAAGTTATTAATAGTTAATTTAATTTCTGCTCCGTAGCCCGAACCTAAAATTACAGCAGTCGGCGCAACTTTATATCCTCTTCCGGATTTAGCTATTATTATACTTGTTAATTTTCCGTTTACTATAACAGGAGTTAATTCTGCAGATGTTACTTTATTTGTACTAATAAATTCTAATTCATTATTTGTATCAACACTATTATCGTATCTATTTGTTGCAACTGACGGTGCTAAATCTTTTTGTAATAGTGGAGATATATCATATTCATCTACAATAATATTTTGATCTAACACAATGTTAATGCGTTCAATTGCTTGCTTTAGTGCTTCTACACGATTTACAAACATACTTTGACGAGGTGTGTTTTGTACGCCGTACTTTTGTTTAACAGTTAAGCTAGGGTTAGGTACAGGTCGTAATTTACTGTCAGCTCCTATTAAACTATCAAACCACTTTTTCTCAATTTCTGGATGAATTGCACTTGTGTTTAATCCGTCGCTCATAAGATAATATGCATTATGAACATTTTGTTCTTTATTTGATTTACTAGTAGAATATCGAATATTTAATACAATATCGTTAGTATAAATTAAACTATCACAATTATTCAATATAAATCTATTATTGCCAGCAAAACTAATATATCTGTAGCCTTGCTCTCTTGGTTGAGCAATTAATCTTGCAATATCATATACACTTAAACTTCTATTTTCATTATCAGGTATAGTTAACTTTCTTTCTACCCAGAAATAGTATTTTGTTTTAAACGTTTGTGAGATCTTGTCGTAAGTAAACTTCTTACTATACTGAGAGTCACCATATACACTAGTACCACTTATAGAGGAAGTTAGTCCTAAATCTGTATCAGCTAAATCATCCCACTGGCTTGGTATAAAATTACTTTCTACCCATTCATACACGTCTATTGAGGCGCCTGGTTGTAATTCATTCCAATGGGCTTTCTGGTATTGTATATCACCTTGGTACGGATAAACAAATCTAGCAGTACTTAAATTCCACCATACTTTACCAACATGCTCTTCTGCCCAAAATACATCAGTATCTAATCCAGAATACAAACTTACATTATATGTTGCTGGATCAAATCCTACTTTATACGTTATTTCTTGTTCAGCTGGTCCTGCTATCTTTCCTTGTATTGGATCAATATAATCTAAGTAAGTAACTATTCGATTTTCACGCTTGTTATAAAGGAATGCTCCTCTTAACTTACTTACATCAACAGGCGGAACTAGCTGTCTAATTCTGTTCCATGCAAATGTGTTAGCAGTCTTTGTATACTTTATTAATAATCCCTCGTGGCCGCCGTCGTTTTTACGTGGCAATCCAATATAAACATTATTAGAATTAGCAAGTATGTTTTCGCCAAATAGTGAATTAGCTAAATCATAGCGAACTGATTCTGAGAATATTAAACTATTTTCGATATTTTCATATATGTAAACTACTCCGGTATCTAATAAAACATTAGTAAATTGAGTAAAGCCCATATCAAATGTTGTATCAACATTTGATTTTACAGATGTTCTATCGTTGATATATTTAGAGTTTGCTAATTTTTTAGAGTATGTATCAAACGTAGTTGGTAATTTCATATCTCCATTTATACTTGATACTACAAGATTATCTGCACTAAAGCTAATACCGAATCCAAACATCTCGCTTTCTTCATTTTGCGGAGATTCTAATGTTTGACTATAAACAAATGCTCCATTTTCTTGTCTATAGATATAAACTTTACCTTGATTTATCTTTTCATCGTCGTTAAACGGCTCAGTAATTGCTATAATATTTCCAGCTGGATTAATAACAACATTAGTAGCAAAGCCGTCAATATTATCAGTCGCATCTATAATTTGACTTACAGAATACTTGTCTCCCACAAGTCTATAAATTATAACTTGCTTTCTTCCAGAATTTTCGATACTACTATCAGTTATACCCAATTCACTAACAACTACTAACACAGACCCGTCTGTACTTACATCAAATGTTTTACTAAAACGGTTTATATCAGCTGCCGGATCGTAAATTGTTTCGTCGTAAAATGCATTGCCTGTAAGATTTGGTAATAGTCCTAAATAATCTAAACTATCTGTAACTAATGTCCAATCGTTTAATGACAATGCAGCACCAGCAGGAATATTAGTTTTTGCTGTATACAATCTATTGCTTATTGATACTATTGAGCCTTTAGCATATGGATATGTTGTATCTAATGTGCCGCGATAGTTTTCGTCTTTGCCGTTCTGCCAGCTAATTTTATTCCAAAGAATAGGATTTGAAATACTGCTAATCGTTTGAGTATTAATATTTTTTACTGAACGATAATAATTACCTTCGTATTCAACTACTTGATTTACTAAGTAAGTGCTGTTAATATCCCAAGTACCAATAAAATTATCAGTAATTTTATAACCATGTCTAAACATTTCAATTGCGCCGGGATTTTCTCTTGTAGTGTCACCTTCGCTTGAAATTAGCAATGTATAAAGATTGTTCTTTTTAACAAATTTAACTTTTTTACCAAATTTTCTGTTTTCAGCAGCGTACTCGCTAGCTAAGACATTCATTAAAGAATAGGTGCCAGCTGCAAGTCTTTTATAGATAGCAACTGCTCCTTCGTTAGTTAATTGGCTGCTTGTTCCAATAGTGACTGCCGGAATATTATAAATCTGTGTATAATCTTTGTTTAACTTGTTAGGAGGATTAGCAGCTCTAGTTGCACCTTCAACGTTTAATTGCTCATCAAAGAAATAATATTCTTCATCTATAATTGCAGGAATTTGCTCCCATGTTTCGTCAGTTATAGTAAAAGTTGAATCAGCCGCAAACACAAGCAGTTTGCCGATTAATGCATTACCTTTTGAACCTAATACTACATCGTTTTCAAAATCTTGTATAGTACCCATTATACGAGCAACATCGTTGGTGCCGCGACCGTTCGGTGAAAGTGCAGTATTTGCTTTACGTCTTAGTTCAACTTTGCCAATATTGTTTAGCTCGGCCCAATTTCCTGTTAGGTTTTTAACATAGATTCTAATTGAGTTAAAGTTTCTTTGATAATATACAACTTCAGCGGTACTAGTTGTAAAGGTAGTTAGTGCAAGGCCGCCAAATTCATTAAACGGTGTTTGAACATCCTCAATAATATCACCAATAAGGGGTTCAAATACATTTCCATTAAAATCAAATCGGGTAAAATCAAAATCAATATATCCGTCCCATTTATCGACAATAGTTTGACGTTTATTTAATATATCAATGGTAAACCCTGAGGTTTCAATATCAATATCTCTATTATCTAAATCATACAAGCGGAAATCAATTGAGGTCACCCCTGATGATTCTACATTAGTATTAAATGCGTCTGAAACACGTACTACCCACTTATTAGTTTCATACTTTTGTTCAACTCCTCCATTATCGCCATAGTAACTTAGGTGTGTAATAAAACTTGCTCTATTGGAATTTTTAATGTAAGGGCCGATAATTCCTACAACAGACTGTATGTTAGAATACTCGTACGGAACTCTTTCTGCATCTGCAACTGATCGCAACACATCAACATAAACTAAGCCGCGGCCAACATCGTAATATATTCCGTTGTTGTAATGGCTTGGAGCAGGAATTAACCAATATCCGCCTAACGCATCTGATACATTATATGTATCTTCTTCAGTATACAACCCTATAAATTCATTTCCGATAAACATTTCGCCGGATAATGCAAATACACCTGTAATTTCTTTTACATATAGTACAGCAGTATCGCCGTCTGCTTCAACATAATGAACTACTCCGCTACCAGTATCAGTTGATACAAAATCACCTACTTGAGGAAGTGCTACATATGCCGGTATTGAAAAAATACTATCAATCTTTGCACTAATAACGTGTAAGCCGTTGATAAAATTAATATCTAATTCGGGTATATTATTGTCAAAAGGAAAGTAATTATCTAGTGTAGGGTATGCATAGCTACGATTATTCCAATTAAGTTTAATTGTGTCGCCAGCTACGGTACCTAAATACATATCTTTAGGTGCTCTAATCAACATATGATCAGCGAGTTTATTTAATCCAGGATTGCCTGCAACTAATAACTTAATAGTAGTTGAGTCGGCGTCTGCTGCATTTGCAATATTTACATATGTATCAAATGTCGAAAATGGTTGACTTCCAATTTTAGGAAGAATTTCTCTGTTAGCTTGCCATAAACTTTCTCTATAACGCACTACATCAAATTTGTTGTATGCTGAAGTAGCGTTAATATTTCCTTCAGGACCGTAATCATTAAAATCGCCTTTGAATCGAGTTTTAACATTACTTGCCTGTGGAATACCAATAGCAAGATATTCACCGTCAGATGTTACACTAATGCTTTCGCCGAATCGAGCACTATCAGTATCAAACAAATCAAGCGGAGCAATAATTTCAGATATCTGTGTTAAATTACTACTATCTGCGCTATCTTTATAATGATATACTGACCCATTATCATTATTTGCGGCACCCACAAATAAATCTAAATTATCACCAGTAACACTCATACTGTTAGTAAATTCATGGAACGTATTATCGTCTATTTTTGGATTAATAATAGTTTGTTGTTCACTGTACACTGGTATATTTTTATATACACCCCAGTTATTATTACTGTAATTATCTACCCAAACTATTTGTCCTTCATAAATATTTTCTTGAACAATGTTGTTAAATTTAGATAAGTTTTCAGCTCTTACTTCTCTTAATTTAATTAAAGTAAATACCTCTTCAGAAAATTCAAGTGCAGTATTATTTACAGGTAGTTCAATTTTAATTGTGTTTCCTGCAACAAAATTAATTTTATACATACCGTTAAGACTAAAGTCCTGAGCCCCTTTAACTGCGACAATATCTCCCGAGTTTAAAATAGGAGCGGCCCACTTATCTAACGTAAGTGTAAATAACGGATTACCTGATACTGAGTTTACTTTGTTATCAACTAACGAAGTTACTTTAGCTATACTTTCTGCTATCTGATAAACTTGCCAGTCGCCGTTGTCTTTACGTGTTAACCATATATAGTTGCCCAATGAAAGTTGATTTATATCGCCTTCGCCTAAGTCTATTGTCGACCCTGCTTTATAAGTTACATCGTCTTCAAACACATAGCCGCCACTAACTGTATACTCGTTAAGTGTAGTAGTAGGAAAAGGTTTATGATTATAACCTTCAGGCTTATCATATGTATCAGTAGGTAATATTCTATAAATTTTGTCATACACTACATCTGTAGGAATTTCATCAACTAATTCAAATGCCTGAGGAGATTCTTTTATCTGTTCTTCGTTAATAACGTATTCTACTTGCTGTATATCGTTAGTTGCACCATAACGGCCAACTTGTAACGCCCAGTCCTCATAAATTTCAATACTATCTTTATTTGCACTACTTAATGGATCAAATAATTTAGTAATTGCATTCATTGTGCCTTTGTCTTGTATAAATCCTTGGTAGAATTTGTACTGACTAACATCGTCATTAATAATGTTTGCTAGGTAGTTACGTTTCTGATATCCTATTAAATGCTGAGCCATTCTCTGTTGCTCAGCATCAAAATTATCGCTGTCTAAGTCGTAAAAATCTGCAAACTGATTAATTTTGTAATCAAAGTTAGTATATAATTTTGACTCTGGCTTTTCACTAAGTCTATACCAAAAGCTATTATTAAATTCTTCTGATCCAGTTACTGGATACAATGCAACATAAAAGAATTGCTTGTATTTTACAAGATCGCCGATGTTGTAATCTTTCCAAGATATCCACTGAGTTACTTTTGCATCATCGTATACAAATCCCGGAATGTCTAATCCGCCATTCCACTCATCTGAACGATAACCTAAAACTTTAATTCTTTCCTGTCTATATCCGGTCGACGGTTGGTATATTAAATCGTTAAACACTGTTACATTATCAATCAATATAACATGTTCTTTTTGTACTAACGGAAGTGCAACATTATACAAACCGTTTTCTGTATTTCTAGACTGAATCTGAAAAGTATTTTTATCTCGATAGATAGATACATTTTCTTTAGGTAAAGGTTGGCCGTCTTCTTTTAAAACTCCGTAATTATAAAATTCGTCAAATATATCATCAACTACTGCATAAGAAGTATTTAAGATAAGATCTTTTGCGCCAGGACTTAATGAAATAGTTGTACCTGACGCCCATCCCTGTGTTGTCCAAAATAAGAACTCTCTAGCTGCATGATCCCAATTTTCAACATACTGTGTTTCAGCATTAAAGAATTCAAATTCAAATCCAATGTCTTTTAAGTAAGCATTGTATCCTAGTAGGAAATCTACTACTTCCTGCGATGTTGTTAATTTTGTACCATACGATAATTTGTTAACAGTTCTATTATCAAATGTTCTTTTAAATACTGCTTGTTTGCCGCCGACAATTGGAAGCTCTGCAAGAGCAGCAATATTAGTAGTTTCAAACGTTGTTCCACTTGTAAAGTTTTTAGTAACTCTGTAAAATTTAAAGTTATTTTCAATTACTTGTCCTTTAGTATAAGACTTGCCTTCGCGCCACATCGATGTTGATTCGCTTATTCCGCCAACACTTACTGTAGGGTCAGACGCACTGTCATGTGGCCGGTAGTAATTAAAGAATGGATTATTTTCATCGTAACCAATAACAATAAATCCGTTAGCTGCCTTTTCAATTACCACAGCACTGTAAGACAGCGACTTTAATGGCGAACTAGTGTTTAAGAAAATTTTGTAGTTTTCTTCTGGTACAAATATACTGTTTTCTTGTGAAGTCAGCGGCGCTCGACTATCTAATACAAGTTTAAACTTAGTCTTATCAGTGTAGCCGCCTATCTTAATACCTAATTGATTATCTATTCTTGAAAGATTATCTTTATAATCATTATATACTGTTAATACATTACTTGCAATAAGATTGTAAATGTAGTTAACAATTCCAGAAGTAGTCACTCGTGTAATATCGTCAGTAGTATTAGGAAATTCAAGATCTTTTAGTGTTAAGTGCTTATTAGTAACAGTATATACATACTGCCCGGCAAGGTTTTTAACAATTCTAGATTTATCAAAACCTACACTAAGTAGGTGTGCTGGCTTATTAAGTAGCCAAGCTCTTAGTAAAGCAAACGGATATTCGCTACTACGTCTCCATGCACTTTCTACTGGGCTAATATCACCAAATGTAAATCCCTGAGTTGTGTTTCTATAAAACACATTTTGAGCATAGTTTGATGCAATAGGAGATATTAAATTACCTTGTTCGTCTACAGGAATATAATTTGTTAAGTTTGGTCTAATATACTTTAGTAATACTAATAACGGTTTGTTAGGTTCTTTAACAAATCCGTTTTCAAGATCAGACCATAAGTTTAAGTTGTTGCTTGTATATGGTGCCGGGCCATAAACTTCATTCCACCAAGACGGCTTAATTGTAAACCCGAGAATTTCCCAAGGATGCGAGTGCGGACGATCAGTATCAAGAAGTTCTTTATAAACTCCGCGCCAGAAGCCAGGTAAAGATGTGCCGTCGGCACTGCTAGTCATTGACGAGTAATTAAATGTGAATTGATTATTTCTGTCATAAAAATCATTGGCAGTATAATCAACATCAACAAATCTTAACCATTGAACAAAATCTTTTAGTAGGGAGTTGTCAATTTCTTTTTTAGTATAATCTGTTGTTCTAGCCTTACTAGGAACAAAACTATTAATGTCTAGAAGATTAGCGTCATAACTACATTTGATGTTGTTGAAAATTCTATTTTCAACATCTAATATTAACTCGTCTCGGTAATCTTTAAATGCTTTGACAAGACTTCCGTCGTGTCCTTGAATCATTGCTATCCCAATAGGATATTCATTATACTGAGATGCATCCTGCCCTGCAAATGTGCCACTATTAGTAGGCACATAAAATATTGTACTAAGACCTTTAAATTGTATCTTAGTTGAGCTTGCATTATTATCAGCTAATTCTGCTTGACGCTTACTAGTATATGCTGGATAAAACCACCCTCGACTTCTTGCAAAGACACTAAACGTATCAACTTCACCATACACTTTAAATGGTCCAGATCCATTAACAGATACATTTGATATGTAAGTAGTATCAATTGTTAATTCAGGAGCATATTTTGGCAATAATCCTAATTTTGTCGGTGTTGACGGAACAAAACTGCCGTCGGTTGTATCGTACTCATAAATTTCAATTATATCGCCATTTTCTTGATAGCTATTTATTAACGCAAATCCATTATCATCAAACGTATAATCAACTCCGTACGTTAATTGTTTTCCATTTAAGTATATTAGTACACTCTTTGCAGACAAACTATTTAAATTAAAGTTATCCGATAATGAATAATATTCATTTCTAGCATCTAATACAGTGTATTCAATTCTATTAGGTGCTACAGTTGCTAACATATCTGAGAAATAGAAAGGTTGCGTTTTAACTTTATCTTTGTTTAATTCGTATAAGACTTTATCAACGTGCGATTTTATTGGGCCATCAAATCCTAAATTAGTAGCCGTTTCAATAAAGGTTCTTTTAAATCTTGCATACTCGTTTTTATTATAATCAATTGCTGAAATTATATTATAGTCTTTATTAGTAATATGATATAACGGTAAATTAATAACGCCGCTATGTTTTATAAAACGCTTACCGTGTTTGCTAATTCCGCCCACATCTCTAATGTTGCTAGATCCCGGATAGGCACCGATAAACTCAGGGGTATCTTCTATAATAGTACTAACGTGATCAATTACTTCACCTAATGTAAAAGTAGTGATATCTTCGTTTAACGGATTTCTTTCTAGGTTAATAGGTATTTCATAATAACCGTTAGCATTTTTAGAAGTTGCAGTAGTTGTTTTAATTATTACAACATCGTCGATACTTAGATCAGTATTAAATCTAATATATACACGATTGTTAATATTAGTTATAGAATACTCTACATTACGTTTTTTAAATCCTCTATTAACATACACATATGTTTTTAAATCAGTTAAGGATCCGGCATTATTATAAACATTAATTTCAAAATTGTTTAATATAGATGCACTTGCAACATATTGCTGTATTACCTTTTGAATTGATTTAACTGGAGTACTAGACCATCCATTTTTATATTCAAAGGAATCTTTAGTGTTAAACTTCTTAAGAAACGCAGTATCTGTTTTAACTGTAGTTAATCCGTTTGCAAATGAATCTGTTAATAAATTAAATTCAAATACAATGTCTCCACTATTTGATAAATTTTTATAAGTTAAAGGAAATCCTAATTCAGTATCATTAGTTCCGGCGCCTATTTTATAACTAAACACCTTGTTTCCGGCAAATGACGAAGATTCATAAATTGCATTATCATTGAAACTATCCCCATTAGTGTCAAATAATTCAAATAGAGGAGTCTGGTTTACTGTTAATTTTTCTTGAGCTAATACCCATGTATCGCCATGGAAGTGGAAAGTTCTGCCAGCATTATTAACACCTTTAGTTACAAACACAGTTTCTAAATCTAATGGTAATGTATCTGCTGTTTCAATTAAACTAATACGAGATTCGTTTCCTATTTTTACAAATTTAACTTGATAAATTTTGCCGCTTACTAATATATCAGTATCGTTAGAAAACAAAACACGCATATTAGGAGCTAAACTAACACCATCTACAATGTATCCTAATTGGCCTTCAATATTACTAAACACATCTTTTGTAAACGTATCAATTAAGTCTACATCTTGTTTAGCAAACGTGCCAAAATTATTTAACTTTAAACCTGCTTCAAATTCAATAATAGGACGTTTGGCTCGAAATGTTTCGTCGATATCAACTGGCTGATTATTGAATATAAAACTATGTGCTAACACGTCTTTATGAAACCATCTATTGTATCGTGACCATGCATTTTTGTCATTACTAGAACGATTAATAAGTATATAATCTTTTATTCCGGGATAAGAGTTTGCACTTGAAAATGGTAATCTATCAAACTGCTCAGAATCGTAAGGGATTAGACTGTCGTTAGTATATGCTGCTGTAATAATTAAATCTTTTTCGTTTATTAATTTAATCTGAGAACCAACGCCTTCAACGTAGTACAATCCCTCTTCATATAATTTTGGTGTCGTATCGCCCTGGAAATAAACCTTCATTCCGTTTGATAATTGGACACCATTAGCGCTTTTATAATCTTTCTTTCCAACAATTTCGTTGCTAATATTTAAAAATGAATTTTCTTCAATATCATAAATCCTAACTTTTCCGCTAACGTCAACATTATATTTGCTAATATAAAATAAATTATCAGGAGAGTTAACAGGTATTGTAAATTCTATAACGCCTTTTTCAATATAAACATTTGCAACTTCTTCACCGGCTTCGCCAAGTTTACGTATTCCGTCTGGATATAAAGTTGACACATTTTCTGCATCGTCAAATGTTACACTACCGCTCGACGGCAATATAATATATTCGCCGGCGTCATATTCATTTCCGTATAACTGCGCATCAAACAATCCCGGAGATTTAAGTCCTTCCTTGCCAGCAACAAGAATTGCATTACCGGGTGTAAATGTTCTCGAAATTGCAAATGCTATAGGATGACCAGGAGTATCAATATCAAATCGATACGTTTGTCCTCTATATAGTTTTAGTGTTGGATTTGATGTTACACCATCTGGGGAGAAAACATACGACACATTGTCGCCGTTGTCAACTAATGAAACAGTATATGTACTAATAACTTCTCTTGATTGTCCTCTAACTGCAACAGGCAGTGGGCCCATTGGTGCCCAATAGTATTCACGAAAGTTAACAAATTTATCCCAGTCAATGTGAGGTGTCCAAGGGTAACTATCTTGACTGTTTAATCTACTATGGTTGTCAGTATTTGCTCCAAAATTAGTTAGTTGGTTTATATAATCGTTATAGTCTTTATAAAAAACTACGTTGTCTAAATCATCTTTAATTACAGTTGCTGGTTCTAGTTGATAGTTTTCTCTATCAGCTGACACATCGCCAATATAGGTGTCACTAGGAGAAAATGCTTTAGCAACTTTTCTTCCATAGTAACTATTAATTTTTTCAGCAACACCAGGTTGTGTTAATTGATCTAGTGTTGCCTGTAAGAATTTTTTATTAGCTTCTGTTCTAAAAAATCGAGGTAATAAATCAGATACAGTTCTTCTATTATTACCGGGCGTTGGAAGAGCTGATTCACTTTGATTATTTTGAGACATTTTGTTTAGTAACCTCCATTGGTAGCACTTTGTATTCCAGTACTACTCATATTTAAAACACTTGTAATTACAATGCCCGATGCTTGTAAATTACTTGCTGTAATTTCGTCAATGATTTCAACATCACTAACTTGTGCAGCATTAATAAAAATTTCATCAGATTCTGATTTTATTTCAAACAAACTTCCGAATGATTGACTAGCTTGTTTTGGAACAATTACAATACTAACTAGTTCCGGTGATAAATTGTTCATTACATATGCACTAAGTTCTTGGAAATAAAAGGTGTCGCCGAAATTCCAAAATTCTATACTAAAGAACTTGTTAATCGAATCAATAACATTTGCTTTTAGTTCATTATTATTAATAGTTAACCCTGGATTTTTAACTATTTTAAATGTTACTTGCAAGTCTTCACTTGCTCTATTTCCAAATATCATCTTATACTTAACCGGATGGTAAATGACTTCGTCGCTTATTGATTTGATCTTTGCAATATCAGCACCATAACTACGATATAACTCGTCTGCACTCGGCGGTAACGGTTTAGTACTTCGTGCGCCGTTTAGATATTTTCTAAATTCTGTATCGTAGTTTTTAGTTAACAGATAAGAATCAATAATATTTGACGAACCAGGATCGATCCTATAATTGCTATCAGCTACATGTATATAATGAAATTTAAGATTTGATCGACCTAAGTATGCTTTGTAGTCACTTGTAATCGAACTAGTAACTGTAGTTTTATTGATCGTCTTAAACACGCCTTCATTAATTAAATAAAATACTTGACCATCATTTTCATATTCGCTATAAGAACCAATAGCATCTTCATTGTCTTTAATTAAAATTGTAGAATCTAAATTATCAAAATATTTAAAATCTTCGACGCCGTCGCTAGTTAGATACTTTTGTTGAAATATATATTTTGTTTCTAAATTGATAGTTGGGTCAACAATTTCGTTGAATAACTCCGGATCGTCTAATACGCCGTCGTCGTCTCGATCGAAAAATTGTACTTGAATTTTTCTACTATCAACATATCCGTCAGCATCTCGATAAGCATCTGAGATCGACCAAGTGAAGTCTTTAGTAAACGGATTAAGACTATCAGGTTGTCTATTAATGTTTAGTACATAGATCTTATCTTTATTAAGTTGTCCTGTTTTAGGATCGTAAATTTTATCTGCATTATCAAAGAAAAATCTTACTTCATTTGCGCTTTCAAATATATACCTTAAAGCACGGTATGTAACAGTGTAAGTTTCACCGTCTGTTTTAAAATATAGCATCCAACTCGAATCTAAGTTTTGTCCAGACACATCTCCCGCTTTGCCTGTACTAAAAGGATTAATAGTATTGATATTTTCAGCTATAATCAATTTCCACTGACGACTATTTTGATCGTATCTTAATGCAAAATCTCTATAGGCAAATACTCTATCAATAATTTGTGCCTTAACATCATCTATTAGTACTCTTGATAGTTTTGGTATAATCTGTGTTATTTTTGCGCCTAGTGGAATATAATCATTAAAAACAATTGGGCCTGCGCCTGTTGTTTGTAATTGAGTTCCGTCACCATATACACTAATTATCTTTGACCATGTATATTCGCTAATTCCAAGTATTGTTGCATCAGTAGTATAAGTGCCGTCTGCTTTAAAGTATTGTTTATTACCATTAGCATCTAAAGGTGCAGTAAATTTGCACATTGCGCCTGCTTCAAGCAGTCTTAAGGTAGACGAAGTATAACTTCCAATTTTAATTACAACGTTATCTAAGTCTGTAAAATACCCTGTACTTCTATTAGTTGCCGAAGATACAAATCTCCAGTCAATATTAAGATCAGATACTAATATTTGACTATATTTTTCTAGATAAAAATTCATAGTATTTGTATTAGCAAGTAGCGGTTCAATTGTATTATATATTGCGCCTTCTATATCGCTTTGTGTTGTGAAACTAAATGATGTTTTATTTGAAAAATCTTCTTTATATATTACTCCATCATCAGCAAATAAACTAGTATTAGAATATTTTCCGCTAGGATCTTTTAAATCATAATATCGACTTATTCCACTTGCAATTCGGTTTACTGACTTAGTTTTAATTATATCTTGGCTAATGCCTAGAGGACCAATATTATAATCTTCAGCAGTAATTAATCTGTTCTGTGTATAGTAAGTTGCAGGAGCATTTGTTTTAATATCTTGATCAGACTCAGTAGTACTACCATTACTTACACTGTATTTTAAACTCATACCTAGTGTCAGTGTTTCTGTAGTATTACTTCTACTTAAATAAGGAATTTCTATACTAATGTTAGTTAATGCACTTGGATTTATTATAATATTTCTATTAGCACTAGTTCTGTAATATATTTTAAAATTACCTGTTGGTAAATTTCCAAATGTGCCATCACTAAACACAAGATTAATTCTATCTTCAATACGAGATGTAACAGCATATACATTTCTTACGCCTTTAAATAGACTATTGTATATGATATTATTACCTTCGACTGCTTCTAACTTTGTCCAAAGCGAGCTTTCAAATCCATTACTATCTGTATTGTATAACCATACGTCAGTATTATTAATATTAACAGTGTCAATTGCAATTGTTTGGTTAGGTGTAGGATTATCAACACTAAAAGTGCCAGTATCCAATCGACCTTGACGGAAGTTCATAAAGAAGCCAGTATTATTACTGCCTGCTCCCTGGCCATTATCTCTATATAAAAATGCTGGGTTGTTTCCTGGCAACGGAGGTTCTTCTACAATATTTCCGTTTTCAATATTAGAACTTACAATTTCAAAACGAGTACTTACGCCTTCTACATTCTTTGTAAACGGAAATATTGGAACATCAGTGTTTACTGCATTAAATCTATATATATCTGTTGATATGCCTGCAATAATGTCAGATGTTACAGGACGACCAAAAGCGCCATTTACCGGAAGAGCAGCATTCATAGCTTTAATAAATTGCTCAAAATAGTTTGAGTTAGATCTATCATTCCAACGTATTGTTATGCCAGCTAAATTTAATCCTGTGCTATCGATTACAGATTCTGTTGTTTTAATAGTATCTATTTTTAATAGACCGTTTGCGGATTGATTTCTTGTAACATTATATGACAACAGTCTTGCTAATCGTAAAATTGATTCTCTACGTTCTGCTGTTTCTAAAAAGTTTTCTCTAGCATTTAAATCAATACGGAATGATAAGTTTTGCCCAAGGAAAGCAATAAGATCAATTAATGCAAGATACTCAGTTGATTCAATATAATCATTAAAATCTTCTGGGTAGTTTTGACGCAGATAGTTAATCATTGTACGACGAAGATTATCAAAGTCGTAACTTTGGAAGTCTGCGTTACGGAAAGATTGGTATATTGTTTTCCAATCTTCGGTTGCTAAAAGTCTCGATTGCCTATCTGTAGACGACATGTACGTTTCCTCATTTATATAATATATTTATCAGTTTGATAAAGTGCTAACTTAATTAATTAATGCCAGCTGCTTGATCAAAACGGAACAATAATTGTTCAGATATATTATAAGGGAGGTACGAAATAGTGCAATCTACGGTAATTCCTGACTCGTAAGTATCAACTAAAATTGCTTCAACACTTACTCTAGGATCATAGTTTACGATGTCTGTAACATTTTTAATAATTGCATCTTTAATGTTATCAGTAAAAGGCTCAAATAGTAAATCCCATATAATAGTTCCAAAAGTTGGATCGGATAATTTTTCTCCTTGGCGTATATGAAAGTGGTTAATAATGTCTTGTTTAATTAACTCAAAATCATACAGTGCAAATCCTTCGGTGTTTTGATTTACAGTAGAAAATCCTCTATAAGATCTTCCATTAGTAGCCTGTTGTGGTCCACTAGATACAGTAACTCGTTTATATAGATTTTTTTCTAAAGTGCTCATACTGTATTTACCTTATTAATTATTGTGGTCCTGATCCAGCGTCAGACTCTTTACTAGTGCCATTCTGTGGGCTAATCTGTGTAAGTGGCATAGGAATTTTACCTTCCCCAAGGCCATCAACTGTGCCGCCTTCATTTTTTGCTTTACTAAAGTGCATAGCATCGTCAAGTGATCGCCAATCACCGCCCCATCCTAGACCATATTTTTTACACAAATTCCGTACTGTTTCTACAGGCATGTCTGTAATTGGTGCATTAGCAGGACGAGGACTAAAGAATCCATTTGGACGACCCCCCATAACTTGAGTAGGCCAGTTGATATCAATTGCGCCGCCCGAAGCATGTACTGACCAACGTGTGCCTGACACTGTTTTACGCTTACTATATCCGCCTAGTTTTTTAATTTCATAGCCTGCGGCTTCTAGTTCGTTGATAAAGTTTTGGTAATCTTCTGCAAATACTTCAGCTACTTGAGCCGTTATTCCACGAATACTTGATCTGATCGTTGCCAATGGGCCGTCGGTACCGGTCGGATCAAATGTCGGAGCAGTAGTAGTTTGTGATCCGGATTGAGTATCTTGAGAGATATTACCGTCGCCTGTTGAACCAGTAAATGATCCTTGACTATATGCCCTATTACTCACAAAATTACTAGTTGCAACACCGTCCATATTTTTACGGAAAGTATCAACAGTAAGCACTCGATCATTTAACGGCAAGTGTCCTGGCAATTCTCTATCTGTTTCTTCAGGCTTAAATGCATATGGATTTGAATTTTCATGGTGTGGCCAAGGTTCGTGCTGCGGAGCCCTAGTTAATATACTTTCAAACTCTACAGCAGCTTGTGCTCCGGGTAATATATATGGAAGAATAACGAGTGGCAACGGTACTACCGGCTCCGCCGGCTCTGCCGATGTTGCAGGATTTGAAACTATTGCTGCTAGAGGACTTGTTGGAGCAAGTGGAGATGCAGCTGATGCAGCTGACGAAAGACCGCTATTTAAATGCAGTTCAGCTCCGTCTAACGCTGTTATTCCTCCAGCTTGTACATTAAAATTTGATGCAGCACTATTGTATATTGACTGACCTGATGTGAAATTTATTGTCCCTGTTGCATCTACAAATATCGATGCAGCTGAAATTGTGTTAATATTTCCAGTTGCTTCATGATTGATAGTTTCAGCAGCTTTAACAGATATATTAGCAGTTGATATTAAATGTACTTCTCCTGTTACTTCTTCGTGTTTATATCCATCTACTTTAGATTCTCTGTTACCCGAAATGTAAGATTTTATATCGCCGCCTTCGGCTCGTATTTCTAAACCGGATGCTGTTTGATAATGTATATCAGTTGCTTTGTCATATATGTTAGCATCAGATTTTCTATAAAAACTATGTCCTGATACATGGTGCGTTGCATTCGCCGATGTTTGAAAAATGTTTGCGTTAGATATTAAATGGTAATCTTGTTCAACCGTAGTTCTTTTTATTTTTTTAACAACTGTATCACTATTATCTGCTACAGTTAATTTATAATCCGACCCTACATTAATATTTGTATCAAATGCGCTTTCTAATTGTATTCTACCAGACTCTCTACCATTAGTTGTAGGTTTTCCATCTGAAAACCTAGCCGAAGCTTTCATATTAATATTACGTCCAGCTTCTATATTAAAGTCTCTATTTGCTGTAAAATTAATATCATTGTCTGAAAATACACTTAAACTATCTTTACTGTAAACATCAATTTTGCCATCACTAGTTAATTCTATCCAAGCAGTGCCTCGACTATTTGCAATATAAATTAAATCTTCACTATTATGAAGTAATATTTGGTGACCAGTTCTAGTCCTAAATCGCATGAGTTCATTTTGAGGAATAGTTTCGTCGCCGCCGCCTTCGCCTGCTTCTCTGTTTACATATACAGGCGGTCCGTCTGCCGGGTGTGTTGCTCTAGTAAATTTATCATCGCCGTCATCCATAACAAAACTACTGCCGCCTAGGCGGTTAAATGGTATGTCGGCGCCGCCGGTGCTTGTTCCATACTTTACCTTAGGATTTCCATTTCGTTTATCTAGAGGACCAGGGGTACTAATGCCAAATACCATGCTAGGAGTTTCTCGTCTAGCACTCGTGGTAGTAGTTCCTCTAGCTTCGTCTAAAATTAATCCTTGTACTTCTAATACTTCTGTAAAGTCTTTGTTATACGGTTTTTCAAATAGCGTAGGATCTAGTTTAGATCCTGTTTCCACTAACTTATTATATTCGCCTACTGGTAGTTTTGTACCTTGTAAATTAGAAGGAGTATTTGACGTTGTATTTTCTGTTGATGCGCGGCCGTCAGGTACCATAAAATTCATACCGACATCTTGTACGCAGCCTATCCAATATCCATATGCTGCACTACCTTCTGCAAATACTACAAGTACACGAGTGCCAACATCGGGCGGAATTGCCCACATGCCGTAGCTTTTCTGAGTGTACTGGAAGCCATCATTAGGTGTTAATCCTTTACTAGGAGTTACTCCATAGAACGGACTTAGATATCTTACATTAACCAGTTGCCCACTGCGTTCAGGGGTACCTGAAGAACCATCATATTTTAGTATTTCTACTTCTAATGTACCCATATACAACGGGTCAAGATGGCTTACAATAATAGCTTCATATGGGCCACTATCTCTTAATACTGTATCTTTAACTCTTGTACGTGTATATCTATTTTGCGCCATTTAAATCTCAACTTTACTTGTAATTATCTATTTTTTAATCTTTGAAAGTAACTACTGGCGGCACTGAGCGTCGATCTATAGTATACTTTGCAAATTTTAAATCTGTGCCCGAACTAGATGCTCTAGATTGTATTGTATCAATGTTTGTAAGTAATCCTGTTAAGGTATTATTATAACCTTGATAATTTGCATTTTGTTTAGTTCTAGTTTGTACAGAATTAACTGTGAGGCCGTAAGGCGATCCCATATTTAATTTATGTTGTATTAAAAGAATTTCATTATTCAAAGAAAATTCTTCAGTAGAAGTTGCATTTATTAAAGATGCCTCTAATTCAAGTTGTCTTGACGTTAACTCTATATAATATTCGTTAGGAATAGAATTATATACTTCTTTCATACTGCTTATAGTTTGATTAACTAATCTCTTTTCAGTGTCTAGTTCAGTCTGTAATCCTGTACTTGAATATTCTGTTAATACCGGTTGTTCAATAGGTGTCTGACTTAGTCCCGGTTTAGATGCATTTGAAGGATCTAATCCTAATATCGACGACGGTGATATTAGCGACCCGATGCCGCTCTTTCCTAATCCGGTTGGTAATAAGGTCTTAGGATCAATATCAAGAGGATTAGGAATTTGTTTATAAGGTGCTAGTGTTCCGGTTAGTCCGTCTTCGCTTGGTAAAGTTGTTGATGACGATGTATTTGATCCGCTTGCAGTATTATTAGATCTCGATGTTTGATTTTGTCCAGTTTGCTGTGTTACAGGATCTGCCGACTCTGGTGAATTAGCGCTGTCGCTGTATCTTCCAGGCTGAGTTGCAGCAGTGTCTCTGTTTGATAATTGTTCAGTTATTTCTGCATCTGTAAATGTTTCAGGATTTACACCGTTAGTATTAGGTGCAACTCCTAAATCACTAGCAGGAGTATTTACGCTGCCTGGTGCATTTTGTTGTACTGACTCAGTCCCATTTTCTAAAAGTCGATTAATTTTTTTACCTGTTCTAAAATCATACCTATCGTCAAGTGGATCAATAATACCATATCGATACGGTGTAGTAGTAGTCAGTTGCGGAGTTATTAATGAACTTGCATTTCCATTATTTCCAGTAACTCTAGAGCCACCGCTGGCAAAATTTTGTACTCTAGCTTGTTGGCTTGTTCCGGCTTGAGCGTATCCTGTACTACCTGCTGGCGCCGATGCAGATGGTGTTGCCGTTCCTCCTCCTGCTGGTACTGAAGCTATAGTTGTTACTTCGCCCGAGCCGCCATTATAAATGTCTACTAGACTTGATAAGAATTCATCAGCATCATGATGCGCTTTGTTTACGCCGTCACCTGCATAAAAACTTTGCCCTTTATTTAATGTTCGTCTAGGATGTCCTTCATAAATGCTTCCGGCGGGAACTGCATAAGGTACCGGAACACTAGCCCATTCAGCAGCTACATATATCATAAAGATTTGACTGTTTTCAATTGTCTTTAATACAGGATCAGGGTTTTCTGAAAGTGTGCCTGCTTTCCATTTACCGTACTTTCTCATACGTGTAACTTTGTCAATCATCATTATATCTTGGACATCTTCAGTAAGTCTAACTTGAGTTGGGTCCATTTTTAATTTTCGGCAATTTTCTTCAATAACAGCGCGGAGCATTTGGTATCTGCCGCAAGCTGTGAATCTGCCCATTACATTCCTTTGATAATCAAGAACTTCTGCAATTAACATTTGTCTTAACGGTACTTCTCTGCCGCCATAAATTGTATCATAAGACTTTGCCTCATGTTTAGCTACAAGGTTTAATAACGCTTTGTCTTGTTGTGTTATTTCATATGCCATATTATTGATTCCTTATCGCGGACCAGTAGGAGGTCGGATGCCAGGTACAGTTTGTCTACTAGCAGATGCAGCAGATTGGTTGGTTGCAGCGGCAGATGCATCCCTACGTCTTTGATTTAATTCTGCTTGTCCATTTCCGCGACCTGCTCCTGCACTAGCAGCAGGTAAACTAATTGGAAATATTTCTCTTCTAGTATCAACTGCTATAGAATGCCTATCAGCCGAACTAGCAACTACAAACTGCCTTAATTCAGGATTTTGTGTAATAAAATCTGAAATACTCGATACCGGTGAAGAAGTTATTGTCCTAACACCGTTTATAATAGTTCCAGTAGTCAATAATTCTTGTGTATAAACAACATTTGGTCCAGAAGTAACAGCATTATTTGTTCTTATAACAGCAGATGATGCAGCAGATGATGTTCTTGCAGATGCTTGTTCTGCTGCAACAGCAGCAGGATTAGACGGAAGATTTGCAGAGGCGCCGCCTGAATCTAGTCGGGTTTGTGGTGCGGCTAATATTATCGGAAGTCTATTTTCTGTAGTACTAGGCTCAGTTTGTCCTCTCATTCTTACCATTTTTAATGTTTGTTTAAACATGCCGCCGGCAAAGTTTGACTTAACTGCTAACACTTTATAAAGTCCACTGAATCCCGGGACAGTAGCTGAAAAATCCATCAAAGCACTATTTTGCTGATAATCTAATGGGGTCTTGAAATTAACAAGAACATATACTTCGTTGCGCATATAATTCATTGCACCGTCTTCTGTCATTGCTGGAGAACTGGGCTTTGCACTATAATTTCCTAAATCTGTAGGAATATAATAAGGGTCCCCCCAAATATCCATTTCAGCAGTAATCATATCAACTTGATTATTTAACAGCCGTTCATGGAACATTTGTGCAATTCGCTGTTCAGTACCAGTTGCTGTAGATTTAGGAGCGCCGCCGGAGTTATTAGGATTTGGGCTAGCTAACTCTACTGGTCCTGTTGGATCATCTGTATCACAATTTGGGCGTTTATTAGGAGAAATTGTAGAGCCTTGTTGTTGCCCAGAGGAAGCTAGTTCTTGATTTAGACTTTCTCTACCTTGGGCCATGTCAGGTCGCAAACTATTAAAGAAAGCATTATTAAAATTAATTTTAAAATCTAAAACATCTTCGTTTTTGCCTGTATAGATATAATTATATTCTTTTTTAACTAAATTTTTTAAATTGACAATATTTGAAGGACGTTCGCTTGGACCAAGTGACGATGCTTCGTGCGGAGTATAAGTATGCACAGCATACACATATGTTCTTCTAGGTCTACCTAATAAACATTCTAATTCTTTATCACTATCTAAAAAAGTTAAAACTTCTATTCTAAACCATTTTTTAAATCCATTAACACTTGCTTCAGTTGCAACATCCCTAGCATACTGCGTACTCTGTATCACGCCTTCTATAATATTAGTAATTCTATCATTCTGACTAAACTGATAACTTCTTGATTTATTTGCAGTTTGTGATTCACTATTTTGCCGTTGATTAGTTTGAGTTTCGCTATTATTTACACTTGCTGCATCCGGAGTTGGTTGCGGAGCACCGTCTCGGGAATCTTCAAGTAACAAGCTTCTTCCAATTTCATTCATATTATTAATATCAGATACGTATGCTTTTAAGTACAAGTACGTTGCAGGGGCTTGAGTATTAATTACAGGAACCGCAGTAGTTGTAGTATCTTGATCTGATGCAGTAGTTACTGTTTCATTTCCTTGGCGGATCCGTTCTTGCTCTCCAGCATCCATTGTTGCTCTAAGTGCAGATAAATCTACATTTTGTCCTCTAATTGCCGATAGCAATCCTTCTTTTGTTTTAGGAAATGCAATTATATATCTATCATATCCTTTAATGATATTCTTATTTTCTAATTCTTCAATTCGATCATTAAGAACATTAGCAACAGAAGTTCTACTATTTTCAAGTACTTCTGAAGCTGTCGAGCCTGATGCATTAATGGCTACTGGTGTTTTATTTGCTTCGTCTGTTAATCCAGTTTCATTATAAGGAACTGCTTTAACTCGGTATGTACTGCCTTGGTCACCTACATCAAAATCTGTTTTAATTAATTTAATTGGAATATAAAATGGTTTT
>TARA_B110000503_G_scaffold11168_3_pt1 | contig 24174 bp, 26 predicted proteins | sample TARA_B110000503 | Tara Oceans TARA_B110000503 (sample SAMEA4397472) | marine metagenome | biome: Polar Biome; feature: [SRF] surface water layer (ENVO:00010504); material: water (ENVO:00002006), including particulate matter (ENVO:01000060) such as... | depth 5 m | reverse complement strand
GCTGATCCAGCGAGACGGCCAGTACTGCAGCGGTATCGTTGATCTCCAGTAGTTCGGCCTCACCCATCAGACCGCCGATTTCGCCCACGCGGAGTGTGTCTCCGACGCGGGCGCGATGTACCTGGCGCAGGTGTTGCAGGCGGCGGTCGCAGACACTGATCCGCTTCGCGTCTAGCCGGTCAGCGCCGGTGAACAGCAGCAGGTTCACGGCGTGATCAGCCGACCCACAAATCGTATTCGTCGGCGCCGGTGACTTCTGCTTCCACGAAATCGCCGGGGTTCAGATCTGTCACGCCTTCAAGATACACCTTGCCATCGATTTCCGGAGCATCCGCAGTGGAGCGTCCTATCGCACCTTCTGCGTCCACCTCGTCGATCAGGACTTCAATGGTCTTGCCAATTTTGGATTGCAGTTTGGCGGCGCTGATTTCCTGCTGCAGCGCCATGAAGCGCTCCCAGCGCTCCTGCTTTACCTCAGCGGCGACGGGGTCAGGGAGTGCATTCGCACGTGCACCTTTTACCGGGGAGTACTGGAAACAGCCAACTCTGTCGAGTTGGGCCTCGCGTATGAAATCCAGCAGCACCTCAAACTCAGACTCGGTTTCCCCGGGGAAGCCGACGATAAACGTGCTGCGCAGGGTGATGTCTGGGCAGGTCTCGCGCCACGCTCTGATCCTTTCCAGCGACTTTTCTGCGGCGGCGGGGCGCTGCATGCGCTTGAGCACCTCAGGGCTGCCGTGTTGGAACGGTATGTCCAGGTAGGGCAGAATTTTGCCCTCGGCCATTAGCGGTATTATTTTGTCCACGTGCGGATAGGGGTAGACGTAGTGCAGACGCACCCAGATACCGAATTCGCCCAACGCTTCACACAGTTCCTGCATGCGGGTTTTTAGCGGGCGACCATTCCAGAACCCGGTACGGAATTTGGTATCTATGCCGTAGGCGCTGGTGTCCTGTGAGATCACCAGCAATTCACGCACGCCAGCACGCACCAGACGCTCAGCTTCTTCCATCACATCGCCGATAGGCCGACTGACCAGATCGCCGCGCATATCAGGAATGATGCAGAAACTGCAGCGGTGGTTGCAGCCCTCGGAAATTTTCAGATAGGCATAGTGGCGGGGTGTGAGCTTGATGCCCTGCGGTGGCACCAGGTCGGCAAAGGGGTCATGGATTGGTGTGTAGGGGACATATTTGTGTACCGCGCTTACGACTTCCTCATAGGCTGCTGGCCCCGTGATACTTAATACCTTGGGATGCAGAGCCTTGATCGATTGCGCGTCGTCGCCCTTGCCCATGCAGCCAGTGACGATGACCTTACCGTTTTCGCTGATGGCTTCACCGATGGCATCCAGAGATTCTTGCTTGGCGCTATCGATAAAGCCACAGGTGTTTACCACCACGACATCCGCGCCCTCGTAGGTGGGAACAATGTCGTAGCCGTCCATCTTCAACTGGGTGAGAATGCGCTCGGAGTCGACCAGCGCTTTAGGGCAGCCAAGAGAAATAAAACCTACGTTCTTACCGGAGGTGGGCTGTTTGCTAGCTAGAGTCAACTCGGAATCTGCCATTGGATTACGCTGCTGTCGGGAAACGGGCGGCGATTATAGCCCACTCCTACAATACCATTCGACTTAGAAGCGGTATTTAACCGCAAATTGTAGCTAAGTGGCGTCGCCACGGTCGCCGTTTGTGTTTTCACGTTGTCCCCACAGGTATTCTCCGCCCACATCGATGCGCGGTATAGGCGACCATATCAGGTTGGATGAGACGCGCAGCGTCCGCTGGTATGCGACGCTGTCGTCATTGAGGAATCCGGGGTTATTGGTCCCCGCCGCTCCAAAGGTGAAGTTAGAGCGCAGTTCGTTGATGGGCTACCAATGTTGCCAGGATAGATACCCGCCGTACCATTAAAGAGCTGTAGTTCGCCGGTGTCGGGCACAAATATGCCATCGTAGTTGCCGATGCTGGACAGGTCGTTTATATAGCGACCGATGCCATTGCTGTGGTTCACATGGAACAACACCTTATCGCGTCTCTCTAACTGTGGCGTGGACACACTGCCGCTGAGAGGCACGCCCCAGGCAAATTCATTGGAGACATCACCGCTGCGATTCTGCCCACGGATTTCCCGTATAATCAGCGCCAGCTTGGTGTGCACGTGCTCGTAGGGTTGAAAGCGGCCCGCCACTACCAGGTCTGGCGCACGGGTAATCCCCGAGCCTTTCTGGATCTGGGGGTTGGGATCTTCCAATGCAAACCGTAGCTCATACTACTCGCCAAAAGTGGGTATAAATCTGATTTGCGCCTGTCGTAGGTTGACGCGGCCGTTCAGACCCTCAAAATCAATTTCTTCGGGCGATGCATCGGGGTCCGTGAGCGCTATCCAGGTTTTCCTGGCGAGCATGCGCTTCCACTGCTCTGTGCTGCGTCCAACTTCTGGGTCAAGGTTTCTATTTTTTGGGATTGGTCCTCCAGCAGTGCCCGCTGAGCAGCCATCTCTTACTGCTGCTGGCGGAACAGTGCCAGAGCATAATGAGGTTAAAACGGTTGAATTTCCGTCGCTTCGTAAAATTTCAGCGCCATCGCTTTAGGGGGGTGTTCTCCCATTGCTTGCTGAAATGCCGCCATATGCGGTGACTCCATGTGGGCTTTCAAGGCTTCAATACTGTGCCATTTTTCAGTTATCCGCAGCACGCTGGTATTGTTCAGCTCTACGCTGAAGGTGTAGTCATCACAGCCGGCTTCGGCTCGGCTAGCCACTTCCATAACGCGGATGGCCCCCTGCATCGCAGCAATATCCTCGGATGTGCTTGTTACTACGGCGTTCACAACTATCATTCCCATTTCCTCTGATTGATTGTATTTATGTGTTCGGTGAGCGTGATAAATTTACCTCAATCGCGTACTGGTTGACAGTGAATATGCCTGATTGACGGGTATAGCAGTTGCCTCAGCGCTTGTTCCGGCGCCAGTCCCACGGTGCTATCGGGCGGGGCTCTGCCCACAGTCCCAGGTTGTGTGCGCGCGCCTGTTGCTCGGCCTCCTGTAGAGCATGCTCATGGGGCGCGTAATATTGGTACCACCAGGCGTAACCGCGCTCCACCATGGCGACGTTGATATTGACTCCGTCGCTATAGAGTGTGCCAACCTCGCGGCCGTAACTGTCTGTCGTCACGATCACAACGTCCACCGGCTTTTCTCCGATCAGTTGCACCAGCACTTTTTTGGCCGCTTTACCGTAGGGCTGGTCACGCTCGGGCGTGTCGATGCCGAACAGCCGTACTTTGTGTTGTGTGTTGCTGTGATCAAGAATGGACACAGTGTCGCCGTCAGCAATACGAACGACGCGTCCCGTCAGGTCGAAATCTGTGACAGATTGACCTTCCCGGGTAGCACCGATCTGATACAGTGACTGCGCCGCGCGCCGCCAGCTTGCGTCGGGCCTTGTCGCGTAATCTGACAGTGTCCCGCTGACTTTCTGATAGAGCGCAACAGGCCAGCCTAGGGTGCCCACAGTAAAATATTGCAGCAGGCTGAAAAGCGCCAGCGCTACCAGCACTCTTCGAAGCTGCCGAAGTCGCTTTTTCGGACGGGCGCTGCTGGCGCTCACTGAATGTCTCCATCGCGTGTTGGTGGTGTGCCGGACGGCTCAATAGCGTTGTTCGGCCGATACCAGATTGGCGAAGACCATGCCCGCTCCTGTAGTGTCTTTGGCAGATCGGAGCGCGGCTCCACGCCGGCACGTATCGCATCCCATGTCGACCAACGACAGCTGGGGTTCTCCAGCACGCGCACATAGTAAAAGGCCTCCTGCCGGAAATCGAAATCCGGATCACGCCACAGGGCTTTCAGCTCACTCGCACCACTGCCAGTGGTTGAACAATCACTCAGGTCGACGCCAGAGTCATTGTCAGGGCAGCGTCCGGTGGCCGCGTCGACTTGCAGATTGTTGGCACAGGCGACATCGTAAATACGCTCCTGGTGCGCGCCACTCTCCAGGTAGCCCTTGATAATTTGCACGCGTTGTAGGGCTGTGCCCGCGGGATCAGCCGCAGCCCATACGATGAAAGCTGGAGCGCGCGCGCCGTCGCCGGGCAGGTCGGCGCCCATTGTGACACCGCGCTGGTAGGCGATTTTGGTCAACTGTGCGCTTTGCAATAGGGGTCGCGTGAAATCATAGCTGGCAAAGAAGCGCACTTTGATACGCGGGCCGCTGGTGGCAAACGTCTCTTTGCGCCGGAACGCCTGATATATTGCGTCACGCGTGTTTTCCTCGGCCCATACGCCTGCCATGCCAGAGGCAGACCAGTATTCAAAGGATGAACTGGCCATGTAGTCTTTGCCGTCGACTTCAGTCACGAGTCCCGGGTCGAGGAATTTCATCACGGTACCGGTGAGGAAAGAAGCGGGGATAGAGCCGCGCAGCTCCGGTGTGCCGTCCAGCATGCCAGCCTTGGAGAAGAAGGTTTCTTCGTCCTCGGAGCTGGCCGCATCATGGGTGTCGCTGGAGCCGATAAGGCCAAACTTGTAGGGATTCACAGCGCCTTTTGCCTGAATATGCAGGCCGCGCAGATAGGCATCGCGCCCGTAACTCCCGGCAGGTTCGCTGTAAAGTTTGGTGCCAACGCGGTAGGGGGTAATCTCAAAGTTCGCCCATTCATCATTTTTAGAGAGCAGTGGGTGGGTCTCGGACGTGCCTTTTATCTGCGTGATTTCCACTAGTGGTTCATTGCGCAGCCGCTGCTCAGCGTACTCGTCAGTGATGGGATCGCCTGCCCAGTCGGTCATTTTGAACATCTGCCCGTTGGAACCGTTGGAGTTGTGGGGAATGGCCAGGCTCTCGACTCCCTGAGTGCGCAGCTGGTCCATCCACTGCCACAAACCCTCGGGATTCTGTGAATTGAAGCGCGAGAAGGGCATTGCGGGAAGGCGATCGCTATCGCGAAAGATAACGTTGCGATGCAGGTTCCCCTGGTCATCCGAAGACGAGGTAAATTCAAAGGCCGCGAAGGTGGTGAAAGTCCCGGGGATATAGGCTTCGTTCGCCGCCCGTATGGTGTCTTGCCAAGCTGATTTGGTCACCGCCTCTACCATTGGCATGTCGATGTCGCCATTGAGCAGGCCGTCTACTACGGCAGGCAGAAAACTGGCGAATGCTCTACCGCGGTCCAGAAGGCTGTAGAGGGTCATGTTATCGGGGGCATTGATATCGTGCAGTGGCGTGGTGAGCTCGTAGCGGGAGAACTCGCTGTTGGTATCAGCGGCTTCCTTTACCAGTCCCATCAGCATGGCGTGATCAGTGACGGCGTAGAAATCCATGGGTTGTTGCAGTTGCACCTCATAGCCGCTGGGGTGCTGCAGCGTTTGGCCTTTGGCGTACCGATAGGCGTCGTCCGGAGTGCTGACCGTGCCAAATACGTAGGCGTCAAATGAGTAAGCCGTGTGCACGTGCAAATCGCCGAAATAAGCGTTGCGATCAGGGTTGGGCGGCGGGCGCAGCGTCAGAATTTCCTCGTTCACGGGAAACACGCTGTTGGTAGCCCGCGCTCCGCCGGCGAAGCTTGCATCCTCATTTTTCTGCATTGCATCGAGTGAATTATCCGAGCCGGAACAGGCGCTAAGCAGTAAAACGGCGAAGAGAGAAGCGAGTTTGCTGGACATACGATAGTACTCTTTCTTATGCGTGGGAGGATAATAGGGCGCGGTGGTATTACAGTCCAGTGCCCAGGCAGGGGTTACGCTTTTCACCTGCGTTGGTGATAGTCTCATCATTAAAAGCAGGCCAGTGCGCTGGCCGTGGAGAGTGTATGGATAAGGTCAAGGTAGAACTCAGAGAACGGATTACTATTGTCAGCATTGCGCGGCCGCAGTTGCGCAACGCGGTCGATGGTGACACTGCGAGAAGCTTGGCGGCGGCCTTTGTGGCGTTTGATGCCGATCCCGATTCCGATGTCGCGGTGCTGTACGGCGAATACGGCAATTTTTGCGCTGGCGCAGATCTCAAGGCCATTGCCAGCGCCTCCGGCGGCAATGCATTGAGTCCTGACGGTGACGGGCCGATGGGCCCCTCGCGCATGGTGCTGGGCAAGCCGGTTATCGCCGCTATCGCCGGACATGCCGTGGCTGGTGGGCTGGAGTTGGCGCTGTGGTGCGATATGCGCGTGGTTGAGCGCAGTGCAATCCTCGGTGTGTACTGCCGTCGTTGGGGCGTGCCACTTATCGATGGTGGCACGGTCCGACTCCCGCGATTGATAGGGCACAGTCGCGCGATGGACCTGATTCTTACCGGGCGCGGTGTGGCGGCTGAAGAGGCGCTACAGATGGGTCTGGCAAATCGCGTGGTACCCGATGGTGAAGCACTTGAGGCGGCACTGGCACTGGCGCATCAGCTGAGCCGCTTTCCGCAAAATTGCCTGCGCTCCGACCGGCTCAGCGCCTACGAGCAGTGGGGTATGCCTCTGGCGGATGCGCTGCACAACGAGTTCGAGCGTGGCCTTGCCGTAATTGACTCGCGCGAGGCAGTGCAGGGCGCTACCCGATTTGCGTCCGGCAAAGGCCGTCACGGTGATTTCGAGGCGATTTGAGAGTGGAGAAACCCGCGAGAAATTTAGGTAGTGTCTGTTTGGCTCGCGGCAAAAGGTTTAGTGCCACGGCAGCTCAACCCCTGCGCTCAAACCGCCTTCGTCGTTTCGCTTAAAAGTCAGCGTCTCCTCATAGGCGGTCACTTTGTCAGCAACAATCGATTACGCTTCTCCGGGAGATTGTATTGAAGCAGGTGTGCGAATGATTGCGATGTTGATTGAACCCGGCCAGTTGGTGGCGGCTGGCGGCGCGGTGGTATTTGACTGTCGGTTTTCTCTGGCTGATCCCGAAGCGGGTCGAAGATTGTATCGGCAGGGCCATATTCCCGGTGCGCATTATCTTGACCTGAATCTGAATTTGGCCGGCACAGTAGGCAAGCACGGCGGGCGCCATCCGCTGCCTGACTCTGCTAGATTTGTGGAAACTCTGGCGCATTTTGGTGTCGGCCCCGAGACCGAGGTAGTGGCCTATGATGATTCCCGTCTCGCATTTGCCGCACGCCTGTGGTGGCTGATGCGCGCAGTGGGATATCGCGTGCCACGATTACTCAATGGTGGGTATACCGCATTTCTGGCGGCGGGTGGCAAGCCTGAAACAGGTGTTCCGCGAACCCAGCCACGGGATGGGCAGTCACAAGAGGGGATGCCGGTCGGCGGTTTCAAGGGCTATTGCGACATCACTGGCTTGCGTGATGCACAGGCCAGTGGGGCATTACTGATCGATTCGCGAGAGGCGCGTCGCTACGCCGGGCTGGAAGAGCCGATTGACCCCATCGCCGGGCATATACCCGGAGCGATCAATCGTCCCTGGCAGGGTGTGACCGGAGCCGATGGTAGAGTGCTGGATATTGCCAGGTTGCAATCAAACTGGGGCGACGCGGCGGACGCCGGGCAATTGGTCGTCTATTGTGGATCCGGGGTCACGGCCTGTGTCAATTTGTTCTCATTAGCGCTGCTGGGCAGGGAGGATGCGACGCTCTATGCCGGTAGCTGGAGTGACTGGTGCAGTTACCTCTAAAAGTCTGATGGGCAGTCCCCTCGCAACCACTGTCCCGTGGTGGGGTGGGTGAATTCAAGCGTGGACGCGTGCAGCATCAGGCGATCGGCCATACCCAGTGCTGTTGCATGCGCGTACATGTCACAGCCGAGTATCGGGTGGCCCAATTCCCGCATGTGGATGCGCAACTGGTGTGAGCGCCCTGTGACCGGCTTTAGCAGCAGGCGGCTGCGGTCAACCTGGCGCGACAGCACTTCAAAGTGGGTGAAGGCAGCTCGCCCGCGGTCATAACAAATTTTTTGCAGAGGGCGTCGTTCCCAGTCGCAGGTAATGGGCAGATCCACTTCGCCCTCGTCGGGCACCACCACGCCGTAGACAATAGCGTGGTACGTCTTTTGCACCTGGCGTTCCTGGAACTGGCGGCTGATATGCGCATGGGTGGGCTTGTTCAGGGGGATCGCCATAATCCCGGAGGTGTCCAGATCCAGGCGGTGCACGATACTCGCCGTGGGATAGCGCTGCTGCAGGCGGGTGATCAGGCAGTCTTTGTTGAGCGGGTGGCGGCCGGGAATGCTGAGCAATAGTGTCGGCTTGCGCACCAGCAATAAGTCATCGTCCTCGTATAGGATCGCGATTTCCTCGGTGCTGTGCGGAACTAGATAGGGGGGTAATTCTTGCATGGGTGTCGATCTACACTCTGGCCGACCGCGGGGCGTTTGCGCCATGGACGTCTATACTGCGACTTCGTCGTATGGGGGAAGTCTGCGCGATGATTGGGGCGCACAGTTTACAGCAACACCTGCAGGGAATCATTCTCTGGGCCAGACTGGAGGTGACACAGCTGCCCTTGTGTCCAGTCATTCAACTGTTGCTACTCAATGCCGACTCCCGGGTGAAAAATTTCGATTATCCTCCCTACCGGAAAATAGCGCGCCACAACAGTTTCACGGTGCCAGATCTGGCAGAGTCGGCCGAATTTCGTGACGTGAGAGTCTACCTGGCTGAATGATGCGCACGCCTCCGGCGCAGCACCTAACCGTTATCGACGTGCTATTGGTCTGCGGGACATTAATTTTGTACACTAGGCGGCAATTCAATCTGTCGAGAATAGCAACGCATGAACCCCAATTACCTGGACTTTGAACAGCCAATTGGCGAGCTGGAAGTCAAAATCGAGGAGTTGCGGCTGGTCGGCTCTGACAACGAGATCAATATTAGCTCGGAGATCGACACCCTGCGGGCCAAGAGCACCAAGCTCACAGAGAAAATTTATTCCAATCTCAGTGCCTGGGATATTGTTAAAGTCGCACGTCACCCCCGGCGGCCCTACACTCTGGATTACATTCCCCGCGTGTTTACCGAGTTCGATGAGCTGCACGGCGATCGCCATTTTGGTGATGACAAGGCGATCGTGGGCGGTGTGGCGCGCATCGATGGCCGCCCGGTGATGGTCATCGGGCAAGAGAAAGGGCGCGCTGTGAAGGATAAAGTGTTGCGTAATTTCGGTATGCCCAAGCCCGAGGGCTACCGCAAAGCCCTGCGCCTGATGGAGATAGCGGAACGCTACAAGATGCCCGTTGTTACTCTGATTGATACACCCGGAGCCTACCCTGGCATCGATTCCGAGGAGCGTGGGATCAGTGAATCCATCGCTCAGAACCTGGCCGTCATGTCGCGCCTGGCGACCCCGATAGTCTGTATTGTTATCGGTGAGGGCAGTTCTGGTGGTGCATTGGGCATCGGGGTAGGTGATCATCTCGCCATGCTGCAGTATTCGACCTATTTTGTTATCTCCCCCGAGGGCTGTGCCAATATCATCTGGAAGGATATCTCTCATGCGCCCGAGGCAGCGGAAGCCATGGGTGTTACGTCCAAAAACCTGCAGGACCTTGGTATCGTCGATGCCACTATTCCCGAGCCGCTGGGTGGAGCTCATCGTGATGTAGACCTGATGGCAGAGCGTATTCGGGAGCACATCATCGCCCAGTTGGAAGGTCTGCAGGGGCTGCCGCTGGAAGATCTACTGGCCAAGCGCTACCAGCGACTGATGTCCTACGGAAACTAGGGTTGCTTCAGCACACTGACTTCGACGAACCGCTAAATGATGTCATCACTGCCTCGCATTGGTGCGTGGCGTTTAGCGGTGGATTAGATTCTACCGTATTACTGCATCTACTGGATCGTTGGTGTATTGCTAACCCGGGGTCGCCAGCACTGCGTGCCATACATATCAACCATGGATTGCAAGCGGCCGCCGATGATTGGCAGCGGCACTGCGAGGCGCAATGCCGTGACTTGCAACTGCCCTGTATAAGCTGTGCCGTTGAGGTGAATTTTCGAGGGAGCCTGGAAGCGGCGGCGCGGGATGCGCGCTACCGTGCTTTTGAGGAACTGTTACCGGCCGGCGCCGTGCTCTTCATGGGGCACCATCTCGACGACCAGGTGGAGACTTTTTTCCTGCGCCTGATGCGAGGAGCCGGGGTGGAGGGGCTCACGGGAATGCCACGCACGCGGGTGTTGGGAGCCGGCCAGTTGGTGCGCCCCCTGCTGGATTGCGCGCGCGCTCAGTTGGAGCACTACGCCGCACACCATGGGCTGACATTTGTAGAGGACCCGTCCAACAGGGACTCCGCCATGGACCGCAATTTTTTACGCACGCAAGTGCTACCGGTGCTGGGCTCACGCTGGCCCGCGTATCGGCAGTCGGTGGGGTGCGCGATGGCGCATATGTCTGCCGCTGCCGCTGTCGTGGCCGCCGAAGCGGGTGTGCCGCCAACCGTACACAGTGTGATGGGTGACCCCGGCGTGTGCCTGTCCCAGCTGCTGCAGCCGTCCCGGGAAGTGGCTGCGGCGCGGCTGCGTGCGTGGTTGACGGCACAGGGACACAGGAGCCCCGGTCGCGCCTCGCTGGTAGAGTACCTGCGGCAGTTGCGCGTTGCACCCGCCGACGGCTGCCCCCGACTAAATTGTGGGTCGTATGCGCTGCAGCGCTATCGTGACGGGGTTTACCTGGAGCCAGAGGACAGCGTGCTGCCCCCGGCGGAGGTTTATCTGTCTCCCGGCGAGCGCTGTGAGGTGCCCGGGGTGGGGACACTGGCCGTGCAACAGGCGCCTGCCGACGCCCTGAGGCTATTGCCGGGTGAGCGGCTCACACTGCGCTGGCGTGGTGGGGGAGAGCGTTGTCGTCTCCCGGGCCGTGCCGGCAGTCGCAGTCTGAAGATCTTGATGCAGGAATGGGGTGTGCCGCCCTGGTGGCGTGACCGCACACCACTGCTGTGGTTGGAGGATGAGCTGCTGGCGGTGGGTGATTTGGCGCGCTGTGAATCCGCCCGCTGGCGAGCGGTGGCGCCAGAGGGAGAGCTGCTCTGGAATTTTACATGGAAACGGCCTGCGAGGGTCGGTTCTGATTGAGCTCCCACGCCCTTTCTGGTAGCCTGATTGGCCATCTTTTGCAGGACCCGCACCGGTAGATAAAACTCTTAGAGAGTATCGGATGCAGGGCCTGTATGTCCGGCAATACAGCACATACATAGGCTAATCATGACGCGTTATATTTTCGTCACCGGTGGGGTGGTTTCGTCTCTTGGGAAAGGTATCGCCGCCGCTTCGCTGGCTGCAGTACTGGAGGCCAGGGGGATCAAGGTCACTTTGCTCAAACTCGATCCTTATATCAATATCGACCCCGGTACTATGAGCCCGTTTCAGCACGGCGAGGTCTTTGTCACCGAGGATGGGGCGGAGACCGATCTGGATCTGGGCCATTACGAGCGCTTCACACACACCGTTATGAAGCGCACCAACAACTTCACTACAGGCAGGGTGTATGACGCGGTGCTACGTAAGGAGCGGCGCGGTGATTACCTTGGCGGTACTGTGCAGGTCATCCCGCATATCACCGATGAAATCAAGCGCCGCGTGGTGCTCGGTGCAGGTGATGCCGATGTGGCCGTGGTCGAGATTGGGGGTACGGTCGGTGATATTGAAGGTTTGCCATTTTTGGAGGCCGCGCGGCAGCTGAAGGTGGAGATGGGTCCTGGTCGCGCCCTGCTGATGCACCTCACGCTGGTACCCTACATAGCCACTGCTGGCGAGATCAAAACCAAACCCACCCAGCACTCGGTTAAGGAATTGCGCTCTATAGGCCTGCAACCCGACATTCTGCTGTGTCGCTGCTCAGTTGAGATTGAAGAGAGCGCCCGCAAGAAAATATCACTGTTCACCAATGTTGAAGAGCGCGCCGTGATTCCACTGCTCGATGTTGATTCGATCTACAAGATTCCCGGTATGCTGCGTGATTTTGGTATCGATAAATTTGTTGTCGAGCGCTTTGGTATCGATTGCAAGCGTGAGGCGGATTTATCCGATTGGGATGACGTGGTCGAGCGCGAGTTCACTATCAGCAGTCGCCGGGTACGAGTGGCCATGGTAGGAAAATATGTCGATCTGCAGGATGCTTACAAATCACTTAATGAAGCCCTGGCTCATGCGGGCCTGCAGACCCTGACAGACGTGCACATAGAATACTTTGATGCAGAAGATATTGAGCGCAACGGCACGGCAGCGCTTGAGGGAGTGGATGCCATTCTGGTGCCGGGTGGCTTTGGTGATCGCGGTGTGGAAGGTAAAATTACCGCCGTGCGTTTCGCGCGGGAGAACAATATCCCTTTCCTTGGCATCTGTCTGGGTATGCACGTTGCGCTGATCGAGTATGCGCGCAATGTTTGCGGGCTCGAGGGGGCGGATTCCACAGAGATGAATCCGTCGACGCCTTACCCCATCGTCGCCCTGATCACAGAGTGGATGAACGCCGACGGCAGTGCTGAATTGCGCGACGAGGCCTCCGACAAAGGCGGTACTATGCGCCTGGGTGCCCAGCCCTGCCATCTGGAACCCGGTAGCAAGGTGCGCGACGTCTACGGCTCGGATGTCATTTCTGAGCGCCACCGGCACCGCTATGAGATCAACAATAATTATATTGAGCAACTGCAGCAGGCCGGCATGCGCATCGCAGGCTGGTCTGAGGACCGCTCTCTCGTGGAAATGGTCGAGTTGCCCACACACCCGTGGTTCATTGCCTGCCAGTTCCATCCGGAATTCACTTCCCGGCCGCGCGGTGGACACCCCTTATTTGCCAGTTATATCAAAGCCGCAATCGCTCATGCGCAATCCGGCAAGCAGGCAGGCTGATGGCTGATCCGGCGGTTTTTGTGGGCAAGTTGCGCATCGACAACAGCGCGCCCTTCGTATTGCTGGGCGGGGTCAATGTGCTGGAGAGTCGCGATTTCGCGTTACAGGTAGCGGAGCAGTATGCCGAGGTGTGTACGCGGCTGAACATTCCCTATGTATTCAAAGCGTCTTACGACAAGGCCAATCGCTCATCCATACATTCTTTTCGTGGCCCCGGCCTTGAAGAGGGCCTGAAAATACTGGCCGAAGTGAAATCGACGTTTGATGTTCCGATTATCACCGATGTGCACACGCCAGAACAGGCCGCGCCCGCCGCTGAGGTGTGCGATATCCTCCAGCTGCCCGCATTCCTGGCGCGCCAGACCGATCTGGTCGCGGCGATGGCGGCGACCGGCGCGGCCATCAATATCAAAAAACCACAGTTTCTCAGCCCCTCACAGATGGCTAATATCGTGGAGAAATTTGCCGAATGCGGTAACACCCGCGTGATGCTGTGTGAGCGCGGCAGCAACTTTGGCTATGACAATCTCGTTGTGGATATGCTGGGCTTTGGCGTGATGAAACGCAGCTGCAATAACGTGCCCCTGATCTTTGACGTGACACACGCGCTGCAGTGTCGGGACACCGGCGGTGCCGCGTCCGGTGGTCGGCGATCACAGGTGGTGGGGCTGGCACGTTCGGGTATGGCCCTGGGTCTGGCGGGCCTGTTTCTGGAAGCGCATCCGGAACCGGATAAGGCACGCTGTGATGGCCCCAGCGCGCTGCCACTGTCGCAACTGGAGCCCTTCCTGCAACAAGTGAAGGCGGTCGATGATCTGGTGAAGTCATTGCCCCCACTGCACATTGATTAGTAACTACGGAGTTTGACCGCATGACATCAATCACAAACATACAGGCTTTTGAGGTAATGGATTCGCGTGGGAACCCCACAGTGATGGCCGAGGTTACTCTGGTTTCCGGCGAAGTCGGCTCGGCCTGTGCGCCATCAGGTGCCTCTACTGGCTCGCGCGAGGCCTTGGAACTGCGTGATGGCGACGTAAAACGCTATTTGGGCAAGGGCGTACTCAGAGCCGTAGAACATGTGAATGGTCCGCTGCGAGCACTGTTGCTGGGGAGCGATGTCACTGCCCAGCGTGAGTTGGACGCGGCCATGATTGACGCGGACGGCACAGAAAATAAGGCCAAGTTTGGAGCCAATGCTATTCTCGCTGTGTCTCTGGCAGCGGCGAAGGCAGCAGCGCTGTCGCGCAAGATACCGCTCTACCAGCATATCGCTGATATCAACGGTAGCACCGGCTTTACTATGCCGGTACCGATGATGAATATCATCAATGGTGGTGAGCACGCCGACAACAACGTCGATATTCAGGAGTTTATGGTGCAGCCTGTGGGCGCACCTACCTTTGCTGAAGGCCTGCGCGCAGGTGCGGAAATTTTCCACCAACTGAAAAAGGTGTTATCGGCCAAAGGTCTGAATACTGCGGTCGGTGACGAAGGTGGTTTTGCGCCCAACCTGCCCTCCAACGAGGCCGCGCTGGAAGTCATTGCCGACGCAGTCAGTAAGGCGGGGTACATACTGGGCAAGGATGTGACCCTGGCCCTGGACTGTGCGGCGTCTGAATTTTACCGTGACGGCCTTTACGATCTCGCCGGAGAAGGTAAACAGTTCAGCAGTGCGGCCTTCGTGGACTATCTGGCAGATCTCGCTGCGAGCCACCCCATCATCTCCATCGAGGATGGATTGGACGAGTCTGATTGGGACGGATGGAAGCTGCTGACCGACAAGATTGGTGACAAGGTGCAACTGGTGGGTGATGATCTGTTTGTGACCAATACAAAAATACTCAAGGAGGGGATCGACAAGGGCGTCGCCAACTCCATACTCATCAAATTTAACCAGATCGGCAGCCTGTCTGAAACCCTGGATGCGATCGCGATGGCGAAAGCGGCAGGTTACACCGCTGTTATTTCCCACCGCAGCGGTGAAACCGAGGACACTACCATTGCCGATCTGGCGGTGGCGACCGCCGCAGGCCAAATCAAGACTGGTTCCCTGTGTCGATCAGACCGTGTGGCCAAGTACAATCGGCTGTTGCGCATCGAAGCTGAATTGACCGGTCGTGCGCCATACCGCGGTATGGCAGAATTTTCACGTCGGTGAAGGGCTAACATTTGCGCGGGCTGTTACTGACACTGCTGTTACTGTTGGGCGGAATTCAGTATCGCCTGTGGTTTGCCGATGGTAGCTTCGCCGAGCAGCATCGTCTGGAGCTTCAGGTCGAAGAAGCGACGCAGCTAAACGCGGAATTGCAGGCGCGCAATGCAGTGTTGGAGCGCGAGGTGTTGGAACTTCAAACAGGCAATAAGGGTGTAGAGCAACGTGCCCGGGAGCAGCTTGGACTGGTCCGCGAGGGTGAGACGTTTTACCAGATTGTCGAGACGCCCGAGTCTGCGTCGGTAGCTCCGCAGTGAGCACTGGTACCTTAACGCCGCGAAAATCACGCTGCTGGGCTGTGCTGCCCGCCGCTGGCATAGGCACTCGCATGGGCGCTGATCTCCCCAAACAATATTTGCAGGTGGCGGGTGCGACAGTGCTTGAGCACAGCTTGCGCGCGCTGTTGGGGTGTGAGCAAATCACCCGTATCGTGGTGGCGTTGCATCCCGAAGACACACAAGCGCAGTTAATGCCGGTTTTCCAGGATCCACGCATTCAGACGGTCACAGGTGGCGAACAGCGCAGCGACTCCGTGCTGGCGGGCCTGGACAGACTGTTGGTACTGGCTGAACCACAGGACTGGGTGCTGGTGCACGATGCGGCGCGCCCCTGTTTGCAATCCGTCGATATAGTGGGGCTCATCGAGGCGGTGATCGCGCGGGACACGGGCGGAATACTGGCCGAGCCCATCGTGGATACGGTCAAACAGGCCTCCGCTGACGCATTGGTTGAGCGGACTCTGGACCGGACAAGCCTGTGGCGGGCGCAGACGCCACAAATGTTTCGTCTCGCTGAATTGCATCGTGCGCTGCATCAGGCTCAAGAACAGGGACTGGTAGTGACCGATGAAGCCTCGGCGATGGAGTTAGCGGGGTATCCGGTGCAGTTGATTCCGGGGCCCGCAGATAATCTCAAAGTGACAGTCCCTGCGGATCTGCCGTTGGCAGCCTGGTATCTGCAAACGACCGCCGGGGTGGTGCCCCTATGAGCGTCACTGTCAGGAGAGGACGTTGATGCGAATCGGTCACGGCTACGATGTACACCGCTTCGGGCCTGGCGATGCCCTGGTGCTTGGCGGGGTATGTATTCCCCATGATCGAGGTATGGTGGCTCACTCCGACGGTGATGTGCTGATTCACGCGGTCTGTGATGCGCTGTTGGGTGCGCTGGGTGAGGGGGATATAGGCCGACATTTTCCCGATAGCGATCCAGCCAACGCAGGGATCGATAGTCGTCTGTTGTTGCGCCGGGTCATGCAACTGGTGCAGCGTGCGGGGTGGGTGCTGGGCAATCTGGATGCCACACTTATTGCGCAGGCGCCACGAATGGCGCCTTATATAGTGGCGATGCGTGAGAATCTGGCCGACGATATGACTGCCACTGTGGCACAGGTAAATGTTAAAGCCACCACCACCGAGACACTGGGTTTTACCGGTCGTGGGGAGGGCATTGCCGCTCACGCCGTGGTACTACTGCAGATTGCGCACCTGTGACACAGCCCTGGCCCCGGGTGTCACAGGAGCTGCCCGGCAGCGCCCTGATTCGCTGCAGTCCTGAAGATTTCCGGGTGAGTGAGCAACTGGCATTTGAATTGTCGGGAGAGGGAGAGCACTGCTTCCTGCATCTGCAGAAGCGGGAGCTCAACAGTATGGATTTGCTGCGGCGCGTGTCAGAACTCAGTTCAGTGCCGCTGCGCGATATTGGCTACAGCGGTCTTAAAGATCGCAATGCCGTGACACAGCAGTGGGTCAGTGTGGGCATGGCGGGGCGCGTTGAGCCCGACTGGGAAGCGCTGGAGGCGCTGGGCGATGTGCAGGTGTTGGCGGTGGATCGTCACTTGCGCAAGCTGCGGCGCGGCGTCCACCGCGCCAACCGTTTTACACTGGTGTTGCGCCAACTGACCGGTGATGCCGCTCAGTTGGAACAGCACTTGCAGCTGTTGCGCGCGACCGGTGGCCCCAATTATTTTGGCGAGCAGCGGTTCGGACGCAATGGCTCAACATTGGAACAGGCCCGGCACTGGATGCGCGGTGGGCGGCGCATCTCTCGTGAGAAGCGCAGCTTGTATTACTCGGCGCTGCGTGCTTACGTGTTCAATCGCATGCTTGCTTTGCGGGTAGAGCGTGGTGATTGGAACACGGTGCTTCCCGGGGATGTATGCCTGTTGCACGGGACGCGTAGTCATTTCGTCTGTGAAGAAGTGACGGATGATATTCGAACGCGCGCGGTCGATGGGGATATTCACCCGGGAGTCCCCTTATGGGGGCGGGGGCAGGCTGGTTTATTCAGTCAGCCGCAGGAAGACAGCCTGGCAGATTGTCGGGATATTTGTGATTTTCTGGAGGCGTCAGGCCTGGAACTGGCCTGGCGGCCGGCGCGCCTGCTGGCGGATGACTTTTGCTGGCAGTTTTGTGATGATAGTACCTTGCGACTGGAGTTTTCACTGGGTGCTGGCTCTTATGCTACGGCGCTGCTAGCCGAGTTCGTGCAGTATAAAGAAGGATGTAAAGACAGTGGTATCAGTAGTGAACAGGATTGACCTCCACGGGATAGGGATGACCTCCCAGCGGACTCGGGAGCGTTTGGTGCAACGGTTGGTTGAGCAAGGCATTCGGGATTCGACGGTGTTGGATGTCATGCGGATCACACCGCGTCACCTGTTCCTGGACGAGGCGATGGCGCATCGCGCCTATGAGGATGTCGCCCTGCCGATCGGTTTTCAGCAGACCTTATCGCAGCCCTATGTTGTCGCGCGCATGACAGAATTACTGCTGGCCAAGGGGCCGCGCTCGCGCGTGTTGGAAATTGGTACGGGCTCCGGTTACCAGACGGCGATACTGGCGCAGCTGGTCGGTGAAGTGTACAGCGTTGAACGCATCAAGGCCTTGCAGCAAAAAGCGCGCCAGCGCATGCGTCAGCTTAAGCTGCGCAACGTTCATATGAATCACGCCGACGGCGGCATGGGTTGGGAGGAGCATGGGCCATTCGATGGGATTGTGGTGACAGCGGCGCCAGAGCGTATTCCCGAAGACTTGTTGTCACAACTGGCTACTGGCGGTCGCCTGATCATCCCGGTAGGGAAAGAGCTGCAGCATCTGCAGGTGGTTACGCGCACACATGAGGGTTATGAGACAGAAATTGTTGAGGCCGTCTTTTTTGTGCCGTTGCGCCCCGGAAAAGAAAAGTAATGCCCCTTTCCTGGGCGGGTGTATTCTTGCGCGGGTTGCTCATGGGTGCTGCGGATATAGTGCCGGGCGTATCCGGTGGCACCATGGCCTTTATCACCGGTATCTATGACACGCTGCTTGCGAGTATTCGCGCCTTTGACCTGGTGTTTTTAGGCAAGCTTTTTCGGCGGGAGTTTGCAGGTGCCTGGGAACATGTTAATGGTGTGTTTCTGTCGGCCCTTTTAGTGGGTATCGCCACCAGTATTTTTTCGCTGGCACAAATCGTATCCTGGCTTTTGGAGCATTATCCAGTGCCGCTCTGGGCTTTCTTTTTTGGCTTGATCCTCGCGTCAGCACTGGTGTTGCTGCGGCAAGTGGCGCAGTGGACAGTGACTGTTGTGATCATTCTCATAGTCGGTGGCGCAATCGCCCTGTTCATCGCGCTGTCACCGGTTGTCCAGTTGGATGTAGGTCTGGCCGGTGTTTTTTTGGCGGGTTTCGTGGCTATTTGCGCGATGATTCTGCCGGGTATTTCCGGCAGTTTTATTCTGGTGCTATTGGGAATGTACAGTACCGTGTTGGTGGCGATTAAATCACTCGATCTATTGTTTATACTTGTATTCTTACTGGGCGCCGGTTCGGGACTGCTGTGTTTTTCACGTCTTCTGCACTGGTTGCTGCATCGATTCCACCAGCCCACGATGGCCCTGCTTACCGGCTTCCTGTTCGGCTCCCTGGCCGTGGTATGGCCCTGGAAGCGTGTGCTGGCCTGGGTGGAAAACAGTCATGGTCAGTTAATGCCGGCCCAACACTTACCCGTTTCGCCCAGCGATTTTCAGCTGTACACAGGACAGGATCCTCAGTTGTGGTTCTGCGCCGGTTTGATGTTACTGGGTTTTGGGCTTGTTTGGTTTATACATGCCCGCTGGGGTCATGCCCAGCCGGCTTGAAGCTCAAATTGAGGAGCGCTTGTGCTAGCGAGGATTTTGTTGGGCCTGATGCTGTGCAGTTTGCTCGGGTGTGGAAGTAATTCGCGTGCACCCGTGGAAGATCGGGCAGTATTATCGCCAAATGGCGGCTACACTGTTAAGCGCGGTGATACGCTGTACTCGATCGCGTTTCGTTCCGGTATGGATTTTCGAAAAGTGGCTGTCGCAAATGGAATTGTGCCGCCCTATACCATTTACCCCGACCAGAATATCTATCTGAGCGAGGCTGTCCCGCCGGGGCAGGTCAGTACAGGGCCTTCGGTGTCGGTAGCAAGATCCACAATGCCGTCCACCGCAGTAACCACACCAGTGCGTTCATACGGAGCTTCAACGGCATATACGGCTGCGCCCGAAGTTGTTGCGCCAAGTTCCACTTCGGTCAATCCGCCGCTAACGAGTGCAGCGGGGGTAGCTGCCATTGCGCCATTGCCAGCCTCGACACCGCCCCCAACAGTGACTGTGACGCCAGTTCCGACGCCTCCCCATGAGCCCGGTAGACCCACTCCGGCGGCCGCGAAACCGTCGCAAGCTAGCGCGTTTGAAGGCGGTAAGGTGGATGTGTGGCTTTGGCCCACAACGGGTGCGGTGACGCGGGGTTACTCTGAGAGTGTGCACAAGGGCATTGATATAGGGGGTGCTAACGGTGATGCAGTGGTAGCCGTTGCGGCTGGCAAAGTCGTATATGCCGGCACCGGTATCGTCGGCTTTGGCGAATTGTTAATTGTTAAACACAATGAAGAATACCTCAGCGCCTATGGGCACAACAACCGTTTGCTGGTGACCGAAGGCCAGACAGTAACCGCAGGGCAAATCATCGCAGAGAAAGGCAATTCCGGCACAGATAGGGTGAAACTGCATTTTGAAATCCGCAAGGAGGGCAAACCTATTGACCCACTAAGGGTATTGCCGAGCCGTTAGCCCTTGCGCAAATCCAGCATTATGGCGTGGCTGAAGGATGGTAAAAAGGTAGTAACTGCTAGAAAATCTTGACAACGGTCTGTGATTGCAATTTGCAATACAACTGAGTTACTGTTGGAGACCCGGTGGGAAATACTCTAAGCAATTATAGTAAAAATAGAGTGGGTTAAGGTCATGGATTTGGATCAGGCACGCGCAGGTTCGAAAAGGAATTCGAAATCAGATGCTGCTGCAAAGCAGCCTTCTGGCCCCGATATGATGGCGTCCGTGCGCGCTTCACCCACAAAGTCCAGCGGTAAGGGGCAAGCCCTTTGTGAAAACACCGAGGGAAGTCCGGCGGCCGTCCCAGAGTGGTTAGCCCGCTCGCTTGACAATAGCGATGAGGATTTTGTTCGCGCCAAGCTCGAAAATCCCCGTAAAACTGAAAAGGTTCTCGATGCTACCCAGTTATACCTGAATGAAATTGGTTATTCGCCGCTACTAAGCGCGGACGAAGAGAAGTATTTCGCGCGTCAGGCGCGCAGTGGCGATGAGTCGGGTCGTAAGCGCATGATCGAGAGCAACCTCCGCCTTGTGGTCAAAATATCCCGGCGTTATCTCAATCGCGGGCTGGCATTGCTGGATTTGATCGAAGAGGGGAACCTTGGCCTTATCAGAGCCGTTGAAAAATTTGACCCCGATCTGGGTTTTCGCTTTTCCACCTATTCTACCTGGTGGATACGTCAGACTATAGAACGGGCCATCATGAATCAGACTCGTACTATACGACTCCCCATTCATGTGATGAAGGAGTTGAATATCTATCTCCGGGCCACGCGTGAACTCACGCAAAAGTTCGATCACGAACCCGCTGCCGAGGAGATCGCCGATTGGCTTGATCGGCCGTTGGCCGACGTAAAACGTATACTTGGGCTCAACGAACGTGTCGTATCAATGGACACGCCTGTAGGTCCTGAGTCCGATAGCTCGATGGCAGACATGATTGCCGATGTCCAGGTCAGCGACCCCTCCCTGTTATTACAGGATATCGAGATCAAGGATAATATCGCCATTTGGATTGAAGAGCTGTCCGACAAACAGCGTGAAGTGGTGTCCCGTCGTTTTGGCCTACTTGGCTTTGAAAGTAGTACGCTGGAAGAAGTGGGTCGTGAGATCGGTTTGACGCGCGAGCGCGTTCGGCAGATCCAGGTAGAGGCCCTCAAGCGCTTGCGCGTTATCATGGAAACGCAGGGTCTGAGCGGCGATTCGCTATTCAGTTAACGCGTTCCAAACGCAGGTAGCGTGCGAGCACCCTGCCGTTGTCACTGTTGGAGGCGGTGTAACCATGTCCAGTATTGATTCTCCCTTCGCGTTGAGAATTATCCGGTAGTACAAGCCCTCAGCGAAACCGTTCAGGAGGGCAGTCATCACCATATCGTCGGTGCCCACCGGCTGCCCGGCCTTCAATAACTTTTTAAATGTTCTCAAGTGGTTTTCACTGTGGCGGGTGTGGACCGGCGTACTAAAAAATATCTCGTGCATCACCACTTTGTTGTCCAGATCACCCAAGGTTGGCGAAATCATTTTTCGGATAAATCATGCCTGGTCAGCGGTGGCGGAAATGCCGCCCTGTTCGGTGAACTCCAGTCTGCGTGCGCTTTGCTCCTGCAGTTTGATGGCGCGGGTGTTGGCGCCGATTTCCTTGTGCTGCATGAAGTGGCCGATGACCAGCCACAAAAAGGCCAGAGGTGCGAACGCTCCCTCCAGGAAGCTGCCGATATCGGCGGTATCCAGATGGATGAAGTTGTCCTCACCCACAATTCCCGGCAGATAGGTTAGTGAACCGAGGATAGTGACGGCCAAACCGAGAGTGACACGCCACTGTATTTGTGCGGTGCTCCTGGTCAATGGATCCCGATGTCTATGTGTTTGGGTATACGAGGTAGGGTAAAGTCCACAAGCGTATTTGGCTATTGCCTCGAGCAAAAAAACCCCGTCATCGCGACACAACGGGGTTTTCGGAGACTAGTCTGGGTTTAGCGCTGCAGTAATGTGAGCTTATTGGGTTTGCCTGCCCATTCCTCCGCATCCGGTAGGCCACCCTTCATTTCGGTGAGACACGGCCATACCTCAGCCAGTTCGGCATTCAGCTCCAGAAACACGGCCTGGTCTTCCGGCAGTTCGTCCTCGGAGAATATGGCATCTACCGGGCATTCTGGCTCACACAGGGCACAGTCAATACATTCGTCCGGATGGATAACCAGAAAATTGGGTCCCTCGTAAAAGCAGTCAACCGGACAGACTTCAACACAGTCTGTGTGCTTGCAGTTGATGCAGTCTTCTCCTACAACGAATGTCATTCCTGGTGCGCCTCTTGGATAGTGGTGGCTGGACTACAGGGCGATAGTTTAACCGCAGTTAGCCCAGAAATGAAGGCCTGTGCAGTGGATATTCCCTGCTCTGTTAAGGTTGTCACATGCCTCCAGTGTGTCGGTTTTTTGGCGTATCAATCCAATTGCGCCTTCAGTTCATATAATTTATCGAGGGCCTGGCGCGGACTCAGGTCATTCACATCCAGTGCATCGAGTAATTCAATGACCGGGTGGGGCGCGCGGATGCTGAAAAAATCGTCCTGTGCCGGCAATGGGGCCTTGCTCTCGGCGCGCGGAGTGGCGTCGAGAGCGCCGCGCTCCAGTTCCAGTAGCTTTTCCTGTGCCGCTTGCAGTACCGACTCCGGAATACCCGCCAGCTTGGCCACTTGCAAGCCAAAGCTGCGATTAGCGGGCCCCTCCTGGATCTTGTGCAGGAACACCACATGGTCCCGGTGTTCAGTGGCATCCAGGTGCACGTTGGCCATGGTGGGGCACGACTCAGGGAGACTGGTTAGCTCAAAATAGTGGGTGGAGAACAGGGTAAATGATTTGACCGAACGCGCGAGTTGCACGGCCGCCGCCCAGGCCAGGCTGAGGCCGTCGAAGGTGCTGGTGCCACGACCAACTTCGTCCATCAGTACCAGGCTTCGGGGGGTGGCATTATGCAGGATGTTGGCTGTTTCGGTCATTTCTACCATGAACGTGGAGCGCCCGCCGGCCAGATCATCCGAGGAACCTATGCGGGTAAAGATGCGGTCGATGGGGGCCAGTTTGGCCGCGCTGGCCGGGACGTAACTGCCGATATGGGCGAGCAGTGCAATGACCGCGTTCTGGCGCATATAGGTCGATTTACCGCCCATATTAGGGCCGGTAATGAGGAGCATACGACGCTGTTCATTGAGCAGTGTATCGTTGGCGATGAAAGGTTCTTCCAGCACTTGTTCCACTACCAGGTGGCGTCCGGCGATGATCTCGAACACCTGCTCATCGCAAAACTGCGGCTGGCAAAAATTGAGATTGTCTGCCCGCTCTGCCAGGTTGGCCAGTACGTCGAGTTCGGCGACTGCAGCGGCGCTGTCCTGCAGTGGCGACAAGTGCTCGTTGAGGTGTTCCAATAACGCGTCATAAAGGAATTTCTCTCTCGCCAGAGCGCGACTCTTGCTGGAGAGCGCTTTGTCTTCGAAGGTCTTCAGTTCGGGTGTTATGAAGCGCTCGGCATTCTTGAGAGTCTGGCGCCGGACATAGGCTGCGGGTGCCTTATCCGATTGTGCCCGGCTGATTTCTATGTAGTAACCGTGCACCCGATTGTAACCGACTTTGAGGGTACTGATACCGGTGGCCTGTCGCTCGCGTTTCTCAATTTCCAGTAGATACTCTCCGGCATTACTGCTGATACGGCGTAGCTCGTCCAGATCCGAATCGTAGCCCTGGGCAATCACACCACCATCGCGAAGGACAACGGGTGGATTCTCGATGATGGCACGGCTCAGCAACACGCAGAGTTCGGGGTACTCGCCAGCTTGCGTGTCGAGTTCACGCAACAGTTCTGCGTTGACCACCGATAACGCAGCACGCAACAGCGGCAGCGCCTGCAGTGAACTGAGCAGCCTTGTCAGATCGCGAGGGCGCGCGGAGCGCAAGGCTACCCGGGTGAGAATGCGCTCCATATCACCGATCGGCTTAAGCGCATTACGCACAGTTTCATAGGCGTAGTTCTCGCACAGCGTACCAATGGCCACGTGCCGTGTCCGCAAAATCGCGATATC